>PPYF01638228.1_pt1 | contig 102423 bp, 90 predicted proteins | sample 1559871 | NCBI WGS metagenome assembly PPYF01 (sample SAMN08240021, study PRJNA423297) | Human gut metagenome, whole genome shotgun sequencing project.
TAGAAAAAAGCCTTGACTTTCAAGGGCTTATAATGATAGTTCTTGTTCGGAATTGACACTACCTATTCGCTCTCCTAAGCACTAGTTGTGGGTTCGATTCCCGCAGGAAACGTATTAAGCGGAATGATTAGAAATTAGGCTAAATCATTCCGCTTTTTTTGCATAAAAAAGGAAATTTCTAATGAATTGTAAAAAGGATATAAAAATGTGCAGAAAAGTTAAGCCAAGTTTTTAGATGTCGGGATTTTTGCACAGCTATTTATTGTAAAATGATAACATCAAAAAAGAAAATGAAATCAAGGAGGACTGGCAGATGAAAGGTTATAACACAAGTAATGGATATATGGGATACGTAGATGGCGAATATATTTTATTTGCCAGCGATCAAGAATATTTTGAGTTTATGGAAGAGTAGGAGGAATGATCATGAGTAAAATTTATTTTACATTGACAGGAACAAAACATTATTTTGGTAAAGAATTTTTGAAAAAAGGTATGAAGCTTCGCTTAGAAAAAGAACCGGATAATGAGTATGATAAGGAAGCAATTAAAGTAACATTTGAAGGGATTGGAAAAATTGGATATGTTGCAAACAGCTCTTATACAGTGCTTGGTGATTCTATGAGTGCTGGAAGAATTTACGATAAGATTGGAGATACTGCAAAAGCAAAAGTAGTGCTTGTTACAGAGCGTGGAACTATTTGTAAGTTGAGTAAGAAGAGTCTTCTGGAGAACAAGAAGAAACTTGAGAAACCAGAAACGGAAATTACTGAATAAAAAAATTTGATGAGAGTGATACTTTTGCAGATGTAGGACTAAAATGTCATTTACAAGAAGAAGGAGAAAACATGTTTTACTTGGTTATTGATTTGGAAATGTGTAATGTACCAAGAAATTATAGAGAAACAACTTATAAATACGCAAAAGAAACAATACAGATTGGAGCAGTTCTTTTAGACGAAGATTTTAAAAGGATTGGAACACTTATTCAGTACGTACAACCTGAGTTTGGAGTGATTGATCATTTTATTGAAAGATTAACGGGTATTAGAAATAGCCAGTTGAAAAATGCTCCGAAGCTGCAAGAAGCGTTATTGCATATGTTGAATTGGATTGGAGACCGCGAGTACAAAATATATGCATGGAGTGAATCGGACCGAAATCAGATTTTGCATGAAATGAAAGCGAAGAAAATAAAGGACATAAGAATTACATCTTTTGTTGAGAAAGAAAAATGGATAGATTATCAGTCTGTATTTATGAAACGCTTTGATTTTAACCGACCGATTAGTTTGGCAGAAGCGTTAGAACGAGCAGAAATAGAGCCGGAAGGAAAATTCCATGATGGATTGGATGATGCGGTGAATACGGGACATTTGATAAAAAAGCTGGAATTGAATCCAGAATATCAATTGGTTCAGTATGAACTTTCAGGAGAGGAATCGAAATCACTTTCTTGTACATTAGGAGAATTGTTTTCAGGACTAGATTTACATTTTGTATGATAATACAATTTCAAATATTACTTAAATAATCATATGGTATTTTTCAGTACGTTTTGTGCAGAAAACTACCATATATTTTTTTAGCTATGCTATACTAAAAATATCGTTTGGGAAAAAATACTGAAATATGGAATTATTGATATATAAATAGACAGGAGAGATACAATGATAAAGCAGATTGTAAGAGATATTTTCTTTTTAGGTCAGCCATCTGAGCCGGCTACAAAAGCAGATATTCAGGTTGGAAAAGACTTGCAGGATACGCTGCAAGCGAATCGGGAACAGTGCGTGGGCATGGCGGCAAATATGATCGGTGTGAAGAAGAATATCATTATTGTGAATATGGGATTTATGGATGTTGTAATGTTTAATCCGGTGATTATTTCTAAAAGTGGTATGTATGATACAGAAGAAGGATGTTTATCTTTAGATGGTGTACGAAAGACCATTAGATACGAGGAAATCGAAGTAGAGTATTATGATTTTAACTGGAAAAAACAACGACAGAAATTGTCAGGATGGACGGCACAGATCTGCCAACATGAAATTGACCATTTATCAGGAAAGATTATATAGCATGCAATGCAAAGAATCAAGAAAAAGAATACCAAAGGGTAATTGAAAATAGAAAAGATTGAGACGAGGTGATTCGTATGGCTTCATTTGATCAAAAACTTCGTACTTTATATTTAATGGAAATTCTTCTAGAACGTACTAATGACGAGCACATGCTTAATGCAACGGAATTATGTACGATTCTAGATCAGGAATATGGTATCAGTACGGATCGAAGAACAATTTATACAGAGATTGAGATCCTTGAGAAGTTTGGACTGGATATCCAGCAAAAGAAAGGAAAGAACTCGGGGTACTATATTGGTGCCAGAGATTTTGAGCTGCCGGAGTTAAAGCTCCTAGTAGATGCGGTGCAGTCTTCCAAATTTATTACGGAGAAGAAATCAAAAGAATTGATACAAAAATTGGAGAAGCTCTGTTGCAAAACAGATGCTGCCATACTTTCAAAATATGTTTTTATTGTAAACCGCCCGAAGACAGAAAATGAAACGGTTTATTATAATGTGGATTATATACATAATGCTATTTATGAAAATAAAGAGATTTCATTTCAATATGCAGAGTGGACAACTAAGAAGGAATTCAAGTTAAAAAAGGAGGGTGCTTTTTATGTTGTCAGTCCATGGGCACTGACATGGGATGATGAAAATTATTATCTAGTAGCTTACGATGAAGTAGCCGGAATTATTAAACATTATCGTGTGGATAAGATGCAACGTACAAAGATTTTGAAAACAGATCGTAAAGGGGAAGAATCTTTCAAAAATTTTGATTTAGCTTCCTATGCCAAGAAAACATTTGGAATGTATGGTGGTATAGATGCGGAGGTTACATTGGAATGTAAAAATGAGCTTGCCGGTGTTGTGATTGATCGTTTTGGTCATGATGTGTGGCTGATTCCTCAAGGAGAAGATTATTTCAAAATTAAAGTACTTGTATCGGTAAGCCCTCAATTCTTTGGCTGGATTACGGGGATTGGACCAGGGATGAAGATTATCGGACCGAAAGACGTGAAGAATCAGTATAAAGAATATTTGCTGAACGTACTTGAAAATTATTAATATTCATAGTGGCTGCAAGCTATTATTTATTAAAAGCACTTGACCTAAAGTTAGCTTTAGGTTATAAGATGTATCTAGCATATAAGATAGAAAAGTGCAAAGTTAATATTTTGAAGAAAATGGAGCTGGTTGATTATGACATGTGAAGAATATTTAAGTAATATGAAATCAGGATATATCGTAAATGCTGGAAGTGAGGAACATATGGTTATGCATGAATTGTCTCAAAGGGCATTGAAAATTACGATGGAACTGAATAATAAATATCACAGCAAAAAAGAAATCATACAGCTTATGTCATTACTTACCGGACAAGAAATAGATGAAAGTTTTGGAATGTTCCCTCCATTTTTACAGATTGCGGATAAAACATTCATATAGGAAAAAATGTATGGCTTGGAGCGAATGTAACGGTTCTTCCGGGCGTAACGATTGGTGACGGTGCAATTATTGCTGCGGGAGCAGTTGTAACAAAGGATATCCCTGAAAATATGATTGCAGTAGGAGTACCTGCAAAGGTAATGAGAGCAGTAAAAAAAGAAGATAACAAAGGAGAAATTTAATTATGGCAAAGAAAGTATTGATCATATCTACAAGTCTTCGAGGTGGAAGTAATTCTGATATACTTGCAAGAGAGTGTGAAAAGGGAGCAAAAGAAGCGGGACATGATGTGGAACTGATTTCTTTGAAAGGTAAAGATATAAAATATTGTATTGGTTGTCTTTCATGCCAGAATACTGGTTCATGTGTATTAACAGATGATGTTGCAGATATTATGTCGAAGGTAAAAGAAGCAGAAGTTATTGTATATGCTACCCCGATTTATTACTATGAGATGTGTGGACAGATGAAAACTCTTCTCGACAGATTGAATCCGATATTTTCTGCAGATTATTCATTTAGAGCTATTTATATGATTGCAACTGCAGCAGAAGATGAAGAAACTGCATTTGATAAGGCGTACAATGGTTTGCAGGGCTGGGTTGACTGTTTTGAAAAAGCTACACTAAAAGGAATAGTTACCGGCGGAGGAATCGAAGATGCGAATGATGCTCCAAATCATGCGGAAGTGCTGCAGAAAGCTTATGAACTTGGAAAAGGAATATAAATTTGAAAGATTTTGTTGGCAAGAAAAATAATCGTGGCAAATAACAAGAAAACTGCTCAGACCACAAGGGGCTGAGCAGTTTGATTTACAGCATTTCTATAAAAGCAGCTAATCGAGTTTCGATTTGTCCACTGTCTGTTGTGGAGTAGTCTGTTTCTAATTTCATATAAGGGATACCTTCTTCTTCACACATTCTCTGCATATAATTTGCCTCTACATTAAAAGTATGGCAAGCTTGGAGAACCATCTCTACGACACCATCAACATTGTATTTTTTGCACATTTCTTTTGTGTTTTCAATACGGCCTTCATTTGTAGTCATAACGGAACAGTGAATTTCAAGATAACGATCAGAGATAGCTCTTAAAATATCATCTGCATTTTCGTCTACTAACATTTTTTGTGTTCGTTCACCTCCGCAGTCATCTAAACAGACAACGACACCACAGTTATTTTCGATAGTCACACCGACCTTTTGAATAACACCAGTAGAAGGGCAGCCGGTAAGGAGAATTCTTTTTGCCTTTGCAAGATCTGGGTTTGTTCCATTGGCAAGCGCTTCTTTGGCAGCATCTACTTTAGCTTTATAGCTTGCGTGTTGGGCATCTACACCGAAGTTGAACATTCCCTGTGCAAGTGTTGCCATTACTTCAGAAGCTTTCATTGCTGGTGGGGTAGCTCCTTGTAATGCGTATAATTCCATCTGAGTTTTGCGTAGTTCATTTCTCTTATGAGCAGCTTCTCTTAATTTTTCATCTGTAATTTCGATTCCATATTTTTCTTCTAATTTCTCTTTTAAAAGTTTGATTTCTTCATACCAAATATCTTTTGCATAAGCTCTTTTTTGACTTTGAGGAAGGTGAAGAACGTAAGTTTCTTTAATTTCATCTAAAAGCTCAAACATCTTTTTCTTTCCATCACATGTTGTTTCCCCTACGATAAAATCGCAGAAATATGTATATGGGCATTTGTCTGTATAAGCAAATCCGTAGCTGGATTTGATCAGTGGACATAAGTTCTTTGGAAGGACTTTTTCAGCATCGGCAATTGGTTCGTTACTTGTTCCACAAAGACCAACAACTGCCACACCGGCTGCATCAAATAATTCAAGCGGTGTATAGGAACAGAACATACCGACTAAATGACCGCCGTTTTCGACATAATCCTTTACTTTTAAAAAGCCTGCTTTTCGTGCATCGACAAAGTCGTCGAATGATTTTGGTAATTCTAATGTGTTCATGTTTTTTCATCCTTTCATAAATAAACGTAATCATCTATATCGAGTATAAAATGTATAGATTATCATAGCAAATTGATAAATTCTATATACTTATAGATAAACTCTATTTGACGGTGATTATAGCGGGATATTAAAATAAATTTGAAAGAAGGATACGGAAGGAGATTATTATGTATCAGGTAGGGATAGATATTGGTTCCAGTGCGGCAAAGGTTGCGGTGATTGAAGATAATAAAGTAGTGAAAACAATTCTTTTGGATACTGGTTTTAGCGGTCGCAAAATAGCGGAAAAGATTTATTTGATGTTAGAGAAAGATGGAATTACAAAAGAAAATAGCCGTTATGTAGCAACAGGATATGGACGCATTTCTGTTCCATATGCAAATAAAGTAGTGACAGAGATTACTTGTCATGGAAAAGGGGCACAGTTTTTATTTGAAGAAGACGGAACGGTAATTGATATTGGAGGTCAAGATACAAAAGGAATTATGTTAAAAAAAGGCAGAGTCATGAAATTTATTATGAATGACAAATGTTCTGCCGGAACAGGAAAATTTATTGAAGTGATGACAAATCGATTGGGACTGACACAGGATGAACTTTCGGAATTAGCGAGAAAAGGAAATCCAATTACAATCAGCTCTATGTGTACAGTATTTGCAGAGTCAGAGGTAATCAGTTTAATAGGAAAGGGAACGCCGAGAGAAGACATTGCTTATGGAGTGATTGAATCCGTGGTTACGAAAGTTGTTCAGCTTATTTCTCAGGTTCAGGGAGAAAAATATTTCTTAACAGGAGGATTGTGTGAGGATTCTTATGTAAGTGAACGGTTATCAAAAGCGTTAGATGCACCAGTATTAAGTAAACCACTTGCGCGGTATGCCGGCGCAATCGGAGCGGCTATTTTGGCAGAAGAGTAGAAAATAAAGCAAGGGTGAAGAGCTTATTGTATGTAAGCTTTTCACCCTTGTTTTTGATATAGGAATAATCAAGGTGTGTTTATTGTCCAATGGGGACTATGACACAGTTGATCTGTAAAGCTAAAAATCATAAATAATATTTTTATTTTTTTATAGATGTAGAAGCTGGCATATTGTATTATAATGAATACAACAAGTAAGCTTCATAAAAGGAGAGAAAGCGTATGATTAAGTTGAACGGATTATTTAATGATAATGATCATGTGATAACAGATGAAAAAGGGATTTTTCAAGTAATTGAACACAAGCGGGATTTGGCAGTTGGTCCGGAAACAGCAGAGGCAGAATTTTTTATGAGCCGCATGGGAGTTCGAAAAAAACAGATTTTGGCAAAATTAAATGGAAACACAGGTGTTACAACACAGGTGGGTGCAATGCAGTGGATGGCAGGAAATGTCTATGCAACTACCGGATTAAAAGGTGCAGGAGATTTTATCGGAAAGATGTTTAAAGGAGCCGCTACGGGGGAGACTGCGATTAAACCGGAGTATAAAGGTGAAGGATACTTGATGTTAGAGCCGACTTATAAATATATGCTACTGGAAGATGTGGCAGACTGGGAAGGCGGACTGGTACTGGACGATGGTTTGTTTTTAGCGTGTGAATCTACAGTGAAACATAAATTACAGGCAAGAAGTAATGTGTCTTCGGTTATGTTCGGGAAAATGGGATTATTTAACATGAAATTAGTAGGAAAAGGAATTGCTGTACTTGAGAGTAATGTTCCAAGAGAACAATTGATTGAAATTGAATTAGTTGACGATGTGTTGAAAATCGATGGAAATTTTGCAATCTGCTGGTCTGGAACATTGGAATTTTCTACAGAGCGTTCCGGAAAAACATTGATTGGTTCTGCCGCAAGCGGAGAGGGATTGGTAAATGTATATCGGGGAACAGGAAAGGTATTGTTAAGTCCATTAGATGATCCAAATAGTTTGGTATCGGCGGCACAAGTAGGAACAACAACAGGAAATCATCAAACTAGATAATTTAATAAAGTATTGTAATTCTATGAAAAGAAGGTGAAAAATTTGCTGCATTTAGTTTTGCTTATCATTTATATTTTACTAATTTTAATGGTTATTTTTGTGGAGAGAAAACGTCCGACAGAAGCTCTTTTATGGGTAGTGATTATGATTTTCCTTCCATATTTCGGAACAATTCTATATCTGATTTTTGGAAGTACAGTTGCTATTAAATTGACTGCAATACTCCGAAGAAAAAAATTGAAAGACCAGCCTTATAATGTGGAGTTTCTACCTTCCTTTTCACTCGATGAGAGTCAGTTGTCAGAATCAGATATACAGGTTATTCAGTTCAATACGGTGTATAATGCAAGTGAACTTACTAGTTATGAAAAGGCAGATTTCTACATCGACGGAAAAAGTCATTACACACAGCTTTTTCAAGATTTGGAGAATGCAAAACAATGTATTTTTATAGAATTCTATACGATTCACCATGATATGGTCGGAGAAAAATTGGTAGAGATTTTGACAAGAAAAGCAAAGGAAGGTGTAGAAGTGTGGGTAATGTGTGATTTTATCGCAAATCTTTCTACTCCGAAAAAAATGTTTCATTCTCTCGTTAATGCGGGTGGAAAAGTGGTACGTGTAAAACCCTATTTTACGCATTATCGCAGTCATCGGAAAATCGTATCAATTGACCAGAAAATTGCCTATATCGGTGGCATGAATATCGGCAAACAGTATGCAAATTTGGATAAGGTGAAAACTCCGTGGAGAGATACGCAGATTCGTTTGGAAGGAGCATGTGCATCTGTTTTAAATACATATTTTCTGAAAGACTGGCTTTGTTCTATTAAACGGTGTGATTGGGATCATACGATTGCGTATATAAAACAGATGGAAACAAAACAGTATGAGATTACACCTTCCTTGTGTCAGTTTATTGCGGGAGGTGTAGATACGGATAAAGAAGCCGTGAAGATGTGTTATTTAAGCATGATTCGAAGTGCAAAAAAACGGATTCGGATTCAGTCTCCATATTTTATACCGGATGCTTCTGTTTTGGATGCATTAAAAACAGCAGCAGCTTCGGGAGTAGAAATAGAGCTTATGATTCCAGGAATAAAGGCAAGCTTCTTTTTAGATCCGGTTACAAATTACTACAGTGGACAATTGTTGGAATATGGAACAAAAGTTTACAAATATAAAGGATACATTCATGCAAAGACGATGATTATTGATGATGAACTATGTTGTATAGGATCGGTAAATATGGATATGAGAAGCTTGATGGTGGACGATGAGGTGTGCGGTGTTTTCTATGAAAATCAATTAGTGAAAACGTATAATGATATATATTGTAAAGATATTGCAGATTGTATTCCGTATACGTGGGAAGAATTTGTAAAACGGGGTAGAAAAGAAAGAATTATGGAAAGTATCTTTTTGCCATTTGCACCGTTGATGTAGCAGTATATTATAGAGCATAAAAACAGCTATCGGGGAAAGCTCCCGATAGCTGTTTTTTTACTGTTGTTCTTTTTTCATTGCCTGATATCCGATTAAAACTGTCCATACATAGGCACATGTTTTGGGGATCATAAGCATACCAATCATTGGAATCGTATCAGCCCAAAGTACAACCGGAATATAGAATCCGAAACTTAATACGATTGTAAGCCACATGTTATGAAATTCTTTATCGTTTTCTTTTCGTGAACTCTGATAAAAAAGAATGATAATCAGAAGACCGAGTAATGCAAACGGAATGTTTCGGTAAATTCCCCAAGAAAGAGGAGCTGTAGCGCTCAGCCATTTGTTCTGTGGGAAGAAACAAAGAATTATTCGCAATGCCGCAAATATGTAGATGGCAATGGTAATATTTGTTTTTCCCTGTATTTTATAACGAATACGCCATACATAATAAAGAATAATGTAAAAAACAGTCATGGTGATGGAGGTAATGAATTTTCCAATACCGAGAGCAGTTGTAAAATTTTCTAATCCTGTAGTGCAAAGTGCCAATGCTCTTGGAACCAAATGGAAAGCATCTCCTGCTCCCAGTACAACTGCCATAATACCAAATAAACGGTATTCTTTGTTCCCATTGCTTTTTCGAATCATAGTGATACCGATTGTGATTACGGAAATCAGATAAACGACATCAAATAAAGTTTCAATTAGTGCTCGCATAAAATATCCTCACTTTCATTTTTAATTATTTGTAAATGTATAATAATTTTTGCCAAAAAGGATTCCGGCTAATAATAAAGATGCTCCTAAACCTGTATAAAAGACAGCGATAAATATATCCGGAGCAAGAGAGGAAACTCGAAGATAGATTCCTCCACCCATCATAACTGCCATGATGATAAAAGACTTTATGTCAAAAAACTTTAGAAAGAATAGTTTTTCATCTGTATAGTTGCGAATTCGTTTAGTATGTTTTTTCACAAGGCGTCCAAAAATAAAATATTGAAAAAGAGAAAAAACAATAATCGACAACAAAAAGTTGATAATAGAAAGATAGGGTGGATATGCCCAAATTCCAATTCTTAAAACATTAAATCCAGCAATCGACCATACAATGCAGGCAATTAATAATAAAGTTCTTTTTTTTACTTTCATAAATAGAAATCTCCTTTCTGAACAGTGTTCAATTTTGGTGAAAGAAAAACGGAAAGAATCCGTTTTCTTTTTAATGATTTATATAAATTGTTCTGCGAATCATACCTGTAATTCCGGAGCAATCGTAATCGTGCCGAATGATTGCGGCAAGAATCAAAGAAAATATGATTTCGACAAACTTGTGAGGGGTAAAATCATTGTCAAAAGTGCTCATGCAGACGTTTTTATCATGCATTAGTACTTGATATAACCCTTCACGAATATGATACCAGGATTCAGCCATAAGCTGCTGTCCGTTTCCTTTTTCTTCTTTCATAAAAAGCATAGAATGAAAAGCAAAAAATCCGGGGTACCGTTCTTCCCCTTTTTTCATACTCTCAAAAGCCCACTCCACACATTCGACAAAACTGTCGAAGGCAGCTGTGTTTTCAGGAAAATGAAAAATATCATGCCATACACTTTTCACAGTGGCTGTAATTAAATCTGTTTTGTTTTGAAAATAATTATAGATAGAGCCAACGGAAATATTACATTCTTTTGCTATAGTTCGTATATTAATGGATTCCCATCCTTGGCGTTGAATGAAATCTCTGCTCACACGTAAAATTTCTTCTTTGGAAGTGACAGCTGTATTCATTTTTTCCCTCCTATTTCTTTAAATGAACAATGTTCATTATAAGGGTTTATTTTATTTTGTCAAGATGGAGTTTATATCCTGTGTTATAATATGGGCATGAATGTGAGTAGAATTGACTTGAAAGAGAGGAAAACAAATGATGGAATCACAAAAATTATACGATGCAAACAATGGAATGACTGATTTGATCTATACAAGAGCAGAAAGGTATGAATTCCGGACGATTCGGTTGGAGGAAACAGATCAGGCTGCAAAGATAGAACAAATTTGTTTTTCGCCAAATGAGGCATGTTCTTATGAACACATGGCGGCTCGCATAAAAAAGGCACCGGATCTGTTTTTGGTGGCGGTCGATAAAGATATGGGAAAATTGGCTGGTTTTCTGAATGGATTAGCAACCGATCAGGAACATCTCACAGATGATTTTTTTACAGATGCACAGAAACATGATCCGGAAGGTTCTAATATTATGCTGTTAGGTTTAGATGTTCTTCCGGAATATAGAGGTCAAGGATTGGCACGGAAATTGGTAGAAGAATATTTGGAAAAAGAACGTAAAAAAAACAGGAAAAAAATTATTTTGACTTGTGTCGAAGAGAAAGTAAAGATGTATGAAAAATTCGGTTTTCAGGATTTGGGTATCGGCGTTTCTAACTGGGGAGGAGAGCAGTGGCATGAGATGTGTATTTCTGTAAATTAAGAGAGATTAGATAATAAAAATGGGAGCATGCAAAATTACAGGCATGCTCCCATTTTGGAAAAAATAGTATAAAGTATCTTATAATTTTTGGAAAACCATCGCAAGTAAATCTACAATTTCCTCAGTTGTAAATGCACTTGTATCAATGGAGAAATCATAAGTATTCATTTCGTCCCAGCTTTGGTCAGTGTAATAATTGAAGTAGTAACTTCTGTCTTTGTCCATTTTGCGAACAAGGGAATGAGCACCTTTTTCATCTAACTGATATCGTTTCATAACTGTTTCGATGCGAATTTCCAAAGGGGCGTAAAGATAAACGTTTTTACATCGTTCTTCGTCACGCAGCACATAGTTTGCACAGCGTCCAACAATGATGCAGTCTTCTTTTGAAGCTACTTCTTTAATAATCTTTGACTGCAGGTTAAATAGTATCTCATCGATGTGTCCATAGCGATAATGGCGATCAATGTTATTGTCTTCATCTACTTGATAGCGCCATGGTTTTTCGCGTTTCTCATCTACCAGTTTTAATTGGCTGTAAGGGATATCTGTATGCTCTGAGGCAAGTTTGATTAAATCTTTGTCATAGCAGTTGATACCGAGGCGCTCTGCCAATGCAATCCCGATGAGGCGTCCGTTGCTTCCAAATTGTCTTCCGATTGTGATAATTCGTTTACTCATAAAAATAACCCCTTTCCGAAATTTATTTGATAAGTATATTGTACCAAATCGCTAGCGCGATGGCTAGCATTACGTACAATACAATCGTTGCTTTTTTCAAATAAAAGTAGCAGTTTTTTTGTATATGTTATATTGTTGAATTACCCCTAACACAACAAACTCACACAACAAAAGAACTGCTATGATTAATCTATCACATTTTGTATCATTCAACAATTACATATCTGATTTTTTTATTCGCCACCTCCGTTTTGCTGTTTGTTTTCACTATTTACTACAAGCAACATTTATTTCAGGAGGTTCATTATGAACAAATATTTTAATTCTTACAGAAAGATGATTTCTCTCCGTGGTCTTACCGACCATACGATCAAAAGTTACTCCACATACATCCTTGCATACTTTGACTTCTTAACTGACGTGATTCACAAATCCCCGGAAGATGTTACCTGGGATGAGATGCGTCAGTTTGTTAGATGGCTTCAAGATACCCGTTCTCTTTCAGATCGTACCATGAACGCCGTTATCTCTCAATTACGTTTCTTTACCATTTACGTACTTCACAAACCTTGGGATGCGACACAACTTCCTTTTCGTAAATTTGATAATTACCTGCCTTACGTACCTTCCCAGCAAGAAGTAAAAACCTTCATCTCCACCATTCCGGACTTGAAGCAAAAAGCCATGGTTTCCCTCATGTACTCTTCCGGTCTCAGAATTGGCGAAGTCTGTCATCTGAAATATCAGGATATTGAACGTCGCAACATGCGGATTCATATCTCTCATGGCAAGAATCGTTCGGATCGTTATGCTCTCCTGTCAAAAACAGCATTGGAAATCCTTTCACAATACTGGTTTGCTTATGATAAGCCTGTGGACTGGCTTTTCCCAAAACAACGTGATAAATCGCAGCCGATTGATACTTTTTATCTTTCCAGGCATATCCACGAACACGAAAGACGGCTTGGATGGCCTGAACGTATTACCTGCCATTCCTTCCGCCATGCTTTTGGCACTCACCTTTATGAAAATGGTGCAGACCTTCTGACCATTCAGGCATATTTGGGGCATAAATCTTTGGCTTCAACATCCATTTATGTTCATCTTGCCACTAACAGTATGCATAAAGCGGTTAGTCCTTTCGACATGATGGGAGGTGATTTCCTTGAATAAACCTTCCAAAATCCAACAGATTTTTCTGTATTCCTATGAGGATTTCCAGTCTTCGGATTCTTATGTATCAGGCGTACAGGAAAAAGCAGCACATGCTATCTTGAATTGTAAATCCGGTAGCCTTGGCTACAACATCACCCAGTGTTCTGACTGTGGACACATGGAATTTCACAATAATTCCTGCCGCAACCGCAACTGTCCCAACTGTCAGGCAATCCTGAAAGAATTTTGGATTGACAAGCGGCGTGCGGAAGTCATTGATTCTCCTTATTTTCACGTAGTGTTTACGGTTCCTCATGAACTGAACCCTTTGATTTATGGGAATCAGAAACTTCTGTATTCTCTGTTACACAGATGCTCCTCTGAAACACTTCTTGAACTCGCAAGAGACAGGAAGTATCTTGGAGCAACACCCGGCATCATTCAGGTTCTGCACACTTGGGGACAAACACTAAACTTTCATCCTCACATTCATTGCATTGTTTCAGGCGGTGGTCTGTCCGTCGACCAAAAACTTCGCAGATGTGGCGAAAAGTTCTTTATTCCAGTTCGCGTAATGGCAAAAGTATTTCGTGGAAAGTTTCTTTGCTATCTGCAAAAGTACTATGTCACCGGCAAACTTGTTTTCTCGTCTTCCTGTGCAGAACTTCGGAATTCTTACTCTTGGAATGAGTTCCGTGATTCTCTTTACAAGATGGATTGGTGTCCGTACATCAAAGAGACCTTTAACGGCTTCGGTAATGCTATTGAATATTTGGGGCGTTACACTCATCGAATTGCCATTACGAATACACGTATTCAATCTGTAACAGATACACACGTTTCCTTTGCGGCTCGTGATTACAAATCCGGCGAAACCAAAACAGTAACACTTGAAAATAAGGAATTTATCCGACGTTTCCTTATGCATGTGTTACCGTCCGGCTTCCAGAAAATCCGCTACTATGGTTTTCTGAACAACCGCACGAAGTCGGAAAGTTTAAGAATCATCTTCAAACTACAAGGATATCAAAAATTCAAACAACGGTATACCGGACTTTCGGTTGCGGAACTTCTGAAAGAAGTCTGGAATTATGATATTCACATATGCCCTGCCTGTGGTTGCAGTAGTATGACATACCTTGGAAGGTCGTATACTTATCGTAACTAACCTTGCTTTTATTTCATATGTTTCAACAGTCCTCCCTATGGGAGGTCTTATTGACGTGCCTTAAAACAGAAATTTGTAGTTAAACGCATATATATTCAGCCATAAACCGCTTGATTTTATTGCTTTTTGAGAAGATTTGAAAAATACAATCCCCATATACTTTTCAGAAAAACGTCCGCGAATTGGTACAATTATGAAGAATTATACCACAATAAGTTGCTATTGCGGGAAATATAGAAATAATTTATAATACAAAACAGAGTGTTTTTAGTTACGAATTTGGAGGAGAAGGAAATGAAAGTTAGGAAAAGTCTGTTATCGGGGCTACTTGCTGCGATTTTAATCATTGGAAGTGGAGGAATGAAGGCAGATGCCGCAGATATAAAGGTAGATCAGCAAATACCGGCAGAGGAAGTAGATAGTGTATATAATCAGCAGATTGATTCTAATTTGCTATCAGGATGGCCGGCAGGACCAAATATTTACAGTGAATCCGGGATTGTGATGGATATCGATAGTGGAGCAATCTTATATGCGAAAAAGATAAATGATCAACATTATCCGGCTAGTATTACAAAAGTTTTGACGGCGTTGGTTGCATTAGAAAACAGTCAGATGACGGATAAAGTACCATTCACACAGGAGTGCATTGACTTTTTGGAGTATGGAGACGCACATATTGGTATGAAGGTCGGAGAAGAAATTTCTATGGAAGATGCATTATATGGGATGCTTTTAGCATCGGCAAACGAAGTTTCTTATGCAATCGGAAATAGTATTGAAGGTGGATATGATACGTTTATAAATAAGATGAATGAAAAAGTAATGCGGCTTGGTGGAACAAATTCGCATTTTGTAAATACGAATGGTTTGCACAATGATGAGCACTATACGACAGCTCATGACATGGCATTGATTGGTTCAGCAGCATTTCAATATGATGAGTTTAAAAAAATTACTGGAACTCGCCAGTACACGATTGAGCCGACTGCCATCACAAGTGAACCGAGGACTTTTCAACAAAATCATAAGATGCTTTTCCGAGGAAATAGAAATTATTATGAATATTGTGTAGGAGGAAAAACGGGATATACGGATCAGGCATTGACGACGCTTGTGACATTTGCTCAGAAGGACGACAAGAATCTTGTGGCAGTAACGCTTCGAGTACATGGTGGCGGTCAAAATTCGTATGTGGATACAAGAGCAATGCTCGATTATGCATTTGCTAATTTTTCAAAAGTTCCGATTACGAAAGAACAGATTACCGATGAAAATGTTAAGAGTGTCGAGGATGGAGCATATGTGATGCTGCCGTCTACAGTTACACAGGATAAACTGGATGTTGTTTTGCAAAAACCAACAGAAGTTGGAGATAAGCAAGGAACATTAGTGTATTCTTATAATGGACAGGAAGTTGGAAAAGTACCTGTGACGATTACAGATAAATGCTACAATAAGATACATGGAATTGAAGAGAAGAAGGAAAAGAAGGCAGATAAGAAAGTAGAAGAAAAAGAGAAGAAGAAAGACAAGGGAATTCCTTTTGTATGGAAGGTTGTTCTTGTTATAGTAGGAATTGTAGTTGTTTTGGGACTTCTTTTTATCTGGCTGTTGTTATATCGAAGAAAGAAAATCAGAGAACGTCGGAGAAAAGCGAAGATGAGAAGGCAGCGCCAGCAGAGACAGCAAAGACCAAGGGAATAACGAAAAATATGATTGACAGGCGAGAGCGTTTCTGCGTATAATGTGTTCTAGACTAGATAGAGATGGGAAACAAAATAAGAACTGGAGGATTAAAAATCTTCCAGTTTTTTCAAGTATAAGGAGAACAAAATGTTAGTAAATAAGGAAGCAAGTTTCGTATTTTCTATGGCATGCGCGGTAGTTGGGCAAACAGAATTGCCACTTCTTGAAGAGAATTTAGATTGGGAGCAAATATATCAAATCAGCGTGTATCACCGGATTGAAAATATTGTGTCATATGCGGTGGAGCAGATTTGCAAAGAGGAAAACAGAAGAGAGCCGATTCCAGAAGAAGTGAGAAAGCAATTTCAAAAGGCAAAAGTTACAGGTATTATGCGCGAGACAATTCAGCATCACGAATATGATAAAGTAACGACGCTGTTTGAAGAGGAAGCCGTTGAACATATGCTGTTAAAAGGTGGATGGCTAAAATACGATTATCCATCACAGGATATGCGTTTTCTAACAGATTTGGATATTTTGGTGCGAAAGGCGGATGCAGACCGAGTGGCTATACTGCTGGAACAACTTGGATATAAAATGGTGTGCCGCAGTGAGAAAGATGATGTCTATCAGAAAGAGCCTTGTATGACGATAGAAATTCATAAAACGAGTGTGGTTGGATACGAAAGTCTGGACGCTTATCTGGAAGGAATCTGGGAGCGAAGCAGAAAGAGAGAAGGATACAAGACAGAGTATCTGATGACATGGGAAGATTTTTATCTCTATCAGACTGGGCATATGGCAAAGCATTTTGAGCACGGAGGTGTGGGAATGCGAATGCTTTTAGATTTCCTCGTGTTTGAAAATGAGAGAATGTCGTGCTGTGATCGGGCGCTGATAGAGGAACAGCTTAAACTTGCCGGTCTTTTGAAAATGGAAGAGAAAATTCGAGAATTACTTTTAAAGGGAATCGATAGAGAGAATCCAGAGAATGCGATTGTCTGGGAATATATTTTAGAGAGTGGGACATATGGGCTTTTTAAGTTTCATGTCCAAAAAGAGAGAAATAAACATCAGAGCAAGGGTGCGTACTATCTCGGGCGAGTATTCCCCAAACGGGAAGAATTACTGTTCAATTATCCACAGTTTCGGAAGTATCCATGTGGATTTTTGGCGGCGTGGTTTTATCGCCTGTTCAAAAATCTCATCATTGCTCCAGACAAAACAGTAGGAGAACTTCGAGCGCTTAGAAATGAAAAGGAACATCAGAAAGTAATTGCCTGTATGCGGGAGATGGGATTGGAGGAGAAGGATGAAAAGATATAAGATAGCTGGTTGTGTAGTTGAGTATGAACCGATGTATGCTCTGCTTCAAGAGAAGATGGAGAAATATCGTTTCGAAGATGAGACAGAACAGGCTGCAGATATTTCTTTGAGACTGATGGGTGGATTTTTAAGAGAAAGACAAAAGGAGAATCCTCATTTGACGATTGATCAATGTGAATATATCTGGGCAGGGCTGCAGTTTTATAGAAAATTGTTAAATTATAAAGGCTTTATGTTGCACGCTTCAGCGATAGAGGTAGATGGGAAAGCATATTTATTTTCGGCAGATAGTGGTGTTGGAAAATCCACACATGCAAAATTGTGGCAAAAGTTTTTTGGAGAGGAAAGAGCACAGATTTTAAATGACGATAAACCGGCGGTGGTAATCGAAGATGAATGTTGTTTTGCATATGGGACACCGTTTAGCGGAAAGTCGCCGGAACATTTAAACCGGAAGGCTAGAATACAAGGAATCTGTATGTTAGAAAGAGGCGAGGAAAACAGGATTTGGAGAGTTTCCGGAAAGGAAGCACTTCCACTTCTGATGTGTCAAGTTATTTGGCCGCGAACGCAGGAAGAAGCAGATAAACTTTTAGGATATTTGAATATTATATTGAAACAAGTTCCACTGTATCGGATGCAATGTAATTTATCGATAGAAGCAGCAAAAAAAGCGTATGAAATGATGAAGGAGGAGATTGTATGAGAATAAAAGAAGGATTTGTATTAAGAGAAATGGGTGAAATATTTGCAGCAGTTCCGGTAGAAGGAGAAAGCAAACAGTTTTATGGCATGATACAGTTAAATGAGACAGGAGCATTCTTGTGGAGAAATATGGAAAAAGAATGTTCTGAGAAGCAGCTTGTAGCAACGCTTATGGAAACGTATGATGTGGATGAGGCACAGGCAAAAAAAGATGTGTCAGCGGTAGTTGAGAAATTCCGTAAAGCAGGGATTTTGGCTGAGTAAGTGCGTTTTTATTAAAAATATCTTAAAACATTCGTAATTTTCGACAGAGTATGATATAATCATTGAGTTTAAGTGAAGCAAAATGTGAAATATGCAAAAGAGGATTCATTAAATGAGTAGGAAAAGAAGAAATCAAGCGCAAAGAGAGGCATTTGAGGAATTACAGCAGAGGAAAAAAAGGAAACTGGAGAACGCAAGAGATCGGCAAAGTTTGGACGAGGATGGAAAAACAAGGTCTAGAAAGCGCAGAAAAAATAAAAACAGGAAAAATGTAAGACGCAGAGGGAGAGCAAAGCCGCACAAGGTAGGATTGACTCTTGTCACAATTCAGGCAATTGTGTCGATGTTATGTGTTGGTATGCTCCACATTATAGGAATTATTCCGTTGAAATACATGCTTATAATCGGAGGTATTCTATTGCTGCTGCTTGGGCTTACACTATTTACGCAGTTGAATAGAAAGAAGAAAGCAATTGGCGGAAAGATATTGAGTGTAGTCCTGATTATGGTGATCAGCGCCGGAACATATTATATCGGAAAGGCGAACGGGGCATTGGACAAGATTACGGGGGGCAACTATAAGATCGATAATATGGTTGTAGCTGTATTAAAAGATGACCCGGCAAAAGATATCAAAGATACTGAGAATTACACGTTTGGTGTTCAGTATAAGATGGGAAGAACGGATATGGAGGCAGCTATTCAGATGGTTTCCGAGGAGCTTGGAAAAGACATTACGGTAGTTGAATATCAAGATCTTCAGGAACAGGCAGAGGCACTGCATGATAAAAAAGTAGATGCGATTATTTACAATGAAGGTTATACAGATAATATTTCTGAGTCATTTGCAGGATATAAAAAGAGTGTTCGTATTATTTATGAGCACAAGATTAAGAAAGAACTTGCCAGCACGTCGGTGGATACGAGCATACAGGACCCATTCAGTGTGTATATCAGTGGTATTGATGTGTATGGGGATATTGAACAGACAAGCCGAAGTGATGTGAATATCATTGCCACAGTGAATCCAAAGACGCATCAGATTCTTTTGGTTACTACACCGCGAGATTACTATGTGCCGATTCCGGGTATTTCCGGAGGGGAGAATGATAAGCTGACACATGCCGGAAATTATGGTGTGGATGTTTCGATGAAGACATTGGAAGAGTTGTATCAAGTTGAGATTCCATTCTATGCCAGAATTAACTTTACTTCTTTGATTGACATTGTAGACCATTTAGGTGGTGTTGATGTATATTCTGAGTATGCATTTACGACAAGTAAGAACTCGGAACATGTCATGGATGTACAACAGGGAATCAACCATTTTAACGGTGAAGAAGCGCTGGCATTCTCAAGAGAACGTGAGAATGTGCCGGGCGGAGATAACCAGAGAGGAAAGAATCAGCAGGCAGTTATCACGGCCATGATCAAGAAAATGATTTCGCCTCAGATGCTTATGAAAGCAAACTCAATTATTGACGACGTAAGTGGAAATGTAGAGACTAACATGTCTCAGGAACAGATTCAATCTTTGATCAAGACACAGTTGAGTAAAGGCGGAAGCTGGAATATTTATTCAGTCGCAGCGGAAGGAACCGGAGGAAAAGATATCTGTTATTCGGCAGCTAGCTCAGGTCCGCTCTATGTTACATATCCGGATGAGACATCGGTTGCAAACATTGAGGATTTGATCAACCGAGTGGAACAAGGAGAAATTATTGAAGGATCAGAAGTCGCAGAGTAAGAGAAAAAATAGAGAAACCCTTGACGAACCAAGGGTTTCTTTTTATAATGTTAGTGATATATGAAAAAACGTTGACGAAGACAGTAGGATATATTTTAAAGTCAAAGAGAGTCAGGGATGGTGAGAGCCTGATACGAGTAGAATATATTTGAAGATCACTTCTGAGTTGCAGTGACCGAACGAAGTTGTCCAATAGGTACTGCCGGGATTCCACCGTTAGCAGGAACGCATATGTCAGTATGGTGTAATAGGTGGTATAACGAAGGTTTTACAGCTCTCGTCCTGATTACAGGATGGGAGTTTTTTTGTATCAAAATTCAAAAAGGGACAGGGCATGTGTCAATTAGGGACGTAGTAAAATTGAAAAATACTACGTCCCCAAATAAGAAGGAGGAAGAAGAAATGTATCAGAAGGTATCCACAGATTTAAAGTTTGTAGATCGTGAAAAGAAGACGGAAAAGTTTTGGGCTGATAACAAGATTTTTGAGAAGAGTATGGAAAATCGTAAGGAGGGGGAGACATATACGTTTTATGACGGACCTCCGACAGCGAACGGGAAACCGCATATCGGCCACGTGTTGACTCGTGTTATCAAGGATATGATTCCGAGATACCGTACAATGAAAGGGTACATGGTACCTAGAAAAGCAGGATGGGATACACACGGACTTCCGGTAGAGCTTGAAGTGGAAAAGATGCTTGGATTAGACGGAAAAGAACAGATTGAAGAGTATGGTTTGGAGCCATTTATCGCACACTGTAAAGAGAGTGTCTGGAAATATAAAGGGATGTGGGAAGACTTCTCTGCGACTGTTGGTTTCTGGGCAGATATGGAAAATCCATATGTAACTTACCACAATGATTTCATTGAATCAGAATGGTGGGCATTAAAACAGATCTGGGATAAAGGATTGTTATATAAAGGATACAAGATTGTACCTTACTGTCCGCGTTGTGGAACTCCGCTTTCCAGTCACGAAGTAGCGCAGGGTTACAAAGATGTCAAAGAAAAATCTGCAGTTGTAAGATTTAAAGTGAAAGACGAAGATGCTTATATTTTAGCATGGACAACAACACCTTGGACATTGCCTTCAAACGTAGCTCTTTGTGTGAATCCAAATGAGACTTATGTAAAAGTGAAAGCAGCAGATGGTTTCACATATTATATGGCAGAAGCATTGCTTGATACAGTACTTGGAAATCTTGCAGAAGATGGAACTCCTGCATACGAAGTATTAGAAAGCTTTGTTGGAACAGATTTAGAAGGAAAAGAATACGAACCATTATTCCCATTTGCGGAGTTAAATAAGAAAGCATACTATGTAACATGCGATACTTATGTAACATTGACAGATGGTACCGGTGTCGTTCATATTGCACCTGCATTTGGTGAGGACGATGCGCAGGTAGGACGTAAATACGACCTTCCATTTTTACAGTTAGTAGATGAAAAAGGTGAGATGACAGAAGAGACACCTTGGGCAGGAACATTCTGTAAAAAAGCAGATCCATTCGTATTAGAAGATTTGGAGAAGAGAAATCTTTTATTTGATGCTCCGAATTTTGAGCATAGTTATCCACACTGCTGGCGTTGTGATACACCACTTATCTACTATGCACGTGAGTCATGGTTTATCAAAATGACAGATGTAAAAGAGGATTTGATCAGAAATAATAATACAATCAACTGGATTCCGGAAAGCATTGGAAAAGGACGTTTTGGAGACTGGCTTGAAAATGTTCAGGACTGGGGTATCAGCCGTAACCGTTACTGGGGAACTCCGTTAAACGTTTGGGAATGTGAATGTGGACATATGCATTCAATTGGAAGTATTGCAGAATTAAAAGAGATGTCCGAGAACTGTCCGGATGACATCGAACTTCACCGCCCATTTATCGACGCTGTGACAATCAAGTGTCCGCACTGTGGAAAAGAGATGCACCGTGTTCCGGAAGTAATCGACTGTTGGTTTGACAGTGGAGCAATGCCGTTTGCACAGCACCACTATCCATTTGAGAACAAAGAATTATTTGAGCAGCAGTTTCCGGCAAACTTTATTTCAGAGGCGGTTGACCAGACTCGTGGATGGTTCTACTCATTGCTTGCGATCTCCACATTGATCTTCAATGAAGCGCCTTATAAGAATGTTATCGTTCTCGGACATGTACAGGATGAGAACGGACAGAAGATGAGTAAGTCCAAAGGAAATGCAGTCGATCCGTTCGATGCATTAGAGACATACGGAGCAGATGCAATCCGTTGGTATTTCTATGTAAACAGCGCGCCATGGCTGCCGAACCGTTTCCACGGAAAAGCGGTTGTGGAAGGACAGCGTAAATTCATGGGTACATTGTGGAATACTTACGCATTCTTCGTACTTTATGCGGAAATCGACCAATTTGACGCAACAAAATACAATTTGGAATATGATAAATTATCTGTTATGGATAAATGGTTACTGTCAAAACTGAACACACTGATCAAGACAGTAGATGATAATCTTGCAAACTACAGAATTCCGGAAAGTGCAAGAGCATTGCAGGATTTTGTGGATGATATGAGTAATTGGTATGTAAGAAGAAGCCGTGAACGTTTCTGGGCAAAAGGAATGGAGCAGGATAAGATCAACGCATATATGACACTTTACACAGCGCTTGTGACAGTGGCAAAAGTGGCAGCTCCGATGATTCCGTTTATGACAGAAGACATTTACCAGAATCTTGTGAGAAGCATCGATGCAAATGCACCGGAAAGTATTCATTTATGCGATTATCCGGTCGCAAATGAGGCTTATATCGATCAAGAATTAGAGGCAAATATGGATGAAGTTCTGAAATTAGTTGTAATGGGACGTGCGTGCCGTAATACAGCAAATATCAAGAACCGTCAGCCAATCGGAAAGATGTTTGTAAAATCAAATGTAGTATTGCCAGAATTTTATCAGGAAATCGTGGAAGAAGAATTGAACGTAAAAGAAATGGAATTCACAGAAGATGTGAGAAACTTCACTTCTTATACATTTAAGCCACAGATGAGAACAGTCGGACCGAAATATGGTAAACTGCTTGGTGGAATTAAGGAAGCTTTAGCAAACTTAGACGGAAATCAGGCAATGGATGAACTGAATGCGACAGAAGCTTTGAAATTGGACGTAAATGGACAGGAAGTGACATTGTTCAGAGAGGATCTTTTGATCGATACAGCTCAGATGGAAGGCTATGTATCTGAGAGTGATAATGGAATCACAGTTGTCTTAGACACAAACCTGACAGAAGAATTGCTGGAAGAGGGGTTTGTCAGAGAGCTGATCAGCAAGATTCAGACAATGAGAAAAGAAGCAGACTTTGAAGTGACAGATAAGATTAAACTATATTATCAGGGAACAGAAAAGGCAGAGGCTGTATTTGAAAAATATGAAACTGAAATTGGCGGAGAAGTTTTGGCTACAGAAGTAATCAAAGGAACACCTGGCGGATACACAAAAGAATGGAACATCAACGGTGAAACTATGACTATGGGAGTAGAAAAATAGGAGGTTGTGATTATGTACCGTGAAAAATTTGATAAGGTGGAATTCCAAAAAACTGTAAAAAGCAATGTAAAAAGACTGTATCGAAAGACAGTAGAGGAAGCAACACAGCAGCAATTGTTTCAGGCAGTGTCTTATGCTGTAAAAGATGATATCATCGACAGATGGCTGATGACACAGGAACAATATAAAAAAGATGACCCCAAAACTGTATATTATATGTCTATGGAATTTTTGATGGGAAGAGCTTTGGGTAACAACCTGATCAATTTGACTGACTATAAAGAAGTGCGGGAAGCATTGGAGGAGATGGGAATCAATCTGAATGTGATTGAAGATCAGGAACCAGATGCGGCACTTGGAAATGGCGGACTCGGGCGTCTGGCAGCATGCTTTCTTGACTCACTTGCAACCTTGGGATACGCAGCCTATGGCTGCGGAATCCGCTATCATTACGGTATGTTCAAACAAAAAATAGAGAATGGATATCAGGTCGAGACACCGGATAACTGGTTAAAAGAAGGAAATCCATTTGAAATCCGACGTGAAGAATACGCAAAAGAGGTGCGTTTCGGAGGAAATATCCGTGTGGAAAAAGATTCAAAGACAGGAAGGGATATGTTTATTCAGGAGAACTTTGAGTCTGTTCTTGCGATTCCATACGATATGCCGATTGTCGGATATAACAATAACCTTGTAAATACACTTCGCATCTGGGATGCGAAGGCAATCACAGACTTCCATTTGGATTCATTTGACCGTGGAGAATATCAAAAAGCTGTAGAGCAGGAGAATCTTGCAAAGACGATTGTAGAGGTACTGTATCCGAATGATAACCATTATGCGGGAAAAGAGCTTCGTCTGAAACAGCAATATTTCTTTATCTCTGCAAGTTTGCAGGAAGCCGTTGACAAATATTTGAGAGACCATGATGATATCCATAAGTTCTACGAAAAAGTGACGATTCAGATGAATGATACGCATCCTACAGTTGCGGTTGCAGAGCTTATGAGACTGCTTATGGATGAGCATGGACTGGAATGGGATGAAGCGTGGGAGGTTACGACGAAGACTTGTGCTTACACAAACCATACGATCATGGCAGAAGCGCTTGAAAAATGGCCAATCGACTTGTTCCAGAGACTGCTACCTCGTGTTTACCAGATTGTGGAAGAGATCAATCGCCGATTTGTAAATGAAATCCGTGCAAAATATCCTGGCAATGAAGATAAAGTACGCAGTATGGCGATTTTATATGATGGACAGGTGAAGATGGCGCATCTTGCGATCGTAGCAGGATATTCTGTAAACGGTGTGGCAAAACTGCATACAGAGATTTTAAAACATCAGGAACTGAAAGATTTCTATGAGATGATGCCGGAGAAATTTAACAATAAGACAAACGGTATTACTCAGAGACGTTTCTTGCTGCATGGTAATCCGCTTCTCGCTGACTGGGTTACAGCTCATATCGGAAAAGGATGGATCACAGATTTGCAGGAGATGGAAAAACTGAAACCACTTGTGGAAGATGAAAAAGCGAGAAAAGAATTTATGGAGATCAAGTATCAAAATAAAGTTCGTCTTGCGAAATATATTTTGGAACACAACGGAATTGAAGTAGATCCGAACTCTATCTTTGATGTTCAGGTGAAGAGACTTCATGAGTACAAACGTCAGTTATTGAACATTTTACATGTGATGTATCTGTACAATCAGATCAAAGAGCATCCGGAGATGTCATTCTATCCGAGAACATTTATCTTTGGCGCAAAAGCGGCGGCTGGATATATACGCGCAAAACAGACGATCAAGCTGATCAATTCTGTCGCAGATGTGATCAATAATGACAGAAGCATCAACGGAAAGATTAAAGTTGTGTTTATCGAAGATTACAGAGTATCCAATGCAGAGCTGATCTTCGCGGCAGCAGATGTCAGTGAACAGATTTCTACAGCATCAAAAGAAGCATCGGGAACCGGAAACATGAAATTTATGTTAAACGGCGCTCCGACACTTGGAACAATGGACGGCGCAAACGTGGAGATTGTGGAAGAAGTCGGAATGGAAAATGCATTTATTTTCGGGTTGAGTTCCGATGAAGTTATTAACTATGAGAACAATGGCGGATACAATCCGATTGACATTTACTTTAATGACTGGGATATCAAACGTGTGGTAGACCAGCTTGTAGACGGAACTTACGGAAACGGTGACAGAGAACTTTACCGAGATCTGTACAACTCTCTGCTGAATACAAACAGCAGCGACAGAGCCGACACTTACTTTATCTTGAAAGATTTCAGAAGCTATGCAGAAGCACAGAAACGTGTGGAAGAAGCTTACAGAGATCAGGACAGATGGTCTAAGATGGCGCTGATCCAGACAGCATCTTGTGGTAAGTTTACATCAGACAGAACAATTCAGGAATATGTAGATGATATTTGGAAACTGGATAAAGTCACAGTGGAAGTGACAGATGTAGAATAATAGAAAAGTTGAAAGAAAAAGATTTTGAATCGGTGGGGAAAACTACCGGTTTGAAATCTTTTTTTTGTGGAAAACTAATTGTGTGAACTCTCACTTCAAATTACTTTGAAGTAACATTGAAGTGAGCTTGAAGTTGACTTTGAAGTGAGTTTGAAGTTGACTTTTGGTTAGGAATTGGCTTATTTTTGTATTTCAGCGAAATTCATTGCTTTTAACACATCTAATAATAATTGTACATATTGACCAAAAGAAAATGAAAACGAAAAAAATAATAGAAAAATCAGACAATCCTTGATATAATGGAATTAATTGAGACAGGCAGATAGGATTGTTACTATTGAATTAGGCAAGACCAGGGTAGACTTTGAATGAGAGAGGGATACTTTGGTCTTTTTTAGTAATTCTGTGTAAAAAAGGAAAGGAGATAAAGAGGAGAATGAAAAAGAAACAGGTTGTAAGTGGATTGCTGGCAACGGTTATGATAGCAAATATCGCTTTGGTTGATATGGGACCGGTACAGGCAGCAGAGAACTTAAATCTCGCGAAAGGATGCAATGTGACGGCGAGTAGTTATGAGGTGAGTAATCAGATTGATACATCGCCAGCAAAAGCTGTGGATGGTGATATGGCTACCCGTTGGGGAACTGCACAGAACAAGGCAGATAATGAATGGATTGAAATTGATTTGGACGGTGAGAAGACAGTACGCCAGATTAATATCAATTTTGAGAGAACAGATGAAGCACAGAATATTTTAAGCTATAAAATTGAATTAGAAGAAAACGGAAAATATACAGAGGTTTATAAAAAGACTGCCAAGGCAAAACAAAAAGAAGTGATTCAATTAGATAAGAATCATAAAGCGACAAAAGTAAAAGTAACTGTACTTTCGGCAGACCAGGGAACAATCAACTGGAAGAATGTAGGAATCAATGAGATTGAGATGTACAGTGAGTTGGTGGAGGTTGCAGATGCGACTCCAAATAAAAATCATATGGCGAATGCGACTGTTACGGCTTCCAGTGTGGAGAAAAATACACAATTTACCGCAGATAAAGTAAAAGACGGCAAGACTGATAAGGCGAATCGCTGGGCGAGTGACTACGAGACACCGACAACCAATATTTGGTTAAATTCCAAATTTGCAGGACTGACTTCTGTGAAAGAGATTAAGATTCACTTTTTGGAAAGAGATGTGGCGCCGCAGCCATCTAATGTAAAAAGCTTTGATATAAAATATATAGATAAAAATGGTGAAGAGAAGACTGCGAAGAGTTTTACAAATACAAAGCAGGGAGAAGGATATAAAAACGAAGTTGTCATTCGACTGGACCAGCCGATTGAGGCAAAAGAACTGAAGCTTTGTAATTTTGTTGCGGAAGCAGCAGAATGGAATAATATCGGAATTTTGGAGATGGAGGTGTATTCCAACGATCAGGCAGAGCAGGGAGCGACTCTGGATTCAGTAGTAGAAGCTATTGAAGCTGAGAGTAAGACAATTGCGGCAGATGTAGATACACTTGAGATGCCTGTAGTTCCGGCTGGTTTTTCGGTAAAACTAAACGGAGCAGATTTTGAGCAGATTATTGGGGATAATGGGAAAATCGTACATCCGTTGACGGACAAGACCGTAAAGGTATCTTATGTTGTAACAGAGACTGCGACAGGAGAGGAAAAAACGACTTCGGATATTGACTATATTGTAAAGGGAACAAAGACTCCGGCTGATGGTAAGAATGCCAAACCAACTGTAATTCCGGAGATTCAGGAGTGGTATTCGGACTCGACGGAGAAGATAGCGGTATCTTCCCTAAAGACAGTTACCTATACAGATGATAAATTAAAAGATGTTGTAGATGAGTTTGTAAGTGATTATGAGGATTTCACGGGAATCAAGCTGACAGCGAAAAAAGGCGGGGCTGAGGCGAATGCATTCAACTTTGAGCTGAAAGCGCCGGATGATCTTCTCGGAAAAGAAGGATATACGATGGATATTCAAAAAGACCGCATCAATGTTGCTTCTGTTGACACAACAGGTAACATGTACGGTATGCAGACAATCCTTCAGATGTATAAAGAGAACAATGAGGGATACAAGGTTGGTCAGATGCGCGATTATCCTCGTTTTGAGACACGTGGATTTTTGTTTGACGTTGCGAGAAAGCCGGTTTCTTTAGAGATGATGAAAGAAGTCACAAGAACGATGCGTTACTATAAGATGAACGATTTCCAGGCACATCTGTCAGATAACTACATTTTCTTGGAAGATTACGGAAAAGGCGCTCAGGAAAATGAGGCGTTTAAGGCATATGAAGCTTTCCGTTTGGAATCTGGACTTTCCAATGAAAAAGGAGAGACACCTACAGCAAAAGACTATTCAATCTCCAAGAAAGATTTTAGACAATTCATTCAGGACGAGAGAGCGCTTGGAATGAATATTGTTCCTGAGATTGACGTGCCGGCACATGCAACTTCATTTACAAAGATATGGCCGGATTTGATGGTAAAAAATAAAGTTTCGTCTTTAAATGCAAACAGACCACTGGTAGACCATCTTGACGTTTCTAAGACAGAGACAAAAGAAAAAATCAAAGAAATTTTTGATGATTATACAAAGGGTGACAATCCAACATTTGACAGTGAGACAACCGTACATATCGGTGCAGACGAATTTTTGGCAGATTACAAAGCATACCGCGGATTTGTAAATGATCTGGTTCCTCATGTAAAAGAGACAAATACAGTACGTATGTGGGGCGGCCTTACATGGATCAAAGATAATCCGGTGACAGAGATTGATAAAGAAGCTATTGAAAATGTGGAGATGAATCTTTGGTCAGCCGACTGGGCAGATGGAATCGAAATGTACAATATGGGATATGATCTCATCAACACAATTGATAATTTTGGCTACATGGTTCCAGATGGAAGTAAAGCACGTGCAAATGCGTATGGAGATTTGTTAAATGTAGAGCGAATTTTTAATGAGTTTGAGGCAAATAAAGTAAGAGTGAAAGGCGGAGCATACAAGTATGTTCCGGCGGGCGATGAGCAGATGCTCGGAGCAGCATTTGCCCTTTGGAGCGATAATATTGACAAGAGAGCATCCGGATTAAGCGAATCTGATTTATACTGGCGTTTCTTTGATGCACTTCCATTTTATGCGGAGAAGACATGGGCTGCAACAGGTAAGGAAAAAGGAAGTGCAGATGCGCTTGCAAAATTAGCAACCGATAAAGGAACAGGACCGAATACAAATCCTTATTATCAGGAAGACAAAAAAGGTGAAAATTACGAAAGCTATGATTTCGAAGATGGCTTAAAAGACGGTTCGGAGAACAAACGTGATCTGAAAGAAGGAAAGAATGCGGAAGTAAAAGAAAACGCATTGGTATTAAAAGATGGCGAAAGTTATGTGACATCACCGATTGAAGAGCTTGGAAATGGAAACCAATTGTCATTTGACATTAAGTTGGAAGAGCTGGCAAAACCGGGTGATATCTTATTTGAGTCTGACGCGGCATATGGAACACACGATATCCGAATTATGGAAGATGGCAAATTAGGATTTACAAGAGAGCTTTACAATTACTATTTTGACTATGAGCTTCCGGTAGGAAAGAATGTAACTATTACAATCACAACCGATCAGCAGAAGACAAGTCTGTATGTAAATGGCGAGTTTGTTGCGGATGCAAAAGGAAAATTCATTCACAATGACATGGTGAAAAAAGAGAATATTACCAATGCCACATTTGCACTGCCGCTGGAAAGAATCGGTTCTAAGACAGAGACAGTCTCTGCGGTGATTGATAATGTAGTTGTATCAGCAAAAGAACCGGAACAGGATATTTATAATAAAGCGGCTTGGACCGGAACAGCAGAGTCAGAGACTCCGACTTCACAAGGTGGTGGAAAAGAAGGTGTCATAGGCATGGCATTTGATAACAGTTCTTCTACACACTGGCACTCTGACTGGTCTCAGGCTACAAAAGACAAAGTTCCGACAAGTGCCGGAGCAGCCGGAACAGGTAAAGGTGCAGATGGAAGTATCTGGGCAGAAGTTAAATTTGATAAAGGATATGAAATTAATCAAGTGTTATTTGCTCCACGTCAGGACACGAACAGTGGTCAGGTAACAAAGGCGTCTCTTTATATTCAGACTGAAAAGGACGGAAAATGGGTAGAGGTTGCAAAAGATAAGACATTTGCGGCTGACAAATCAGAGAAAGCATTTACGTTCGACAAACAAATGGTATACGGATTCAAGTTTGTTGCAACTCAGTCAAATGATGGTTGGGTAACCGTATCTGAATTCAATATTGCAGATAAAAAAGTAACCGATAAGATTTATACCGTATATGTGGAAGCAGAAACAGGTGGAAAAGTAAGCGGTGGTAAAGATGTGTCAGCAGGAGAATCTGTGACGGTTACAGCGACACCGGATAAAGGGTACGCATTTGAGGGATGGTATCGTCCAAACGGCGAGAAAGTATCTGAAAAAGCAGAGTATACGTTCAAGGTGAATGGAAATACAGCTTTGATTGCGAAGTTTGAAAAGACTGGTGAGACAGAAGACAAAAACATCACAGATGTGGAAAAACTAGATGATATTACCGTTGTACAGGGAACTGCATTTGAAGATTTGGATCTGCCGGAAAAAGTATCTGTCACATATGGAAAGAACGAGACAGCAGAAGTAGATGTGACATGGGAGAAAGGAACTTACAATGCACAGGAATGTAAGACATATGTATTGGAAGGCGCTTTAACTCTACCGGAAGGAATTGCGAATCCAGATGGATTGAAAGCGATAGTCAAGGTTACAGTGGAAGAAAAAGAGACACCGGTTAAGAAGTATACGGTCTCTGTAAATGTAAAAGATAGTGAAAAAGCGATGGGAACTGTCTCTATGGACAAAGAAGATGGTGTCTATGAAGATGGCATGAATGCGACTGTGACAGCGACAGCAAATGAAGGATATGAGTTTGTAAACTGGACAGATACAGACGGAAAAGAAGTAAGTAGTTCCAATCCATATACATTTGCAGTGACAGCAAACACAACACTGACAGCAAACTTTAAGAAAATGGATGTGAAACCGGAAGCTCCGACAGCGCAGGATATCTTAGATGAAATTATTGCAGGACAGAAAGTGCCGACAGTGATTACAAAGGGAGAGACAGAACTTGTTCTTCCGAAAGTCCCAGAAGGCTATAAGATCCAGATTACAAAAGTAAATCCGGAAGGTGTTATCGCATTAGATGGAACAGTGACAACGCCGAAGAAGGACACAGATGTTATCGTGACAATCTCTGTGACAGATCCAGAAGGCAAGACAGCGAGTGCAGATTTTACAGTGAAAGTAAAAGGAAAGAACGAGCCTGGAAAAGAAGATCCAAAGGATCCTCAGAATCCTTCAAAAGGTGATACAAATAAGAAAGATCCTTCTCAGGACAAAAAACCGGTGAAGACAGGAGATGCAACAGCGGCAGCTGGCTGGATGCTTGCGATGACAGCAGCAGGTGCAGTGGTACTTGTAAGAAAAAGAAACTCATAAAAGGGATAAGCCTCTCATACAATAAAGTATGGGAGGCTTGTTTGTATGAAACGGAAAATAAAAAAAATATGCGCGGTATTTGTGATTATTGTATTATTGCCATATATTATTACCATATTTATGAATGGGAAAAGCATAGAGGCAAATCAAGACGGAAAAAATGGTTATATTAAAGTAAAAACGGAGTCTGGAACAAAAGAGGTTCCGTTGAAAGAGTACTGTATTGGAACGCTGGCAAAAGAGATTTCAGTTGATTTTGAAGAGGAGGCATTGAAAGCACAGGCTGTCATTGTTCGGACAACTATCTATAAAAAAATTGAGGAACAAGGAGAGAAAGCAGTTATGACGGAGCGCTTTTTTACGAAATCTGATATGAAAAATCAATGGGGCAGGAGTGCATTTCAGAAAAATTATAAAAAACTGGAGCGTGTTTGGAATGAGACCGATGGACAAGTTGTGATGTACAATGGCCAACTGGCAATGGTGCCGTTCCATCAGTTAAGCAATGGAAAAACTCGAATTGGCAAAGAAGTACTTGGGACGGATGAGTATCCGTATCTGCAGATGAAGGAGTGTCCGAAGGATGTGGAAGCGGACGGGCAGATGGAAAGTAAGCTCATCAAAGCAGCGGGAGCGCAAATTACTTCTCAGGACAGCGCCGGATATGTGACCGGAGTAAAAGTGGGCGAGGAGACTTTGAACGGAGAAACCTTTCGGGATACATATGGATTGTTGTCCAGCTGCTTTGAACTGCAGGAGTTTGAGGGAAAGATGCGTGTGACGACAAAAGGAATTGGTCATGGACTTGGGATGAGCCAAAATACGGCAAATGAGATGGCAAAAGAAGGTAAAAAATACGATGAAATTTTGCAGTATTTCTACGAGGGAACAGAAATGAAAGAGGTCGCGGAAATTTTGTTGAATGTAGAATAAGCGTATCATTTTCTGGCAAAAATATAGTCAGAGGTGATAAATATGAAAAATAATCTAGGACCTTCAAGAAGAGGGAAAGGTGCTGCGGTCGGTCTGGTCATTTGTTTTGTGGCGGTAATTGCGTTAGTGGGATTTTTTACATTCAGCCGTTATAAGAGAGATATGAGCAGACAGCTGGCAAAGGCGGAAGAAAAAACTGATACTGAAGAAAAACAAAAAGACATTAAAGAGACAGAAAAGAGCCAAACGACAAACAGTCAGGCAATTCAGAACAAAGCACAGGAGACAGAAAAACAAAAAGAAGAGACACAAACACAGACAGAGCAGAGACAGAATCAGACCTCACCAACGGCAACACAGCCAGATGCGCTGGCATTTTCAGAAAATGATCTGCTTGCATGGCCTGTGGATGGAAATGTGTTGATGAATTACAGCATGGATCAGACGATTTATTTTTCTACGCTGGATCAATACAAATACAATCCGGCATTGATTATCGGGGGAGAAGTTGGAACAGAGGTAACGGCATCTGCAAGAGGAATTGTAAAATCAGTGGAAGTCAATGCGCAGACCGGGAACACGGTGACGATGGACCTTGGAAATGGCTATGAGGCTGTTTACGGGCAATTGAAAGAAGTTCCGGTACAGGAAGGAAATTATGTGGAGCAAGGCGAACTGGTAGGATACTTAAGTGAGCCTACAAAATATTACAGTGTGGAAGGTTGTAATTTGTATTTTCAGCTGCTAAAAGATGGGGAACCAGTGAATCCAATGGAATATATGGATTCTTAGGGAGATTTATTTAAAAATAGATAACAAAAAACCGGACACGTTGAGAAGGGGTAAGATGTCCGGTTTTCTTGTTTTAAGTGCGTATAAAGTTTTGGAAAACGATTGTGATAAATCGCTTATACAATAGTAGTATAATATATTTTTTGTAAATCCGCTAGAACGATAATTGCAAAAAAACCGTTGATTTTTGCAAAAAAAGGAAATAAATGGTAAAAGCGGTTATTTTTTTGTACAAAAAGGAAGTAATTATAGAGAAAGAAAAAAAATTGTGCTATAATTTGCAAAAACAAGCCTAGGAGAAAATTTGTGAAACGGAAATTATTGGAATATTTGAAAAAGATAGATAGTAAGGAAGAAGAATTTATTAAAAATGAGAAAAATGTGCTGGCGCCTTATGTGATAAAAAAAGGAAGTTCTGTCATAGATACGGACAAGATGATTCGCGAAGGGGCTATGATTGATATTATGAAACAGCCGAGATTTGTAGATATCCCGGAGCATACGCATAAATACATGGAAATAATATATATGTTCAGTGGTTCGGCGACACATATTATCGATAAGACAGAAGTTAAACTGGAAGCAGATGATGTTTTGTTTATCAAACAGGGAACACCGCATTCAGCAAGCGCCTCGGGCTATAACGATATTGGAATTAAAATATTTGTTCTTCCGGAGTTTTTACAGTATCCGCTCAGCATGCTGAACGAAGATACGGCGCTTCGGCGTTTTATAAAAAAAGCGGCGGAGAATGATGGAAAGGATAAGGAGTTTTTGCATTTTCATTTGCAGGATTTGCCGGATGCCCAGAATCTGTTGGAGAATATGACACGAAGCCTTTTGAATCAGACGCGAAACAGCAAGAGAATTTTGCAGGCGACGATGGGAGTTCTGCTGATGGAATTATCGAATAGAACGTATACGATCACAGTCGGCTCCCCATCTTCCTATGAAAGTCAGATTGTGCTGGAAGCCTTAAGATACATAGAGGAGAACTACCAGACGGCATCGCTTAACAAGTTTTGCGAACATCACAATCTTCCATGCTATTATGTAAGCCGTCTTATGACCCAGTATTCCCCTTATACCTTTACAAAATATTTACAAAGAAGACGTATACTCCAGGCGGCCTATCTCCTGACGGAGACAGACACGCCGATAGAGCAGATTGTTGTAGAAGTCGGGTATGAAAATTCAAGTCATTTCCATAAACTGTTTAAAGAAGAATATGGAATGACACCGAAAAAATACCGTGAGAAATATGATTCTATGGAGAAGTGATGGGGATTTCTTATCCCATCACAACTTCTACATGGTATTCTTTGACATTATCAGCAGTCTTTACACATGTGCCGTCTACAACTTCTCCGTTTACAGTCAGTTTCTGAACTCCTTTTTCTACATGATTCGGGTTCTTTACTGTGATGTAATACACTGCATTGCGGTACTTACGAGTTGCCGTAAATCCATCCATATTTGATGGGAGACAAGGATCTATTTCCAGACCGTCAAAAGATGGGCGGATTCCAAGGATGTATTGGGACACATTTACAAATGTCCACGCAGCAGTTCCTGTAAGCCAGCTGTTTTTTGCTTCGCCATGCTTTGGCGCATCTTTTCCGGCAATCATTTGAGAGTACACATAAGGTTCTGTGCAGTGGATCTCGCTGATTTCTTCAATGTATGCCGGGCATGTGCGGCGGTAGATTTCAAATGCACGATCACCGCGTCCGATACGTGTCTCTGCGATTGATACCCAAGGGTTGTTGTGGCAGAAGATACCGGCATTTTCTTTGTATCCCGGTGGATAAGAAGAAATCTCACCAAGATTTAAGTAATACTTAGAATAAGCAGGCTGCTGCAGAACAATGCCGTATTTTGTATCCAGATGTTCTTTCACAGAATCCAAGGCTTTTTTTGCATGTCCTTCCTTTACACCGATATCGGCAAGTACACAGAATCCCTGTGGCTCGATATAGATTTTTCCCTCTTCGCATTCTTTTGAACCGATTTTTTCTCCGGTGGCATCGTAAGCACGGAGGAACCATTCTCCGTCCCATCCTGCAGTTAAAACAGTCTGATACATTTCGTCGACTGCTTTCAGTGCACGGTCTGCTTCTGAAGTATTTCCCAGAAGACGATTGATCTTAGCATATTCTTTTCCGTATTTTACGAACATTCCTGCAATAAATACAGATTCTGCAACCGGTCCTTCTGAAGGCCCGAATGTCTGGAAGGATTCTCCCGGTTCTTTGGAGAAACAATTCAGATTCAGACAATCATTCCAGTCTGCACGTCCGATGAGAGGCAGCCCGTTTGGTCCCAAATGTGTCAGTGTGTAGTCAAAGGAACGTTTCAGATGTTCTGATAATGGTTTCGCAAGTGCAGGATCATTGTTGAAGTCTACCATCTCATCTAAGATAGACAGATCTCCGGTCTCTTTGATATAGGCTGCAGTACCTGCAATCAGCCACAGTGGATCATCATTAAATCCGCTTCCGATGTCGGAATTTCCTTTTTTAGTAAGTGGCTGATACTGGTGGTATGCGCTTCCATCTTCAAACTGTGTCGCTGCGATGTCGAGAATTCTCTGGCGCGCGCGATCTGGGATCAAGTGCACGAATCCAAGCAGATCCTGACAGGAATCGCGGAATCCCATACCACGACCGGTTCCTGATTCGAAATAAGAAGCAGAACGAGACATATTGAATGTGACCATGCACTGGTATTGGTTCCAGATATTGACCATGCGATTTAATTTCTCGTCGGCGCTGTCCACAGAGAAAGTTGCAAGCAATGTATTCCAGTATTCTTTTAAATCATTCAACGCTTTTTCTACCTGTTCATCTGTAGAAAAACGTTTCATTGCGGCACGTGCGGCGTCTTTTTTAATAATGTTTGGAGCTTCCCATTTATCCTCATAAGGATTCTCGCTGTATCCAAGCACGAAGACAAAGCTTTTCGATTCGCCTGGTTTTAATGTCACTTTCAAGTGGTGGGAACCGATGACAGCGCCGCCGCTTGCAATAGAGTCAGAAGAAGTTCCGGCAAGAACTGCTTGTGGTCGTTCGATGCTTCCATACACTCCCAAAAACGCATCTCGGCTTGTATCGAAGCCATCGATTTCGGCATTTACTGTGTAATAGGCAAAATGATTACGGCGTTCTCTGTACTCAGTCTTATGGTAAATCTCAGAACCGCATACTTCCACTTCTCCAAGGCTTAGGTTACGCTGAAAATTTGTAGCGTCGTCCACTGCATTCCAAAAGCAGAATTCTACATAAGAAGTCAAGTCCAATTGCTCGCAAGTCTCGTTGTTGTTTGTAAGGATAAGCTGGTTTACCTCACAAGTCTCATGGAGCGGCACAAATGCGGTCAGTTTTGCCTCAATTTTATTTTTTGAAGAAGTAAAACGACTGTAGCCAAGACCATGACGACATTCGTAAGAGTCAAGTTCTGTCTTTACCGGCTGCCATGCAGGTGTCCATACTGTATCATTGTGCTTGATAAAGTAGTAGCGTCCGTTTGTGTCTGCCGGAACATTGTTGTAACGGTAACGGGTCAGGCGCAATAATTTTGCGTCTTTGTAAAAGCTGTATCCTCCACAGGTATTGGAAATCAAAGAGAAGAACTCTTCATTTCCAAGATAGTTGATCCACGGTTGTGGTGTGGCAGGAGATGTGATGACATATTCTCTGTCACTGTCGTTAAAAAAACCAAATTTCATAATGTAAATCCTCCAAATTTATTCTTATATCTCAGTGTTTTCCGGTGCAATCTGTTCTGCCTCATATGGTTCAAAGACTTTCTTGAAGACGAAAGACTGACAGTATGCAGTAAATGCAAACCCGAACAGAACCATAATCAGTTTCATTGGTGACAGAAACAGGCAGAGGAAGAACACAAAAGCATCGATGATGATGAGTGCAAATGTCGCTTTCATGTTGCTCATTGCCAGACCGAATGCGTTTTTCAATGTCTGTTTTGTAGAATTTTCAAATCGCCCAATCAGTGGAAACGTGTATGTAAAAATCAGAAACCATCCGATCATAGCGGCAATCAGGACACCTGTGAGTATTGTTGCCGGCATCGTTCCGGTCCCGAACCAGAATGCAATATTAAATAGTAAGATTGCTCCAATCAGGAACAGAATGGCAAACGCGATTGTTCCCTTTTTGAAATTGTTTTTAAATTCCCTTAAATAAGTGCGCACAAGATAACCGTATTCCCCGCGAGCCTCTCTTAATGTAACGTAATATAAAGAAGAAAGCGCCGTTCCGATTGTGATGACCGGCAGGCAGGTAATAAGAAATACAAGATTTAATGCAACAAAATTACAAAGTGTGTTAATAAAATCCAATACCGGATTCATTGCTTTTGATTTCATAATATTCCCTCCAAATTTTTTGTTATCTGATTGTTAATATATATAGAAGAAAACAAAAAGACTACCTGAAAAATAAGCACCGAAATACAGAACAAAATAGACATTTTGGGGCAAAATCTAAAAAAAATCTAATTTAATCATGAAACAAGTGTGAATTTTTCAGGTATTCATGTGACAGGTGTAAATGATAGGATAAATACATCAACAGAGCAGTGAAAGAGGAGGTAGGGAAATGAAAAAGAGTAAAACTGCTGTGAAAAGTCAACCGCTCGGGAAAAAGAAAGATACGAGAGGAATTAAATATTTTTTATGGATCTTACCATTTTTGATCTTGGTATTCCTGTTTTCGTATTTCCCGCTGCATGGATGGATTTATTCCTTTTATGATTATAGACCACCAAGAAGTTTAGCGGATTGTGAATTTGTAGGATTGCAGTGGTTCAAGATGCTTTTCACAAACAAAACGCAGGTATCACAATTAATTCAAGTAATGAAGAACACATTTGCAATGAGTCTTCTAGGGATCGCAACATCCATTCTTCCGGTTGGATTTGCAATTTTCTTAAATGAGATTAAATGTAAATGGTTCAAGACATTTGTACAGACATTTACAACACTGCCAAACTTTATAAGCTGGGTACTTGTATATTCCGTAGCATTTAGTTTATTTTCTTCTACGGGTATGATAAACGGCTTATTGGAAAACTTAGGAATTATCACAGAGCCAATCAAATTCCTGGACAGTGATTCACATACATATTTGTGGATGCTTTTGTGGAACACATGGAAAGGACTTGGATGGGGAGCGATCATGTATTTGGCGTCGATTGCAGGTATTGATCAGGAACAGTATGAGGCGGCAAGTATTGACGGAGCAAACCGTTTTCAACTGATGAGACATATCACACTTCCGGCGTTGATGCCGACATTCTTTATTATGTTGATGCTGGCGATTTCCAACTTCCTGAATAATGGTCTGGATCAGTACTTTGTATTCCAGAACTCATTTAATAAAACACATATTCAGGTATTAGACCTTTACGTTTACAACATTGGTATGACAGGAAGCAGCTACTCACTGGCGACCGCAATCAGTATGTTAAAGAGTATTGTCAGCGTGGCATTGCTTACACTTGTAAATGTGGTATCTAAGAAAACGCGTGGGGAATCGATTGTATAGGAAAGGAGAAAGAGATGAGTCATATAAAAGCAAAAAAGAAAAAACTGACTGCGACGGACAAAACGTTCAATGTGTTTAATTATCTTTTGTTTGGAATCTTTACACTGATCTGTATCTATCCTTTCTATTACATGATAATTAACACGATCAGTGCCAACGATTTAAGTGCAGCGGGAAGTATTAATTTTCTTCCGAAAGGATTCCATTTGGGAAACTATAAAGCACTGCTTGAATTGAACGGACTTGGCTCCGCAGCACTTGTATCAGTCGGAAAGACTGTGATCGGAACGGTACTTACGGTATTGACATCTGCCTTTTTAGGATTTATGTTTACGCAGGAAAGAATGTGGAAAAGAAAGTTCTGGTATCGGTTTGTTATCATTACAATGTATTTTAATGCAGGATTGATTCCAATGTTTATTACAATGAAAAATCTGCATTTGACAAACACATTCTGGGTGTATGTGATTCCGACAATCGTACAGCCATTCAATATCATTTTGGTGAAGACTTATGTGGAATCGCTTCCAAAAGCACTGCAGGAGGCAGCAGAAATTGACGGAGCGGGAATTTTCAAAGTATTTTATAAAATTGTACTTCCTACCTGTACACCGATTTTGGCAACAGTGTCTATTTTCTCTGCGGTCAACCAGTGGAACAGCTATCAGGATACATTGATTTACATTACAGAACAAAAATTGTATTCTCTACAGTATTTACTGTATACTTATATCAATCAGGCAAGTTCTCTTGCGGCGATGGTGAAGAACTCAGGAACAGCGGCAGTCAGTTCTGCGGCGCTTGCGACACAGCAGACAGGAACATCTATTCGTATGACAGTATCTGTCATCGTAGTACTTCCGATTCTGTGCATTTATCCAATGTTCCAGAGATTCTTTGTCAAAGGAATTATGATTGGTTCGGTAAAAGGTTAAAGTTATCTGTAGGGCAAAATAAAATAGAAAGAGGAGAATATTATGAAGAAAAGAGTAATTAGTGCGTTATTGTGTACGGCAATGGTGGCATCTATGCTGGCAGGCTGTGGAAAAGATGACAAGAAATCAGCAAGCAGTGGTTCAAAGGACGGAAAATACGAAGATTTCATCACAGTAGATGTATATGATGAATTTGCAAACTATCAGGGATTACAAAGTGGATGGTTCGCAAAAATCGTAAAAGACAAATTCAATATGGAGTTAAACATCATTGCGCCAAACGTTGCAGGTGGCGGCGACACATTATATCAGACACGTTCCGCAGCAGGCGATCTTGGAGATCTTATCTTAGTAGGCACAAGCAATGGTAAATTAAATGATATTGTTTCTTCCGGATTGTTGCTGGACTGCACAGATCTGATGGATGGAAAAGATATTGTCGAAAACTACGGAGATGCGATTGATGCTACAAATGAGCTGGTATCAGAAGATGGAATGTGGGCGTTCCCGAACTCAGTATCTTCCAATGCTGCAACAACTCCTAGCGAAGCATTGGAACCTACATTCGGACCATATATCCGTTGGGACTACTATGCAAAATTAGGATATCCGAAAATGGCAGACATGGATGCATTTTTAGATGTCATGGAAGATATGCAGGAGCTGGCAAGACAGGAAGAAGGAACGGATGACATCTATGCATTTTCATTCTTCAAAGACTGGGATGCAACTATGATGAACAATGCAAAACAGCCGGCTTGTATGTATGGTTATGATGAGATTGGATTTGTGCTTGCAAAAGCAGATGGTTCAGATTATCAGGATATAGTTGATTCAGATTCTATTTATAACGATGTATTAAAACTTTTCTTTGAAGCAAATCAGAGAGGATTGGTTGATCCGGATTCTACAACACAGAATTACGATACATGGTCAACGAAATATACAAACGGAAAGACATTATATTGCCCATGGCCTTGGGTTGGACAGAGCTTATATAACACAGCAGAACATAAAGCAGAAGGAAAAGGATTTATGTTTGCTCCGGTTGATGATATGGAGATTTTCTCTTATGGATGCTGCCCGATAGGAAATACACAGAAAGTAATCGCTATCGGAAGTCAGGCGGAAGATCCACAGAGACTTGCTGATTTCATTGACTGGTTATATTCACCAGAAGGTGTAGAGATCAACCAGCAGGCAAATAACTGCGCAGGTCCGGAAGGTCTTACATGGGAAATGGTAGATGGAAAACCTGTAAAAACAGAATTTGGTGAAAAAGCACTTCCAACAAACGAAGTGGAAGTTCCTGAAGAATGGGGCGGCGGAAACTGGAAAGATGGTATTTCAGCATTAAACTTTGAAGCGGTAAGCCGTGTGGATATTGATCCGAATACAGGGGAAGCTTATGACTGGACATTGTGGGATTCAACTATTGAAAGCACAACATCTCCATTAGAGGAAGACTGGAGAGAACATATGGGCGCAAACACAACAATGGAGTATTTGCAGAATAACAACTTGCTTATGGTTGCCCCAGGTTCTGACTATACAACACCAGAAGAAGATTCTAATATCACAACAGTACGTGGACAGTGTAAAGCAGCTGTTGTAGACAGCTCATGGAAGATGATTTTTGCAAAAGATCAGGAAGAGTTTGACAAGTACCTGTCAGAAATGCAGAAAACAGTAAAAGGTCTTGGATATGAGGACGTCTTAAAAGTAGATATGAAGAATGCAAAAGACCAAGATGCAGCAAGAAAAGAATCTGCAGAAAAATATTCCACAGCAAAAGAGGTTGCGGAGTAAACTTAAGACAAATTATAATACCACTGTCAACAGATATCCTGTACCACAAAGCGTGGCGCAGGATATCCGCTGTCAGTGGTATAACATTTTGCGCAAAAATTTACAGTTAAGCGCTGGTAATTGATATGTAGTGGAGGATTATAGATATGAGATTTAGCAATAAGGTAAACAAAATTGTATATGGCGGGGATTATAACCCGGAGCAGTGGCCGGAAGAAATCTGGGCTGAGGACATGCGTCTTTTGAAAGAAGCCAATATTGATATTGTGACATTGAATGTATTTAGCTGGGCAGCGCTTCAGCCATCGGAGGAAACGTATGATTTCAGTAAGCTTGATAAGATTATGGAAATGGTAAGGGACAATGGACTTCAGGTATGCCTTGCGACATCCACCGGAGCGCATCCGGCATGGATGGCAAAGAAATATCCGGATATCCTGCGAACAGAATTTAATGGGTTAAAACGAAAATTCGGAGGAAGACATAATTCTTGCCCGAACAGTCCGACCTATGAGAAGTATTCGGTCAGGCTGGCAAAAAAAATTGCAGAGAGGTACAGGGATTACAACAATATTGTAGCATGGCACATTTCCAATGAATTTGGAGGGGAATGTTATTGTGAAAACTGTGAGAAAGCATTTCGTGTCTGGCTGAAAAAGAAATATCAGACGATTGAAAACGTAAACCGCGCATGGAATACAGCATTCTGGGGACATACTTTCTATGACTGGGATGAGATTGTACTGCCAAATCTTTTGAGTGAGCATTTTGAGCAGGATAGAAGCCAGTTTCAGGGAATTACTGTGGATTATAAAAGATTTAATTCCGAAAGTATTTTGGAGTGTTATAAGAGAGAGTATGATGCCCTCAAAGCGATTACACCGGATATTCCGATTACAACGAATCTGATGGGATTTTATAAACCGCTCGATTATAAGATGTGGGCAAAGTATATGGATGTTGTCTCATGGGATAACTATCCGTCCAACGAAGACAGTCCGGCGCAGATTGCCATGAGCCATGACTTGATGCGTGGAATCAATGGCGGGGAACCATTTTTATTGATGGAGCAGACACCGAGTGTGACGAACTGGCTCCCGTACAACGCCCTGAAACGACCGGGAGTGATGCGGCTTTGGAGCTATCAGGCAGTTGCACATGGTTCAGATTCGGTGATGTTTTTCCAGATGAGACGTACTGTGGGAGCTTGTGAAAAACTGCATGGAGCAGTTATCGACCATGTGGGAACAAACGAGACACGTGTATTTCGGGAAGTGAAAGCCCTTGGAGCAGAGTTAAAAGAACTGGGGGAACAGACACTCGGCGCTGTGACAGATGCGAAGGCTGCGATTTATTTTGACTGGGATAACTGGTGGGCAATTGAGTGTTCGGCAGGTCCAAACTGTGATCTGAAATATAAAGATGAGATTTACAATTATTATCAGGCGCTTTACAAATTGAATATTCCGGTGGACATTGTAGGACCGGAGGACAATCTTGGGAAGTACCAGCTATTGATCGCTCCGATTTTATATATGACAAAGACCGGATATGACGAGAAGATCCGTACTTTTGTAAAAAATGGAGGTACTTTTGTGACGACATTTTTCAGTGGAATCGCAGATGAGCACGACCTGATTGTGACAGGTGGATATCCTGGAAAACTGCGTGATATTATGGGAATCTGGGTGGAAGAGTCCGATGCACTTCCGTCGGGAGCTGAGAATCACTTTACGTATCGTGGCAAAGCCTATCCGGCGAAACTTTTGTGTGATTTGAGTCATCTGGAGGGAGCAGAAGCGCTCAGCGTATACGAGGAAGATTTCTATGCGCAGATGCCGGCAATTACAAAGAATCAATTCGGAGATGGACGGGCATATTATGTTGCGACTCGTTCCAGTGAAGAATTTTATCAGACACTCATGGCAGATATCTGTGAGGAATGTGGAGTGGAATCGTTGCTCGCACCGCAGGAAAATCTGGAAGTGACAATGCGCAGAAATGAAAACGGAAGATTTTTATTCTTATTAAACCATGCCGATCGGGAACAGGAGACGGTGATCAAAGAAGCAGGCTGCGGCTTGCTGGAGAAACAGGAATATGCAGCAGGCGATGTGGTTTCGGTTCCGGCAAAAGGTGTGCAGATCATCAAACTTCAAGGCTAGCAGGAGGAAGAAGGAAAATGACATTTGAAAGAGAACAGCAGTATTTGAAAGAGATTGACAGAGTGATCGCGGAGGGACCTTATGATGCGGATTGGAATTCGCTGTTTCAATTTACTGTGCCGGATTGGTTTTCCAAGGCAAAATTTGGAATCTTTATCCACTGGGGCTTATATAGCATCGCCGCTCACAACAATGAGTGGTATTCGAGAAATATGTATATTCAGGACAAGGAAGAGTGGGAATATCACAGAAAGACATTTGGAGAGCACACAAAATTTGGCTACAAAGATTTCATACAGATGTTTCAGGCGGAAAAGTTCGATCCAAAACAATGGGCGAGACTATTCAAAGAGGCAGGAGCAAAATATGTTTTTCCGGTGGCAGAACACCATGATGGATTCCAGATGTACAAAAGCGAGATTTCTAAATACAATGCCTTTGATATGGGGCCAAAGCGCGACCTTTTAGGTGAACTAAGGGAAGCGATCGAAGAGGAAAATCTGATGTTCTGCACATCCTCTCATCGAGCAGAGCACTGGTTCTTTATGGGACATGGAAAAGAGTTTGACAGTGATATCAAGGAACCGATGAAACGGGGCGATTTTTACTGGCCGGCGATGCCGGAGCCGGACCCGCAGGCGCTGCAAAGCGATCCGTACCCGTCGGAGGAATTTTTGACGGATTGGCTCTTGAGAACCTGTGAGATCATAGACCGCTATCAGCCATCACTGCTTTATTTTGACTGGTGGCTTCAGCATGAGGCATTTAAAGAGGTGCTGAAAAAACTGGCGGCATATTATTATAACCGCGGGGCGCAGTGGGGAAAGAAGGTTGCGATCTGTTACAAACATGATGCGATGATGTTCGGAAGCGGAATTGTGGAGGTGGAGCGTGGCGCGCTTGCAGATCCCAAACCATTTGTGTGGCAGACAGACACGGCGATTGCAAAAAATTCATGGTGCTATACGGACACGCTGGAATATAAGACGAGCAGACAGATTATCTGTAATTTTATAGAGATTATCAGCAAAAACGGAAATATGCTCTTGAACGTGGGACCAAAGGGTGACGGAGAGATTCCAAAAGAAGACCAGAGAATTTTAAGAGAAATCGGTATGTGGATGGAGAAGAATGAGTCGGCTGTTTTTGGAAGCAAACCGTGGCGAAAAGCGGCGGAGGGAAGTGTGCGTGTGTCAGAAGGACAATTTACAGATAACGAAGAGCTTCCATATACAAAAGAGGATATCCGGTTCACGGCAAATGGAGACAGCATCTATGCGTTTGTGATGCGGTATCCTAAAGACGGGGATGTGACGATCCGGTCTCTCGCAGAATCCGAAGATCAAAATGTACCGAATTTCCACGGTCTGATTCAGGAAGTAAGCGTTTTGGGATTTGACGCAGAAGTGACTTATGAAAAGGATACGGAAGGGCTTCACATTCACACAGAAGGTGTGGATACAGAATATCCAGTCGTTATTCGTATCCGGGTAAACTAGTTTGGAGGTGTTAAGATGAAAACAGTACTTTTTATTGGGGACAGCATCACGGATGGAAACCGTTATAAAGATGAGAAAGACAGAGGAGATCTAAACCACCAGATCGGACACAGCTATGCCTATGTGATCAATGCGCTTTTAGGAAGCAAATATCCGGAAAAGAATTTACACTTTTTAAATAGAGGGATCTCAGGAAATCGTATTCTTGATATCTATGGAAGAATGTATGAGGATATTGTGGCGCTCAAACCGGATATTGTCAGTATTCTCGTCGGGGTCAATGATGGACCACAGGCAGAGCATGCGAGACATGCGACCGGTGTGAGTACATATGGGACAATTTACCGGATGATGCTCAAGGAATTAAAACAGGCATTGCCAAAGGTGGAAATTATTATCTGCGAGCCGTTTTTGGGGCAGAACGGACCTGCTTATGACAGTGACTATGAATTGTGGTCATCCTGTATTGACGGATACCGTAAGGAGGCAAAAAATATTGCAGACGAATTTCAGGCAGTGTTTGTGCCGTTGCAGGAGTGCTTTGACAAGGCGTGCGAAAAGCAGGATATGAAATACTGGATTTGGGACGGTGTGCACCCGACAGAAAACGGTCATGGATTGATTGCATCACAATGGCTGAAATATGCAGGACATTTGTTTGGAGGAGACTGTAATGAGATATACAAAATATAATTCAATGAATCAAATACTTTCTTATCCGAATATGAGAAAGTATCTGGAGGTTTTTTATTCGGAATATCTGCTTGATATGTTCCCGAAAGAATATGAAAACGAACCGCTGGCGCTAGCAGAACAGTTCGGGAAGACACCTTGGGGAGATCCGTTTCCGGTGGTTGTCGATCAACTGATCGATGCAGTAAATCTGATTGCGGACATCTGTGAGAATAAGTCAAGAAGATGTATTTCCCTTTGGAATCCGAGTGAAGACTGGACGCTTGAAAAAAATACAAAAGATGGGAAAGAAGGCGTATTTTTAGTTGCGCCAAATGAGAAAAGAGACTCAGAACAAAGACCGGCAGCCATTATCTGTCCGGGCGGTGGATATGAGGCGGTATGCTTTAGCGGGGAAGGTACACCGATGATGCATTATATGGAAGCGCAAGGGTATCGCGCGTTCATTTTAAAATATCGTGTGGCGCCTGCTGTTTATCCGGCTCCACAGGAGGATCTTGCAGAGGCAATCCGTTATGTGCGCAGTCATGCAGAAGAATATGGAGTGGATCCAGAGCAGGTTGTGACAATTGGATTTTCGGCGGGGGGACATCTCTGTGCCTCTGAGGCAGCACTGTATGAAGGGGAGGCAAGACCAGACAAAGTGTGTGTTGGTTATCCGGTAATCAGTTTTGTGCAGGAGCCGCATGAAGGAAGTGCAGAGAATCTGACAGGTGGAAAACGCAAGCTAAGAGAGCAGTTGTCTGTGGAAAATATGGTGACTGAGGCGTATCCTCCGACATTTGTGTGGACTTGTGGAGATGATGACTGCGTTCCGCCGTCGAATGCGATGAGAATGGGAGAAGCTTTGGAGGCAGCCGGTGTGCCATATGAACTGCATGTGTATCCGAGCGGCAACCACGGCTGTGCGTTGGCATTCAGCAAATCTGCATACACATGGAGCCGCTCAATGATAGAATTTATGAGAAAAGATTTTTCCGGTACTCAGCCGGGCTAGTTCCTACATATTTTTTGAATTTTTTGTGAAAATAGTCAACATTGCTGTAGCCAACCTGTTTGGCAATCTCATACACCTTAAATTGGTCTTGTTCTAACAGTTTTTTCGCCTCGTTAATGCGAACTTGGTCAACATAGGAAGTAAAGTTGATGCCAACACGTTTGCTGAACACTTTTCCGAGATAGGAGCTGTTGTAACCAAATAATGGGGCGATTGTTTCTAATTTTAAATTTTCACGGTAGTTGTGGTGGATATAGTAAAGCACTTCATCCATCACATTCTCACCGGAGGAATATCCGACAGAGTGCATCCACATGTCAAACTGTTCTGCCAAAAATGTGATAATCTCATAGAGATAGTATTTCCGTTCCAAAAGATCAATGGCAGATGCGTTTGCCAAAAATGGAATGTCTACATCGGGGTAAAGCTGCATGATCTTTTGTTTGACCACGATATAGAGATCGATCAAAAAATGTTTGATGCTTGGGATATCCGCATCGGCGCGTGTCAGATAATCGCTCAGCTCGCGAAGAGTCTCTGTGATCAGAGTGTGATTATGCGACTGAATGTAGTTTAGAAAACGCTCGGCGTAATCGGACGTCATATTTTTGATTATGACTGTCGGATTTTCCATGTTCTGAATGAGAGCCTCATACCCGAGAATGTGCTGGTTCTCCTCGCAGAAAAAACGTCTTCCGGACAATCGGCAGATATCCTGATAGGACAGATAAATATCCTGAACACGTGATACCTTCTGACCGTAGGCAAGAAACACAGAGTCAAACGGCGATCCCTTCTGAGGAGCCACATTATAATGTCTCAACAGATTCTCGAATTTGGAGATCGCAAAATCTCCCTTGAGAAGAATAATCTTGCGCTGCTCCAGTTCAATCAAGTCGAATGTATTGTTATCCTGATTTGTCACCCGCATCAAATCTGCAAAATTCCATGTCTGATAGAAAAACTCCTGATTATAATTTTCGTAGGAAATCACCTGATAAATATTTGCATTCAGATGTAAATCCTCTAAATCAAGTTTGTAATAGTCACATGCATTCTGAAGAATATCTTTTAGAATACTTTGTTTTGCCTTGTCACGGTATTGCTTGTAAAAAGTCTGATTTTTTTCTTCAGAAAGAATCAGCTCATGGACAGAGCTCACCGCTTGTTCCAACTCATCTTCGTCAATTGGTTTGGTGAGATAGAAATCCACTCCGTAGCGCATGGCGGTCTGTGCCAGTTTAAAGTCTGTCACACCGCTTAGAATAATAAATTTTCCGGTATAGCCCTGCTCGACAGCTGCCTGCACGACTTCGATACCGTTCATTTTCGGCATACGGATATCGAGAAGACACAGGTCCGGTTTCAGACTTAAAATTTTTTCAAGTGCGTCGGCTCCGTTAGAAGCGGTATCGCAGATGGTAAATCCAAGACAACGCCAATCGATGATATATTTTAAACCTTCCAGAACAACTCTTTCGTCGTCTGCAATTAGTACGTTCATAGTTCTTCCTCCGTTAAATTTAATAATGGAACTGTCAAAGTAACCAACGTGCCTACATTTGGACGGCTTTTGATCGTAAGACCATAGTCCTGCCCGTAAAACAGATGCACACGGTTGTTAATGTTATAAAGACCGACACCGTGTTCGGACTCATTCTGTGGCACATACAGATGACTGATGACATGTTCTAACTGTTCTGTCGTCATTCCGATACCATTGTCAAATACCTCTGCGATTAAAAGGCCGTCAGAAGATTTATACAGTTTAAAGATGATATGTCCGCTTTTTTCAATATCCTGCAGTCCGTGGGAAATGGCATTTTCCACAAGCGGCTGGATTAAAAGCGGAAGGATCCGGTATGTTTTTAAGTCCAGTTTGTCGTCAATCTTAATTGTGTAATTTAATTTTTCCTCAAAACGAAGCTTTTGAATCGCCAGATAAGAAGAAATATAATCAATTTCTTTGTCTAACGTGGTGGCGGTTGATTTTGTGTTATTCAGCACATAGCGCATAGATTTTCCGAGCAGCTTGATTGCCTGAGACACATCTCTGTCTCCGTTGGCGAACGCCTTCATCCGAATCATTTCCAGTGTATTATATAGGAAATGCGGATTGATCTGGTTGGCAAGCAGCTTTAGCTCCATCTGCTGCTGCTGGTTGGAAAGCGCCTGTTCTTTAATTTTTGCTTCATAAATCTGCGCTTCTGTCTCTTTTAATTTGGAGACCATGGATTTTAAATCCTGAAAGGTTGCGGTCAATTCGTCGTCTCCCTGTATATTATTTACAATCTCATAATCATTGTGTGACACCTTGTACATGGCAAGTCGCAGCGTCTGTATTCTTGTGCTGAAATAAGAGGCATACAGGTAAATCAACAGCGCTGAAATAACAATCACAGAGATCTCCACACAGATAAAAGTAGCTTCAATCTGCTTAATGTATGGCAACGCATTTGGATCGGATACAAAAATCTTGATCTGATCATTTGTAGAATAAGGTTGAAACGTCTGTATCGCGCCAATCGTCTTCACTTTTTTTGTTTGTATTTTTCCGGCCTTGCTGTAAAAGCTGGAAGAGGATTTTACTTTGAGAGGAAACAGCGTCCCCTCCTGTTTGCGGTTACTGCTTAAAAATACAGGATCGTTATTGACTGTAATATAAAGATCATAATCACCGGAAGGAATCAGATTCCGAAGATGATCATTGGATACTGTCATTACCAAAAATGCCTCTGAGTCAATTTGTGGAAGTGGAATCCTACAATAGTAGTTGAGTGTCCAGGTTTCTGCACTATTTTCAGCGACATATAAGTTGCTCATCCAGAAATTTCCGCGCTGCGAACTTGCTTTTTGATACCAGGCTTTTTCCTTCACATCATCGGTGATTGGATAAAAATGGCTGTAACTGTTGTCCAACGGAATGTTTTCTGGTTTTACATATAATCTCAAATTGGTAAGAGAAGCATGGTTTACGAGAATTTCATCAAAGTTTTGATATTGCGCAAGTGCACTTTTTGCGTCATCGGAGTCTGTATATGACTTTGATAAGAGGTCTTTTAGAAATGCATCTCTGTCAATGGTCTCATAAGTTTCGTTCAGAGAGAGCATTGTCGCCATTAAAACAGAACGAATCTGAAATGCCTTGGACTCCGTGAGCCGTGTATAATTGTCTGTCATCTGCCTGTTCGAAAAAAAGTAGATGGAAAAACTGACAATTAAGACGGGAAGCAAAATGATAAAGAAAAATAAAGTGATCAATTGACGCCCGACTTTTTGTCTGGAAAAAAATTTTAAATAAAGCTTTTTAAAGTGCATGTGTATGTATACTCCTACATCTGTCAAGTATTGTGATTGTTACATTTTAACATGGTTGATACGAAGTGTAAATCTTGGTTTGTTTAATTCGATATTTTGCAATATACATATTTTGATTTTTGAAAAGTACACAGGTGATTTGACGACAAATAATCCGGTTGCTCGACAAAAAATGTAAAAAAACGAGAAAAACGTCATAAACCCGAGAAAGTGTTGAAAACAATAGATTTTCATATTTATAATGAACATTGGGAAAAAATACCATTTCAGGAATTTTACCACAATCAAGAACAGAACATTATTACATTAGAAGGGAGAACGTACTGTAATGAAAAAGAATCAGACAAAGCGTCTGCTTGCACTTGTACTAACACTTGCGCTGACATTAAGCAATGTGCCGACGACCGTATTTGCGGAAGATGTGACAGCGACTGAGCAACAGAGCACGACAGAACAGCAAGTTGAGCCACAGGAAGAGACGACAGAGCAGGTGGATCAACAACAGCAACAGGATGAAGATACTAATACACAGCAGACAGAACATGAAGCAGAGTTTCATGGGAACAAAGTAGCGGGGGTAGATCTTCGTGGAAAGTTTCAAAATGCATTTGGGGTTGCCCTTGAATATCGTTTCCGGGTTTCAGGGACACAGGATGAGTGGCAGACTGTAGATATCACAAAATCACACACATTGCAGTCAAATGTGTATGATGTACAGACACGGCAACCTTTCGGAAAATGGAAAGATGCAGGGACAATGCAAGTTAAAATCTACTACAATTTAGGTTTTGTAGTCGAAGGACATGAAGCAGGGGGAGTGTTGATCGACGGACAGAGTGCATCATCTGCTAAGGTTTACCAAAACGAAGCAGTGACATTTTCTGTGAAAGACATTGACGGGTATGACGTAACTGTAGAAGGCGTGACTCAAAATGAAAACGGAACTTACACAGTAGCGTCAGTACAGGCAGATACAACTGTAAAAGTGGTATATACACTGAGACAGTATTCGACAGTAGAGAGTACAGCAGTCGAAAATGCCAAAATTAAGATTAACGGAAGCAGTGATGCATCTGTTAAGGTAGAGAATAACAAGGAATTCACAATTGAAGTAACACCCAATGCAGGTTATGCGGTAACTGAGATTAAAGTAAATGATACAGCACTTGATAATGTCACTTTTGCAAATCAGACAGCAAGCGCATCTTATCAGGCAGGAGAAAATCAGACATATTCAGTAAGCGCAACGCTTGTAAAGACAGGATTTGCGTTAAATGACAAAAACGAAGATGGCGTATATGCAGTTGGATACCGTGATGGGATGGATCAGGCTACAACAGAGTCAAATATCTTCAACACTTTGGTCAACGCAGGAGCTTCTGTTCCGGCAGACCTGACAGTAGATGATGTGACAATTCAGTACTATGCAGGAGCATGGGGGAAATGGCAGGAAGTAAATTATGAACCAGACTTTTTGCATGGATTTACAGATCATAAATTTGGAACAAAAGAGACAGAGCAGATTAAAATTACATATGCCGGCAATGACCAATATGGAAGTTTTAGTTCTGATGAAATTACAGTAACGATTGTAGACCCGCGTTCTGTCTCAGTTTTGGAATTGAATGCTGGTGTTACATTACAATATAACACAGAAGAGACGATGAAGCAGGAAATCTATGAGAAAGTCATCGCTTCTTTAAACACAGGTGAGGGAACTGCGATTGCACATACAATCGATGACTTCACAATCGAATTTGAAAGAGCGCTTGGAGAACAGACAGTAACAGTCTCTTACAAAGGCTCTGACGATTATAAACCTTGTGAGGCAAGTACTGTTATCACAATTGAAAAAGGAAAAGCCTCTGTAACTGTAAATTCTCAGAATATTACATACGGAGAAAGTTTTGCACCGGTATTTTCATCAAACCCTTCCGATGCAAAAGTAATTGGAATCATTGGTGGTGTGACAGGAAACGGAGCTCTTTATGTGAGCGTGGATGCATCTCAGATTACAATCAACGATATCGCAGGAAAAGAGATTCCGGTTATCGGAAACCTGTCTCTTCAAAAATTTATTACAGACACACTTGGAATTAAAGAATTTAAAGTCAGTCAGCTGACTGATATTTTACAGAAAATTCCAGGAGCAGATATCAGTGATATAGTTGCCGGAATTCAGCAGGCAATCGATGTGATTGAGCAAGTTGCTCCGGGACTACTTGACACAACAGTATCTCTTGGCGGACTTCCGAGTGAAGCAGGAGTATATACAGCAGTTGGTGTTACAGCAAGCCCAAACTATAAGACAGCATTAGGAATAGGACTTCTCACAGTCGCTCCAAAGACATCAGATGTAAAACTTGCATTTGATCAGGAATTTGACAACAATGCGCACAAACTGACAATCAGTCAGGCGCAGGCATTTGACTTCGGCGGACACATTGTAGACGGAGATGTTCAGGAGACAAACAATGTTCATACACTTTATGTCGGAATGACAACAAGCGGAAAGCTTTATACAGGAACAACTCCATGTTTAGAGCCAGGTGCGTACACAGAAAGTGTTTATGTATTGGGAGGAAATTATTTCGCACTTCCAATTAGCAGATTATATACAATTCAGCGAGAAGAAGTAGAAATTAAATTTGAGCCATCAGCTTTGACAGCAAGATATGATGGTAATCCACACGGATTAAAAGCAGGAGTTTATAATGCAAATGGCGACAGAATCGCAGATGCAGAAGTAAAATATGCAGGAATCGAAGCAGGAATTGAAGGATATTACAGCAAAGAGATGCCGGTAGATGCAGGCTTCTATTTAGCATCAGCATCATTTGCAGGAGATGATACTTACCAGCCGGCAATCAAATTAGGCGGTGGTTCCGTACTGATTCTGAAATCATATGCAAAAGGAAAGATTCAGGTTGGATCATTGACAACAACTTACGGGGAACCGACAGATCTCACAAAAGTGCAGTATACAACATCTGGTCTTGCTGCAAGAGATGTAGAGACGATCAAAGCAACAGTAAAATGTGATGGCAATGACTCTGCAGTAGGAAGCCATGCAATTTCTGTCAGTGTACCAAAGTCAGTTCAGAAAAACTACTATAGAACAATTAAGACTCAGGACGGAACACATACAATCGAACAGAGAGCAATTACTGTTCAAATCGGTTCTTATTCAAAAACATATGGTACAGAGGATCCGGCATTCTCTTATGAGATCACAGAAGGAAGTTTGGCAGAGGGAGATACTCTCAAAGATCTTGGTATCAAGCTTGCTCGTAAACAGGGTGAGAATGTAGGAAACTACGAAATCTATGTAGAGAATGAAGCAGAGTTAAATGCAAATTATGCAATTACAGTAGTAAATGGTAACCTTGAGATTACACAGGCAAATGCAGTGATCAGAGTTACCGGTGGAAATGACAGCAGCGGAAATTACACAAAAAGTTATGGAGATATAGATCCAATTTATACTTACTGTGTAGATGCACTGGTTAATACTGATGTGCCGGAAAATGAAGAATTTGGCAAAGTAAAATTAGTTCGTGAAGAGGGAGAAGATGTAAATACTTATACAATTACTCCGACTGTGGAAAACTTAAGTCCAAACTATACTTATACAGTTGAGACTGGAACACTTGAGATTATTCCACGCAGCATTACAATCAGCGCAGAAGATGTACAGAAAGTATACGACGGAGAAGCAGCAGAAGCACCGTACACAATTTCCGGATTGCCGGCAGATAAAGATACAGCAGATGCAGAAGATCTTGGACTTCACGTAAAAGCAGATATGCCGACAGAAGCGGGAACTTACGAAGTTTCTTATGCACTTGATGAAACAGCTTCACAGAATGCAAACTATAAAGTGACATTCCTGCCGTTTAATGTTGTGATCAAAGCAAGAGAACTTACAGTTAAGATTAATTCGACAGCAAAAGTGTATGGAGAAAAAGATCCGCAATTTAAGTATACATTAGAAGGAGAACTGGTTGGTGACGATAACCTTGACATCAAACTTGTTCGCGAGCCGGGAGAGAATGTAGGAACCTATAGAATTTATCCGGAAAATGAAAATGTATTGAATGCAAACTATAAAGTAACATTTGAGTATGGACAACTTACAATTGCCAAAAAGGTAATTACAATCTCTGTTACTGGTGGAGAGCAAAATGACGGAAATTACGTAAAACGTTACGATGATGCGGATCCGGCTTATTCATTCAGTGTAACAGACAAGAATGATGCTGCTGTGACAGATGAAAATCTGGGTGAAATCAAAGTAGTACGTGAAAAAGGTGAAGATGTAGGAACTTACATGTTGATACCAACTGTAGAGAACGAAAGTGAAAACTACGAGTATGGTATTGTAGCAAATAAGGGTAGATTGGAGATCCTTCCACGTGAGATTACAATCAGCGCGGAAGATGTAGAAAAAACATATGATGGAAAAGCAGCAGAAGCGCCATATACAATTTCTGGATTAGCAGCAGATAAAGATACAGCAGACGCAGCAGATCTTGGTTTAGAGTTAAAGGTTGTAACAAGCCAGACAGCATCAGCAGATGGAACAAAACTGGAAACTCCGATCGAGACAGAAGGAATGCCGGTAGATGCCGGAACTTATACAGTTACATATGCATTAGATGAGTCTGCTTCACAGAATCAGAACTATGATGTAACATTCCTTCCGTTCAATGTATCTATTAAGAAAGTAAATACAGATAATACACCAACGACACCATCTACACCAAATGATAGTGATAATCAAGGTTCAAAACCAAATTTAAAACCAGATTCAAAATCAGATTCAGTAGAGGATACAGGTGATACAGCAAATGTGATGACAACTATGACAGCGACAGCTCTTGGCGCTTTGGTTGCAATTGCACTTCTGTTATTCAAAAGAAGAAAAACAGACAAATAATAAGAAAATAAGAAAAGAAGCAGTTCGTTAAGAGCTGCTTCTTTTATTGCAAAATAATAAAGCAAGGTTAAAACCTCCGAAAAGAATGGTATTTTCGTTCCAAAACGTACGGTATTTTTTCTTTCTGAACTTTCTTATAATGAGGATAAATGAAAGAACACAAAGGAAAGAAACTATATATTCAGGAGGGTTTAAAGATGAAATTTCACAATGGATGCTGGCTGTTTAAAGAAGGAATCGAATGTTTTTCACCACAGCATGTGTATGAGGTGAGAAGGGGAGAAAAAGAGGTTGTATTATGTGCGCCGACGAACCGTATCAATCACAAAGGGGATACGCTTGGAGGTATCAATCTGACTGTAAAAATCACAGCTCCAATGCCGGAAGTCATTCGTGTACAGACATATCATCATATGGGTGTGCAGGCAAAAGCGCCGGAATTTGAACTGGAATTGCCAAACGCAGGAGCGCTGGACGTGGAAGAAGATGGTGATTTACTGACTGTGAAAAGCGGACATTTACGTCTTGTAATTAATAAAGAGAACTGGTCTATGCGATATGAGAGAGATGGTGAGCTGTTGACAAAGAGTGGATGGAGAGATCTTTCTTATCTCAAAGAGGATTGGAAGGGATTTGCTTATGACAGAGGTACAAATGCATACATGAGACAGCAGCTTGGACTTTCGGTAGATGAGCTGATCTATGGTCTTGGAGAACGTTTTGCGCCATTGGTCAGAAATGGTCAATCTGTAGAAATCTGGAATGAAGACGGTGGAACAAGTACAGATCAGTCTTACAAAAACATCCCGTTTTATCTGTCAAACCGTGGATATGGTGTGTTTGTCAATCACCCGGAAAAAGTAGAGTTTGAAGTAGCGACAGAGCAGGTATCAAAAGTCGGCTTCAGTGTGAAAGGAGAGTCTTTGGACTATTTCTTCATTGATGGACCTACGATGAAAGACGTGCTTGTACGTTACACAGATATTACAGGCAAACCGGCGCTTCCACCGCAGTGGACATTCGGTTTGTGGCTTTCGACTTCATTTACAACCGATTATGATGAAAAGACAGTAATGAGCTTTATTGACGGAATGCAGGAAAGAGGAATTCCACTCAGTGTATTTCATTTTGACTGTTGCTGGATGCGAGAATTCCACTGGACAGATTTTGTGTGGGATGAAAGAGTATTTCCGGATCCAAAGGGAATGTTACAGAGAATTAAGGCAAAAGGCTTAAAGGTATGTGTCTGGATCAACTCTTACATCGGGCAGGAATCGGTATTGTTTGAAGAGGGTATGAAAAAAGGATATTTCTTAAAACGTCCAAACGGTGATGTATGGCAGTGGGATATGTGGCAGCCGGGAATTGCAATTGTGGATTTCACGAATCCAGAAGCAACAAAATGGTATCAGGGAAAATTAGAGGAATTGCTTGATATGGGAGTAGACTGCTTTAAGACCGATTTCGGTGAAAGAATTCCTACAGATGCGGTCTACTATAATGGAGCAGATCCGGAAAAAATGCATAACTTCTATACATATCTTTATAACAAGGCGGTATATGAAGTGATTGAAAAGAAACGTGGAAAAGAAGAGGCGGTTCTCTTTGCAAGATCTGCAACTGCAGGCTGTCAGAAATTCCCGGTACACTGGGGCGGAGACTGCTGGTCAGATTATGAATCTATGGGAGAAAGTCTGCGAGGCGGATTGTCGCTGACAAGCAGTGGATTCGGTTACTGGAGTCATGACATCGGCGGATTTGAAAGCCAGTCTACTCCGGATGTGTATAAGAGATGGGCAGCATTTGGCTTATTGTCTTCCCATAGCCGTCTGCATGGAAGTACCTCTTACCGCGTGCCTTGGATCTATGATGAAGAAGCGGTTGATGTTGTAAGATATTTTACAAAATTAAAATTGCAGATGCTTCCGTATTTATACAGCAGCGCAGTTAACACATCCAGAACAGGAATTCCAATGATGCGCAGCATGGCAATGGAATTTGAACAGGATATGAACTGCCGCTATCTCGACAAACAATACATGATGGGAGATGCTCTTCTTGTAGCGCCGATTTTTAACGACAAAGGAATTGCGAAATATTATTTGCCGGAAGGAAGATGGACAAATTATCTGACAGGAGAGACCGTGACTGGAGGAACATGGAGAACAGAAGAACACGGATATCTGTCCATTCCACTGTGGGCGAGAGAGAACAGCATCGTGGCAGCCGGAATTGCTCATGAGACAGTAGACTACACATTTGCTGGTAATTTGGAGTTGAAAGTATTTGCGCTCACCGAAAAAGCAGAGACGGTTGTATATCAGGCGGAGAAAGAAGTATTATCTGCGTCCTTTGTAAAAGAAGAGAACAAGATCACAGGAACATTGACTGCCGGTGCAAAAGTGCGCTTTGTAAATTGTATTTTAAAATCTGTTCAGGGCGCATCTATGGAAGTGGAAGGAAATGACACAGTTGTAACTATAAAAGATACAGAAACAACATTTGTATGTGAGGTATAGAAATGGGACAGATGGAATTGAGAAAAAAGGCAGAGGATTTACTTCAGAAACTGACATTAGATGAAAAAATCGGAATGATTCACGGAGCACAGTTGTTTCAGACAAAAGGAGTAGAGCGTCTTGGTATTCCGGCGTTGAAATTGTCTGACGGACCGATGGGGGTCCGTCATGAGTTTCAGCCATCCAGCTGGCAGACAATCGGATATTCTGATGATTATGTGACATATCTTCCTTGTAACAGCGCGCTTGCATCTACATGGAACCGCGAGCTTGCAAAAGAGACCGGGCGTGTGCTTGGGGAGGAAGCAAGAGGACGTGGAAAAGATGTCATCTTAGGACCGGGCGTAAACATTAAGAGAAGCCCATTGTGTGGAAGAAACTTCGAGTATTTCAGCGAAGACCCGTATCTTACAAAAGAACTTGCAGTTCCTTACATTCAGGGAGTGCAGGAATGGGATGTAGCTGCATGTGTAAAACACTTTGCCGTAAATAACCAGGAGACAGAAAGACTTTGGGTAGAAGTAGAGGTGGATGAACAGGCGCTGCGGGAAATTTACCTTCTGGCATTTTACGATGCAGTTACTAAGGCGAATTCTTATACGATTATGGGGGCGTACAACCTTATCAAAGGCGAGCATTGTTGTCAGAGTGAATATCTGCTCAATGATATTTTGCGAAAAGAATGGGGATACGACGGCGTTGTTGTCTCTGACTGGGGAGCAGTTCACGATACGAAGAAAGCGGCAGAATCTCAACTGGATATAGAAATGTCAGTCACAGATAATTTTGACCAATATTATATGGCAGAGCCGTTGAAGGAAAAGATCCAAAGCGGTGAGATCAGCGAGCAGGTTGTGGATGAAAAAGTGATGCGTATCCTGATGCTCATGATGAAACTGCATATGATGGACGACACAAGAAAAAGCGGTGCGTATAATACGCCAAACCACCGTCAGAAAACATTGGAAGTGGCGAGAGAATCGGTTGTACTTCTGAAAAATGAAGAGAAGATTCTTCCGCTTTCAAAAGAAAAGGTGAAAAAGCTGTTGATTGTCGGAGAAAATGCGGAGTGTGTACACTCAAACGGAGGAGGAAGCGCAGAAATTAAAGCGCTGTATGAGATTACACCGTTGATGGGAGTCAAGACATTACTCGGCGGAAATGCAGAAGTGAAGTTTGTTCCGGGGTATGTCAGAGACGAAAAGCAGGAAGTGTCTGATACGAATTGGCAGGAGACGAGTCTGGAAAACGGAGGAGGAAGCGCCAGGGAACAGAGTGTCAATCAGGAGGCACAAAGAAAACGTGCAGCACTTCGACAAGAGGCGGCAGAGCTTGCAGCACAGTATGAGTACGTTTTGTTTGTAGGTGGTCTGAACCATGAACATGACAGTGAAGGAAATGACAGAGTGGACATGAAGCTTCCGTATGAACAGGACAAATTAATTCAGGAATTACTCTTGGCAAATCCGAACACGGTTGTTACATTTGTCGGCGGAAGTCCGGTGGAGATGGGAAGCTGGGTTCACGATGCAAAGGCAGTGGTTTGGAGCTGGTATGCAGGAATGGAAGGCGGAAATGCACTTGCCGAGGTTCTGTTTGGAAAAGAGAACCCATCTGGAAAACTTCCGGAGACATTTTATAAGACACATACAGACTGTTCGGCACATGCAATCGGAGAATTTCCGGGAGATACAAAGGTCCGTTACACAGAAGGAGTATTTGTCGGATACCGTTACAATGATACCTATGAGGTTGAACCAGAGTTTTGCTTTGGACATGGTTTGTCTTATACGACATTTACATATGAAAATCCGGCGCTGGTGGAAAAAGAAGGCGCGTATTATGTGGAATGTGATGTGACAAACACAGGAAAGACAGCCGGAAAAGAGACAGTTCAAATCTATACAGCACCTGTGGAACGAAAGCAGAATGAACCGGTACAGGAATTAAAAGGATTTGAGAAGACACATCTATTACTTCCGGGAGAATGTCAGAGAGTATCCGTGCTTGTAGAAGGAACAATTGAAAAGAAAAATTTACGGATCGGAAGTTCGTCAAGAGACATCCGTCTTGTAATAGAAAGCAGGTAAATGTATGAAATATGAGAATCCAATTCTTCCGGGGTTTCACCCGGATCCGTCCATCTGCAGGGTGGGGGAAGACTTTTATCTTGTGACATCCACATTTGAGTTTTATCCGGGGGTTCCGATCTACCACAGCAAAAATCTTGTGAACTGGGAGCTGCTGGGTTACTGTCTGACAGAAGAAAATGATTTAAAGCTTCAGGGAATCGGACCGTCAGCCGGAATCTATGCGCCGACGATACGTTACCATGATGGAACATTTTTTATGATTACTACAAATGTCTCAGATAAAGGGAATTTTATTGTACACACAACGGATCCGAGAAAAGGCTGGTCAAAGCCAAAATGGGTTCGTCAAGGCGGAATCGATCCATCTCTTTTCTGGGATGATGACGGAAAGGTGTATCTCGTGTCAACTGGGCATGACATGGATGGACAATGCACAATTGACATGTGTGAGATTAATCCATTTACAGGGGAACAGTTGTCTGAGAGCAAAATCTTAAGCTATGGATGCGGTGGAAAGTACCCGGAAGGGGCGCATCTGTACAAATGTTTTGGAAAGTATTATCTGATGATGGCGGAAGGTGGTACAGAGTATGGACATATGGAGACAATCCAGCGGTCAGACAGTCCATACGGGCCATATGAATCGTGTCCGCACAACCCGATTCTGACACATCGAGATGACACAAAAGGAGAAATACACTGTACAGGACATGCGGATCTTGTGGAAGATCAAAATGGCAACTGGTGGATTGTGTGTCTGGGAACACGCTGCAATGGCGGGAAATCAGGAATTATGATGCAGCATCATCTTGGCAGAGAGACATTTCTTGCGCCGGTGACATGGACAGACGATGGCTGGCCGATTGTCGGAAATGACGGAAAGATTGCGCTTTCTATGGAAGGACCGCTTCCGAGCGAAACGGTATATGAGAAAGAGCAAAATTTTACCGATGATTTTTCACAAGCGATGTTTGACCTTCGATATAATTATCTCCGGAACCCTGAGATGGAATGTTATGTGAGAGATACAGACAGGCAGCGTCTGATTTTAAACGGAACAAACGAGACATTAAATGATGCGGCAAGCCCGACATGGATTGGGGTAAGACAGCAGGGATTTTTCTGTGAGGCGTCAGCCAAAGTGAGTGCGCTGGATACGAGAGAAAATTTCCGGGCAGGATTGACTGCGTTTTATAATCAATTTTATCATTATGAAATCTATGTGGCAAAGACAGAGGACATTTATGAAGTTTGCCTTGCAAAACATGTACATGATATCTTTGTAGTGACAGAGAGGGTACGCATTCCAAATGGAGAAGGCGTGCAGCTTAAGATTGTGGCAGACAAAGAAAAATATCGATTCTATTATTGTGTCGATGGAGAGCAGAATATACTTCTTGGAAGTGGATTGACTGCAGGACTTTCCACAGAAGGGACTGTGCCGATGTCATTTACCGGAACATATATTGGCATGTTTGCGGAAAATGGAAGCAGTGCGTTCCAAGAGTTTCAAGTAAATTATGTACTTCCTGATGAGTAGGAAGGAAAATCCCAACCACAAGGCGATGTGGTTGGGATTTATAATGTAAAAAGCTCATTTCATAATATAGAGAATTGCCACTGTGACAGGGGTGTGTTATCTTATAATGGTATTCAGGAAAAGAGGGAAAAAATAATGAATTACACATATATCGTAGAATGCAAGGATGGCACGCTATACACGGGGTGGACGAATAATCTGGAAAAGCGAATTGCAGATCATAACAGCGGGAAAGGCGCCAAATACACGCGGGCGAGAAAGCCGGTCACACTTGTGTATTATGAGACTTTTGAAGCAAAAGAGGAAGCGATGAAGCGGGAGTATGCGATCAAACACATGAGTCGGAAAGAAAAAGAAAAATTGATAGAACATTTTCCTATACTTTAAGAATATTCTATATTATAATAGGAGTTAGATGTATATTTGCAAAAAAAGGAAGGAATCGGGAAAATATGAGCGATAAAAAATTAGAAGTAATTAAAAATTTACAACAGGCAGAAGCAATTTATGTGATTATGTCAGGATTTACAAAGATGCCGTATGTTGCGTGTGACGAAGAGACATTCGATGATAAGGTGTTTGTCTATTTTGAGGAAGAGCCGGCAAAGGAAGCTGGAAAGAAGCTTTTAGATGCAGGGAACCTCGTACATATAGCAAAGGTCGAAAACCGTCTGTTTTTAGAGTTTTATACAAGCCTCTATCCGATGGGAGTGAATTGTCTGCATATCAATCAGGGCGTGGATGGAGATATTTTGATTCAGCACAGTGATTTGCTGCGCAGAAAAGATCCTGCGGAGATTGACGATGGGAAAGTACGTGTGGAGAATCCGGAATTCCAGCTCACAGCGCTTTATTTTGAGCAGGAATTTCGTAAGAATCAGACAATTCCAATGTCTGATGAACTGAAAGAGACTTATGAAGAGATGCTGGTGCATTTCAGCAGAGGAAAATACATTGTTCCGACACAGGAAGAGCATGGCATCCCAATTTTAAAACAAAAAGAAGGACAGGCTTACCTTCCTTTATTCACAGATCTTCACGAATTTCAAAAGTTCAATCGTGAGGACAAATTTAAGGGAGGCGTCGTAGAGGCTGAAAAAGTATCTAATCTTTTGAATGATGAGATGTCAGGAGTTGTTATAAATCCGTTTGGATTCAACTTAGTATTAAATCTGCAAAAGAAGGACGCTTAGTGGGAAAAGATGTGTTTCACAGAATGAACACAGAATTCTCATAATTTAAACACAAAAATATCATAAAGCTATCGATTTCTTTTCATATAATATAAACAATTCATGTTGTTTCAGGAGGGAAGAAATTGATAGAAGTAAAAAATTTAGTCAAGAAATATGGCGATCACACAGCTGTAGATCATCTGAGCTTTACAGTTGAAAAAGGACAAATCTATGGATTTCTCGGACCGAACGGCGCCGGAAAATCTACCACAATGAATATTATGACAGGATATTTGGGGGCAACAGACGGTGAGGTACTCATCAATGGGCACGATATTTTGAAGGAGCCGGAAGCGGCGAAGAAAAGTATCGGTTATCTGCCGGAGCTGCCTCCATTATATATGGATATGACTGTCATGGAATATCTTAAGTTTTCAGCAGAATTAAAAAAGATTAAAAAAGAAGACCGAGAAGCGGAGATTGAAAAGGCGTTGAAGCTTGTCAAGCTCGCAGACGTGCAGGACAGATTGATTAAAAATCTGTCAAAAGGATATAAGCAGAGAGTAGGACTTGCGCAGGCGATTTTAGGATTTCCGGAGATTATCATACTGGATGAGCCGACTGTAGGGCTCGATCCAAAGCAGATCATTGAGATTCGTGAACTGATCCGTGAACTGGCGAAAGAGCACACGGTTATTTTGAGTTCGCATATTTTGGCGGAGATTCGTGAAGTGTGCGATTACATTATGATTATCTCAAAAGGAAAGCTGGTTGCAAGCGATACTCCGGAGCATTTGGAAGAATTGATGAATGGCTCCGATACGATTCATATTGAGACAAGAGCCGAAGAAGGGACGGTAAGAGAGATCCTAAGTGGACTGGAAGATATCGAAGATGTGACCTATACACAGGAAAATGAGATCTTGAAAGCAGAGGTTAAGACGAAAGAACGAAAAGATATCAGAGAAGCGATTTTCAGTGCATTTGCAGAGGCACAATGTCCTCTTCTCACATTGCAGAAGACAACAGTTTCGTTGGAAGAAGTATTCTTAGAATTGACAGGAGGACAAAAATCAGATGAAAGCAATTTATAAAAGAGAGTTAAAATCTTATTTTCAATCTATGATCGGGTATGCGTTTATCGCATTTTTACTGGCGTTTGTCGGTATTTATTTTATGGCATACAATCTGAATGCAGGATATCCGTATTTTTCTTACGCGCTATCCGGCGTGATGTTCATGTTCCTCGTTGCGGTGCCGATATTGACGATGAAGAGTTTTTCGGAAGAACGAAAGAGTAAGACAGACCAGCTTCTTTTGACATCTCCGGTCCGCCTGGTGGACGTTGTGCTTGGGAAATATCTTGCGATGGTAACAGTATTTCTGATTCCGAATCTAATTTTTTGCATCTATCCGCTGGTGATCAAAATGCAGGGGACTGCCTATTTGCGGGTGGACTATGCGGCGATTTTGATGTTTTTTATACTTGGCTGTGTCTACATAGCAATCGGAATGTTTTTATCTGCGTTGACAGAAAGCCAGATTATCGCAGCGGTAAGTACTTTTGCAGTGCTTCTCATTTTACATCTGTGGGGTGGATTGTTAGATTTTATCCCGAGTACGGCAATCAGTGGAGTGATTGGAATAATCGCAATTATCACGATTGTGGCGTTGATTATATACCAGTTGACAAAAAACTGGGTTATCAGCGCGGTGATAGAAGCAATTGGAGTGATTGCATGTGTCGTTACATACGTTGTGAAATCATCTTTGTTTGAGAATCTGCTTGTGAATCTTTTGGGCAAATTAGATATTTCCAGTAGTTTTTCAAATGTGTATATGAACAAACTATTGGATGTCAGTGATTTGATTTTGTGTTTTTCACTTATTGCATTGTTTGTATTTCTGACAATTCAGACTATACAAAAAAGACGTTGGAGTTAGGAGGCTGTATCGGTGAAGAAAATAAAAGAAATGTTTCAAAGTCCTCAATCACGTTATGGGACATATAGTATGGTAATAACTGCGGTGGTAATCGCAATCGTGATCGTGATAAATATGATTGCAGGTCAGCTTCCTGACAGTATGAAAAGCATAGATTTGAGTGGTAATTCACTCTATGAGATTACGAAGACAAGTAAGAAGCTTTTAAAGAATCTGGATAAAGAGGTACAGATTCATGTGTTGTCGGAGAAAAGCTCTACAGATGAGAGAATTCAGACATTCATAGAGAAATATGCAGCGCTCTCAAACAAGGTGAAGGTAGACTGGGTAGATCCGGTATTGCATCCTTCAGAGGTTACAGAATATGAGGCACAGGAGAACAGCGTTGTTGTAGAGTGTAAGGATACAGAAAAGAAGATGGTAATCCCGTTCACAGATATCATTGTGTACGATGAGATGTCTTATTATACGACTGGGTCTATGACAGAAAGTGAATTTGATGCAGAAGGTCAGCTGACAGGTGCGATAAACTATGTGACAAGTGACACTTCAAAGACGATCTATCGCACAACAGGACACGGAGAAGCTACTTTCTCCACGACAATCACAGACCTGATGGGAAAATTCAATTTCACAATATCTGAGTTGAATCTGATGATGAATAATAAGATTCCGGATGACTGTGATCTGCTTGTTCTGTATGCGCCGACGTCGGATTTGACAGCGGACGAGAAGACATTGATCACAGATTATCTCACAAACGGCGGGAAGGTATTGTTCATTATGGGAGATACGCAGAATGAGACACCGAATTTAGATGCTCTGATGAAGACTTATGGAATGGAAAAGGTAGACGGCTATATTGCAGACACAACAAGAAGCTACCAAGGAAATCCATATTACATATTCCCGGAGATCACAGCAAGCGGAGAGATGGCAGACGGTCTTTCTTCAGAAATGGTGCTGCTGATCAATGCGCTTGGATTTAACACGGCAGATCCGGAACGTGATACTATCACAGTTGACAGCTTCATGACAACTTCCAGCAACGGATATGCGGTGACAGAGGATAAGGAGACTCAGGGAACTTATACTCTTGGCGCTGTGGCAACAGAGGATGAAAGCCGATTTACAGTTATTTCGGCGGCAACTATGATCGATGCAAATGTGACAGATTCCTTCTCAACCTTGGAAAATACAACGCTATTTATGAATGCGGTTACAAGTAATTTTGACGATGTAGACAATCTTTCAATCGAAGCGAAGAGCTTGGAGACAACATTCAATACAATGCAGCACACAGGATTATTAGGACTTGCAGCGATCATAGGTGTTCCGGTTCTCATTGTCATCTTTGGATTTATAAGATGGCTGAAACGCCGTAAAGCGTAAGGAGGACATGGAATGAAGAAATATAAATCACTGATCATTCTTTTGGCAGTTCTGGTTGTGCTTGTAGTTGCGTATGTTGTGACAGGGCAGTTAAAAAAGAAATCTGCGGAGAAAGAAAACGAAGAGAAACAGATTGCAGTGCTTGATATGTCGGATATCACCTCAATTCAGTATACGAACGGAACAGATACGATGTCGTTTATAAAAGAAGATGGTACATGGTACAGTGAGTCTGATAAAGAATTTCCACTGCAGCAGAGCAGTCTTAAGACGATGGCGGAGACTTTTGGAACGCTTTCAGCTAATCGGGAGTTAACCGATGGAGATACACTTGCGGACTATGGACTGGAAGAGCCACAGTATACGATCACGCTCAAGAATGCTGATGGAGAAGAACAGAACATTTATATCGGCAATGCGGCAGGTGAAGACTATTATATGACTGTAGGAGATAAGGAAAAGATCTATACGGTAGATTACAGTGTGGTAAATGCAATGAATTTTGATTTGGATTCTATGCTTCAGAAAGAGACATTCCCAAGCATTGGATCAGATAATATCAAGAAGGTGACAATTACAAAAGCCGGCGAGACAACCGAGTATGATGCAGATAACAGTGATCAGTCAGATGATATCACAGCAATCGGCGGAGGACTTGGAGCAGCTTATTTTGTAGATTGCGTGGACTATTCTGTACAGGCGGACGAACTGGCTCAATATGGATTAGATGAGGCACAGCGCACAACAGTCACAGTCGTATATACAGACAGCGATGATAAAGAACAGACATTTACACTTTATGTAGGCGGAAGAGATGAGAGTGATGCCTATAATTATGTGCAGATGGATGGCTCGAAAATGGTCAATACGATGACAAAAGAGACTGTAAATAACATATTGAATATTGAAGAATAAGAAAAACGGAGGCTATTTGTATAGTCTCCGTTGATATACATATATTTAAAGTATGAACACATACATTACGATGAAATGGCAGATACTTCCACCCATTACAAACAGATGAAAAATCTCGTGAGTCCCGAAATTTTTATGTCGGCTGTTAAAAATTGGAAGTTTCAGTGCGTAAATAATTCCGCCAATTGTGTAGATGATACCACCTGCTAAAAGCCATCCGAATGCGGCAGGAGAAAGTGCGTTCAACAACTTTGTAAAGGCGAGAACACATGTCCAGCCCATTCCGATATACAGCACAGAAGAGAACCATTTCGGACAGTTGATCCAGAATGCTTTGATCAGTATTCCGAAGATTGCAATGCCCCATACGACGGAAAGAAGAATGATTCCGGTTGTTCCTTTTAAGACAAGCAGACAAATCGGAGTGTAGCTTCCGGCAATCAGAACCGATATCATCATGTGGTCAAATTTTTTCAGTCTTTTATTCACTTTTTCTGAGATATCAAGGGAATGATAAATCGTACTCGCTGCATATAATAAAATCATGCTGACCAAATAAATCGTAAGCGAGATAAGATAAATTGGGCTTGGTTCATGTGCAGCTTTTATCAGTAATGGTATTCCGGCAAAAATTGCCATTAACATGCCGATAAAATGAGTGATTGCGCTTCCTGGATCTTTTAAATGCTTTTTATTCATAAATCATACCTCCTAGTGATGAAAAATATTATATGTAGTAATTAATACTATGTTAAGTATATGTATATATTACACCTGATATGTATAAATAGCAAGTTAAATTTGACAAAAGCGTTTTACTCTGTTATGATGTTACACAGAAACTTTGTGAATACCCTTTACTTGGTGGCAAGTGAAGGGTATTTTTATTGGTATAGGAAGGATATAAAATATGGGAAATATGAATTTTGAGAATCTCGGACTTTGTTCAGAGATTCAAAAAGCAGTAAAATACATGGGATTTGAGGAGGCGTCGCCAATTCAGGCAAAAGCAATTCCGGTTATTTTGGAAGGAAAAGATATCATTGGTCAGGCGCAGACAGGAACCGGAAAGACAGCGGCATTCGGGATTCCACTTTTACAGAAAGTCGATCCGAAAAACAAAAAGCTGCAAGGGATTGTTCTTTGCCCGACAAGAGAACTCGCAATACAGGTGGCGGATGAGATTCGAAATCTGGCAAAATATATGCATGGAATTAAAGTGCTTCCAATCTATGGAGGGCAGGAGATTGTAAAACAGATCCGTTCTCTGAAAAGTGGGACACAGATTATTATCGGTACGCCGGGGCGTGTGATGGATCACATGAGACGAAAGACGATCAAGATGGATCAGGTGCACACGGTTGTCCTTGATGAGGCAGACGAGATGCTCAATATGGGATTTCGCGAAGATATTGAGACGATTTTAAGCGGAGTGCCGGAAGAAAGACAGACAGTTTTGTTCTCAGCGACAATGCCAAAAGCAATTATGGAGATTACAAAAAAATTCCAAAAGAATGCTCAAGTGGTGAAAGTGACAAAAAAAGAGCTCACAGTTCCGAATATCGAGCAGTTTTACTATGAAGTAAGACCAAAGAATAAGGAAGAGGTGTTAACTCGTCTTTTAGATATTTATACACCAAAGCTTTCTGTTATTTTCTGCAATACGAAAAAGCAGGTGGATCTTCTTGTGACCGCATTGCTTGGAAGAGGATATTTTGCGGCGGGACTTCACGGTGATATGAAGCAGGCGCAGCGTGATCGTGTGATGCAGGGATTCCGAAGTGGGAAGACAGACATTCTTGTTGCGACCGACGTGGCAGCCAGAGGAATTGACGTAGATGAGGTAGAAGCAGTATTTAACTATGACTTGCCGCAGGATGATGAATATTATGTACACCGTATCGGAAGAACGGGGCGTGCGGGAAGAGTTGGACGTTCGTTTTCATTTGTATCCGGAAAAGAAGTATATAAGCTGAAAGAGATTCAGAGATATTGTAAAACGAAGATTTATGCACAAAAGGTTCCGTCATTGGACGATGTCGCTAATACAAAGATGGAGAATATTTTGGAGGACATTGACCGCATTATCGAGACAGAAGATCTGACAGCGATGGTCAATGCAATCGAGAGTAAAGTAAATGGATCTGATTACACAGCGATGGACATTGCGGCTGCATTCTTGAAAATGTGTACGGGAATGACGATGGGCGATGACGGTTCAGCGGAGGAGATGGACTTTGGTGACACCGGAGCAGAAGAGCCTGGAATGGTACGTTTGTTTATCAATATTGGGAAAAAGCAAAAAGCAAAACCGGGAGATATTCTTGGAGCGCTTGCCGGCGAGACCGGAATGCCTGGAAAACTCATCGGTACCATCGATATGTTTGACAAATATACATTTGTAGAGGTTCCGAGAGAGTATGCGAAAGACGTTCTGCATGCGATGCAGAATGCAAAAATCAAAGGAAAATCGATTGCCATAGAACCGGCGAACCAAAAATAAATAAACTGGACTGGTTAAAAACTCAAAAACTGGTATTTTTAAATATACCAGAATGATGTTAGTATAGTACCTAACTTAAGTAAGGAAAGGGGTATACAACATGGAAAAAAAGAATGAGACAATGATAAAACTAGCACAGACCGCTTTGGTGGCGGCGCTATGTTATGTGACCTTTACATTTTTGCAGATCAAGATACCGATGCCTGGTGGAGATGCCACATCACTGCATCTGGGAAATGCGGTATGTGTACTTGGGGCACTGCTGTTAGGCGGATGGTATGGCGGACTTGCAGGAGCTATCGGAATGTCTATTGCAGACATTATGGATCCGGTTTATATTACAGTTGCACCAAAGACATTTGTATTGAAGCTATGCATTGGTCTGATTGTCGGACTTGTGGCGCATCGTATTGCCAAGATCAATGAGAGCGGTGATAAGAAGTATGTGCTCAGATGGAGTGTGATTGCATCTGTTGCAGGGCTTGGATTCAATGTAATCGCAGATCCGCTTGTAGGTTATTTTTATAAACAGTGGATACTGGGACAGCCGCAGGAGATGGCGGAGGTGCTTGCGAAATGGAGCACGGCGACCACATTCGTAAATGCAGTGGTATCAGTCATTCTGGTCGGTGTTGTATATAATGCGCTCAGACCGGTATTGCTTCGCAGCGGGCTTATTCATATGAAGAGAAAGGCTGTTTAACTATGGGGCAGAGTAGCACGATAAACTTAAAGACGATTGTGACGGTTGGTTTTTTTGCCGCAGTTACATTTCTTGGGATACAGATGTTTCGGATTCCGCTTCCGGCAGCAGTTGGGACACCATTTGTACATTTTGGACATATTTTTGTTGTGCTGGGTGTGCTGCTGCAAGGCGGGAAGAAAGGTGCAGTATCAGGAACAATCGGACTTGTATTATTTGATCTGTTAAACGGATACGTGCAGGCGATTCCACAGGTTTTTATAGAGACAATTGTGAAGTGCCTGATCCTCGGTGCCATTTTAAAACACTTTGTCAAAGGGAAAGATGATAAGAAGACAGAATACCGGGCGGTCACGATCGGCGTGTTTGTGTACGCTGTGATGAATATTGTGATTGAATTTGTGATGGGAACGATTACACTTTTGATTGCGGGAAGTGGAGTGAATGCAGCACTTTTGGGAACGCTTACTTCAATCCCTGCCACAGTGATAAACGCAGCGTTTATGGTCTGTGTGGTGCTTCTTATTTACAGACCGATAGGAAGGATATATAAAAAGTACTTCCATTAGCAGGCACATCTGTGATTTCTAGATTAGTTCCCATATGGTCAGCTAACATTTACTCTATGCACTTCGTGCAAAGATGCGCAGCTCGCGGGGATGAAATTATCACTGCGTGAACCGCTCGCGCGCGAAGATTGCGCAATAGCGCAATCTTTTTTGCATTTCACTTTGCAAAAATGTATGGCGTAACTTATCCTACGGTACGATTACGATTAGATAAGCTAATTCAGAAAATCGAAGTGGCAGACCAAAAGGAAGAAGAACCCTTTACAACATTTGTGAAAGGTCTTGCGGTTGATTCTCGAATTGATTTGGAAATCGCAAAAGCCCGTTTTGGGGATTTATTATACCTGTTCTAATAGTTTTGACAGGAATATACTTCTATTTTTTCAAATATATTGAAGTGAATTATAAAAATGTAGTAGTATTTGTTGTTCCGCTTGTTAGTGTATATTGTCTCTTGTTTTTTGTGCCCCCCCTTGTTAGCTCCTTTACAAATATAACTCAGTTCTGCATATCTTTCATAATCAGAATAGTTCCTAAAACATATCCACAATCCCAGTTTTTAAATTTTTCATCATCAAAATGGAAATAAGGGTGTTTAAATACAATACCTGCCCCTATTCCATTATCAAAAGTTTTTATGTATTCTTCATCATCAGATAAAACCTTTACGGATTCTGGAAAATTTTCTCCAAAAACTTCTTCATCGCAGTAAATATCTTTTTGATATTTTGGCAATGTCAGTATTTTTCCTTTTATTAGAAAGTTAACAAACAGTCTATATATTTTTGAAGCTGATGTTTCTTCGTCTTCGGGTATCTCATAAACAGTTTTATCAACATCTACTTTAGTCAAGTCAACTCCCAAAGAATTAAAAAACATTTTCTGTTCTGACGAAAGACTTTCGATAAACTCTATATTAGCTGTTTTGTCAGTAGAATAGTCCACCTCTTTATATAATTGTTTTGTTAATTCAACATCAACATCTAATTGCCAAGGATTAAAGTCAAAAATCATGCCAATACATCTCCTTAAAACCCCTTTTTTTCTCAGTTCTATAAACGGGAATTTAACTATTTATCAATTCTTGCAGTTCATTTACAAAACGGCAGATATGGAATCCATCACATACTGCATGATTACTTCCATATCGTTGCATATCATTTTCATACGCCATAGAAAATGCCTCAAAGTCCGGCATATACCTAATTCGCTCTCCTGATTGATTGCTGTTCTAAATTCCGAATGTTGGTTTACAATCGTTGCAAGGTAATAGAGTATGACAGGATATAGCTTCATTTGCTTTTTCTTTATTTGTGTAATATCCAATTTAACGGTCATAATAAACTAGAGTTTAACCAGCAAGCAAACTCATTTTCGGCTCATTAAACACTTCTTAAATATCCAACTTACAGTAGATCCAATAAACAAACCCATAATTGCTGTTGTTGAATTACCATTTAAAGTGCCTACCGCAAATCCTACAACAGCACCTACATACCAAGTACTAACAAGCTTGGCTAATGTTAAAGAATCTTCTTCGTCATTTTTATCTTTATCATTATTTTTATTTTTCATTCATCTGTCACCTCATTTACAACTTCCGATTTATACGTTTTTTGTATCTACATTATAGCATTATCCAATACCTGCTACAATGCTTCAAAATCTTAAGATTACTATTTTTTCTGCTGTCCCTGTGGTGCATGGTTCTGTGGATTGCCAGCTTGACTGCTTTTATTCTTTAAGACAATATCGTTAGCCTTTTTAAGGATTTTGAAATATAGTAAAATACTCATTCAATCGTAGTAAATTCGTGGTAAAATGAATATTTTCTATACTTCAAAATGCTTGAACGTGTAGTGTTTATGCGGATAATCAAAAATTAAATATAAAATTTAAATTAACATACTTTTTGCAAAAAACAATTCTGAATTTAACAAATATCTTTTACAATTCTCCTGTAGTGCGTTTATTTAGGAGGAAAACAAATATGAAAAAAGTATGGAAAAGAGGAGCAGCGTTTGCACTAGCAGCATCTGTAGCCTGCTCGCAAAATGTTATGAGTTCAGTTTACTCAGCAGATAAAAATAGTGATAGCGTGGAATGGAATACGGATGCAGAGGTTTCTGTAGAGTACCTGACACTTCAGCCGGGGGAGACGGATTCGGCTGTGAATCTGAATTGGTATGCGCCGGCAGGAACGGAGAAAGCGATTGTGAAATTTGGTGATCGGATAGTGGAAGCATCTGTGGAGGAACTTCATACACCGACAAAGGTAGATGAAAACAAATATACTGACACTGGGAAAATGGTATGTAAAGCAACAGTTGACGGGCTTACAAAAGATACGGAATATCAGTATCAGGTGTCTTACGACAATGGGAAAACATGGTCGGAAATCAATAGCTATAAGACAGCAAAAGAAAATGAGTTCAAGTTTGGATTCACAAGTGATCCTCAAATTAAGGAAAGTGGGGAGAGCAACAAAGAAGGATGGAATTCATCTGATGGTACGAACCAGACCGGTTGGGCAACTATGCTGGAAAAGCTGGTGCAGGAGAATGTAAATCTGGTTGTATCTGCCGGAGATCAGGTGGAAGATCAAAGTTGGGGAAAGTCAAGTGAATATGCTGCATTTTTTGCACCGGAGGAGATGTCCTCGATTCTTTATGCTCCGGCGGTTGGAAATCATGACAGACATTATATGTTTGCAGATCATTTTAATCTGCCAAATGAGATGCTCGTAGATGGAAGTGAAGGAGCGCTCAGCCAGGTGAAGACAACATTTCGTGGGCAGAACAGTGGGACGAGTCAAAGTCATGGAAACTATATTCAGGCAACGGCAGATGAAATTACGAACCAATCTGAGTCAAACGGAGTGACGCCAAATGCGGAAGGACAATATGACTTTACCGAGAGAAGAGAGATGGAGACAAAAGGTAATTATTATTATCTGTATGATAATGTACTTTTTGTAACTTTAAATACAGGCGCATATCCGGGTGGCAATGATGCGGAAAATGCAGACAATGCAGATGTTCCAAGTGCTTCAAAAGATAATTCTGAGGCAGAGGCAATTGTGAAAAATTTTAAGACAACGCTCAGTGCTGCAACTGTGGAGTATGCAGGACAGTATCAGTGGCTGATTGTAACACATCACAAATCTACACAGACAGTGGCAAAGCATGCCGCAGACTCCGATATTGAGAACTATGTAGATGCAGGATTTGAAAAAGTCATGGATGAGTTTAATGTGGATTTTGTACTGGGAGGACATGATCATGTATATTCCAGAAGTTATGTTTTAAAAGACGGACAGCGCAATTCAGAGCGCCTGGATACGATTAATGATCCGGACGGAACGATTTATCTTACTGGAAATTGCTGTTCTGATATGCAGTATTATACCCCGTTTGAAAAACTAGATAAAAATAATAATGCGGATTTTCCGATTTTAGCAAATGGAGAGAGTGGTTCTGCATCCTATCTGGAAGGAAATCTTCCTGTGGGAAATCAAGAGTGGAATCAGGAGTATAGTCCAAGTTATGCTATTTTTGATGTGACAGATCAAAAGATTTCTGTAAATGTGTATAATCTTTCCGGAGAGAGCGATGCACCAGACAGTGAGCTGATCGATTCATTCAGCGTTACAAAGAATACAGACGGAGGAGAACAGACATCAGGAAAAGAAAATACAAAGACATCTCTGGATGTGGTTCAAAAGGCACGATATGACTCTGGCATGACAAATGCTGACGGCGGCGTAATGGAGATTGTAGATTATAATACGACGACTGGATGGGCATATGCGGTCAATGGCGTAACCGGAAATTTGACAGCCATTGCGATCAAAGATATGAAGTCTTCAGAAAAGACAGACCTTTTGGATGGCAATGATATTGATGTAAAATCGATGGTAGAAGAAAATTGTGCAGGGTTTGTATATGGAGATATGACTTCTGTTGCAGTTTCGGAAGACGGAAGTAAGCTTGCAGTTGCAATACAGGCAGAAAATTATGCAGATACCGGACGTGTGGCGTTATTTACATGCAATGCAGATGGGACGTTGACCTTTGATAAGGTTTATGAGACCGGAGTGCAGCCGGATATGGTTACATTTGCGTCGAATGATAGTAAAATTCTTACGGCGGACGAAGGGGAACCAAGAGATGGATACGGGGATGGAATCATAGATCCGAAGGGGACAGTCACAATTATTAATTTGGCAGACCAGACAGTATCACAGGTAGATTTTACATCGTATGATAATTCTGACAGCCGGGAACAACTCGTAGAAAGTGGAGTTATCCTGAAGAAAAATACGAATCCTTCTGTAGATTTTGAGCCGGAATATATTGCAGTAGGAGATAAGACAGCATATGTGACGCTTCAAGAGGCAAATGCTATCGCAGTAATTGACTTGAACCATCAATCTCTTACAGGAGTTTATTCTGCCGGGTATGAAGATTATAGTACTTGCGCAGTAGATATTGACAAAAAAGATGAAGCATATAAACCAGCAGTTTATGAGACATTACGAGGAATTCGTATGCCGGATGGGATTGCAACATATCATATAAATGGTGTAGACTATATAGTAACAGCAAATGAAGGTGATTCTCGGGAATGGGGTGAGTATCTGAATGAAGATGAGCGGAATTTCGGGAAAGGAGAGACGTCTCCAACAGGAAAAATCACAGCTGAAAACAGTGGACTGACTGGAAAAGTTGTATTTTTTGACAGCAGTGATTACGATGGGCTTGACAGTGAACTTGACTATCTCTTTGGAGGGCGCTCTTTTACGGTATTTAAAGCAGATGAGCAAGGTCTGACAGAAATATACACAAGCGGTAATGAGTTTGAAGCAAAAACAGCAGGTTATGAACCAGAACACTTTAACTGTTCGAATGACAATAATGACATAGATGACCGCTCAGGGAAAAAGGGGGTTGAAGCAGAAAATGTAACTATAGGAAATGTAGGCGAAAAGATTTACGCATTTATTGGTTTGGAAAGAATCGGAGGCGTAATGATGTATGATGTTACAAATCCAGAGAAAATCAGTTATGCAAATTATATTAACTCCCGCGATTTCAGTGCGGATATTGCAGGAGATGATTCACCGGAAGGACTTTGTTTTATATCGGAGTCGGAAAGTGTGGATGGAAATGCACATTTATTAACGGCATGTGAAGTATCAGGAACCGTTGCATCATATGAATTAACTGCTCGGAAAACAGAAGATCAGGGAAATGAGCAAGATTCGGATAACGGGCAGGATTCGGGGGAAGGACAGAATTCAAACAATGGACAGGAATCCGGACAAGGAGCAAAATCAGATGCACCAAAGACCGGAGATATGCAGAAAACAGCAGGACTTTTCACAGCAATTATTTTGACTTTGACAGTCGTATTTGGAATTACAAAACGCCGTCGCTATACGTTATAAAACGAGAGTTTCTTTTGAAAATTCAAAACAAAGGAGAAGGCGAAAATGGGAGAAATTTATATGAACCGGGAGCTTTCCTGGCTAAAATTCAACGAAAGAGTACTGGAAGAAGCAGAAAATGAGTCCGTTCCACTATGTGAGAGAATGACATTTGTCTCTATTTTTGAGAGCAATCTGGACGAATTTTTTATGGTAAGAGTCGGGTCTTTGAGAGACCAGATGCTTATCAGCAGTAAATGGAAAGACAATAAGACAAATATGACTGCACAGGAGCAGATTCATGCAATTTTTCGAGAAGTAAAGAAGCTTAACAAAAGAAAAGATAAAATATACAGCAAGCTGATGACAGAAGTAGAACAGTTTGGAATCTGCCTGATTGATTTCCAGATGGCGCGTGAAGAAGAACAGCAGTATTTGGAAAAGTATTTTGAGACAGAGATTGCACCGTTGATTTCACCTACCGTAGTCGGAAAACGCCAGCCATTCCCATTTTTGCGCAACAAGGAAATCTACGCGGTTGTTGTATTGGAGACAAGAAACGGAAAGGAACGTCTTGGAATTATTCCATGCACAAATAATATGCTGGAGCGTATGATTGAGCTACCGTTTGGACAGGGAAGATATATGCTGTCAGAAGATTTGATTTTACACTTTATGGCAAAAGTATTTAAAGGTTACAAGATCAAAGGAAAGTCTCTCATTCGAGTGATCCGAAATGCGGACATTGATGCAGATGCACTTTATGACGAAGATTTGGATTATCGTGAATTTATGGCAGAATTAATGAAAGAACGCAAAAAACTTTCTCCGGTACGCCTGAGTCTTTCGCGTGAGATGGACGGAAATGTAGTGCATGCATTGTGTAAATATCTGGATATGGATACAGACAGTGTATTTCGTGAAGAGTCGCCGCTGGATATGACGTTTATCTCTGAAATTGAGGACCTCCTCAGAAAGAATTCGGAAATGTTCTATGAAAAGCGAGTTCCGCAGAAAACACCTGATATCAAAGACGGAATCAGTATTATTGAACAGATCAAAGAAGAAGATAAGATGTTGTCCTACCCGTATGAATCTATTCGTCCATTTTTGAATCTGCTCGTGGAAGCGGCGGAAGACGAAAATGTAGTTTCGATTAAAATGACCTTATATCGACTTGCGAAACAAAGTAAAATCATCGAGGCGTTATGCGAGGCGGCAGAAAACGGAAAAGAAGTAGTTGTATTGGTAGAGCTTCGGGCAAGATTTGATGAGGAAAATAATATTGAGTGGTCCAGAATGCTTGAAAAAGCAGGATGCCAGGTAATATATGGGCTGGAAAATTATAAAGTACATTCAAAGCTTTGTCTGATTACCCGCAAGGCAGAAGGAAAGATTGAGTATATTACGCAAATCGGAACAGGTAACTATAATGAAAAAACGTCCAGATTATATACGGATTTGTCTTTGATGACAGCGAATGTGGATATCGGTCTGGAGGCAGCGGGAATCTTTCAGGCACTGTCAAAAGGGGAAGTGGTGGAAGAGACAAAACATCTTTTAGTTGCTCCGAAATGTCTGCAGTCAAAAGTCATTGAGATGATTGAGGAAGAAATCATACGTGCAAAAAGTGGAGAAGATGCATATATAGGATTAAAACTGAATTCTCTCACCGATAAAAAAATTATGGATAAGTTAGTGGAAGCTTCCTGCGCAGGAGTGAACATTGAGATGGTAGTGAGAGGAATCTGCTGTCTGATTCCGCAAGTTGCAGGTAAGACAGAAAATATCCGTGTACTTAGCATTGTCGGGAGGTTTTTGGAACATTCCCGCATCTATATATTTGGAGTTGGAGAAAGACGAAGATATTACATTGGTTCCGCTGATTTTATGACGAGAAATACAGTGAAAAGAGTGGAGGTTGCCGCTCCAGTCTATCAGGAGAATCTAAAAGAACGACTTCAGGAATTGTTTGATATTTTGCTGCATGATAATCAGAAAGCAAGATGGGAAGATAAAGATGGTTGTTACCACATGCGGGTGAATGAAGAAAAACCAGTCAATGCTCAGGAAGCATTGTACCAGATGGCATATGACAGAATTACAGAAAAAATATAAAGTAAAAGGAGCCTGACCACTGGTCGGCTCCTTTGTAAATGCTCGTAAGAAGCATTCAAATTAACCAAAATATCTGTTAAGAAGTCCTTCGAAAGCTTTTCCGTGACGAGCTTCGTCTCTAGCCATCTCGTGAACTGTATCGTGAATAGCATCTAAGTTAGCAGCTTTTGCACGTTTTGCAAGATCAAATTTTCCTGCTGTAGCGCCGTTCTCAGCTTCTACTCTCATCTCAAGGTTCTTCTTTGTGCTGTCAGTTACAACTTCACCTAATAATTCAGCGAATTTAGCAGCGTGTTCTGCTTCTTCCCAAGCAGCTTTTTCCCAGTATAATCCGATCTCTGGGTATCCTTCTCTGTGAGCTACTCTAGCCATTGCAAGGTACATACCAACTTCTGAACATTCTCCTTCGAAGTTTGCTCTTAAGTCAGCTAAAATATCTTCGCTAACGCCCTGTGCAACACCAACTACGTGCTCAGCAGCCCATTCTCTTTCTCCTGTCATTTCTTTAAATTTATCAGCTCCTACATGGCACTGTGGACATTCTGCTGGAGCAGCTTCTCCTTCATAAACATAACCGCATACTGTACATACAAATTTTTTCATTTTAAAACTCTCCTTTTCTGTTAATAATATTTTTTATCATCAATATTAGTAATAGTTACTGATATTAATTTATCATAATCAAATGAAAATGTCAATCCTTATTTTGAATTTTATTGTTTTTTAACACATTCATTACATGTCCCGTAGAACATCATAGAGTGGTTCTCGATAATACCATCAAAATTCTTGCCGGCAGTCTCATTAATGAAATCCATCTGTTCGATATCAAGATCCATGACTCTGCCACAACAAGTACAACAAAAATGATAATGTGGAATTGTTCTTCCATCAAATCGATCTCCGCCATTGGGAGTAGGTATCTTTATAGCATCTCCAATCTCTGCCAGCAGATTCAGATTGCGATATACAGTCCCCAGGCTGATGTTCGGAAACTCTTTCCTTACATTTAAATAGACAGTATCTGCTGTTGGATGTTCAGTTGTGCTATTCAGATAGTCTTTGATGGACTCTCGCTGGCGGCTGTATTTTAAAGTTGCCAATGGGAATCCTCCTTTCAGTCGATAATAGTAATAGTTACTATATTTATAATATTAAAAAAGTGAAATTTTGTCAATACAGAAAATAAAATTCACAATAAAAACACAGTATACACGGTTGACAGTAAGATGTTACGTTGATATAATACCAATGTAACATATTTAACATTTTTGTAACAATTAAGAAAATATAGTAGGAGGACAATTTATGTATTCTAAATTCCTGAAAAAAGGAATCGCTTTAGGAGTATTGACAAGTGCAGTCTTAATACCGAACGATAAAGTTCTTGCAGCCGAAGCAAAAAATGCGGAGGGGGCAAGTACTATAAATATAAATAAAGGATATTTGGCAAATGCCACAGCTGAGATTGAACGATACGTAGAAACTGAACTGAAAAATGTGTACGAAGACATGGCATTTACACAGGTGGAAGAGGGAAGTTACTTATTTGTAAGAACAGAACCATCTCAGGACAGTGAATGGGTTGGTAAGCTCTATGAAGCGGACGCAGCAAAAGTAATCGGTCCGGTGGGAGAATGGACACAGATTGAATCCGGCAATGTAACCGGTTATGTGAAAACAGAATATATTTTGACAGGGGAGTCAGCAGAAGAAAAAGCAAAAGCAATTGTAGCAGAGAAGAAACCGGAAGTAGATGTAGAGACATTGGATGAAGCGAAAGCAGAAGAGCTTGCGGCAGAGTGTTTTTCTTATGCAGAGTCAAAAGAAGAGGAAGCGGCAAGACTTGCAGAGGAAGCAGCGAAAGCAGAAGAAGAGGCTAAGGCGGCAGAAGCGGAAACAGTGGGAAATGGACAGGCTGTTGTGGACTATGCAATGCAGTTTGTAGGAAATCCATATGTATGGGGAGGTACAAGCCTGACAAATGGAGCGGATTGCTCTGGATTTGTTCAGTCAGTATATGCTAATTTTGGAGTTAGCATGCCACGTACATCAAGTGCCATGAGAAGTGCGGGAACAGAAGTAAGCTACAGCGAGGCTGTTCCGGGAGATGTAATCTGTTATGAGGGGCATGTAGGAATTTATATAGGAAATGGTCAGATTGTAAATGCGATTGATGAAGCGCATGGAATTGGTGTATCTTCAGCAACATATACAAACATTATCACTGTCAGAAGACTTCTGTAATAGTTCAGAAATTATAAGGAAAACCTCAGGAATTGTCTTGAGGTTTTTTTTGTGCCAAAACACATAAGAAAAGTAGCGTGTACAAAATGCACAAAAATGTCGAAATGTGAAAAAAAATGAAAAAAAATAAAAATACACTTATCCACATGAAAAATTGGAAAAAACACAATAAATAGTAGTTTTCCTCAAAGTTATCCACATTATCCACACTAAAGGGCGTGGAAAGTGTGGATTATTATTGTGAAAAAAAGAACAAGCGTTTTGTAGAGAAATAATAAAAAAATTATTTTGTCGAAAAAACGGAGAAAAAATGTTGACTTTTAAGTAATCTCAATTTGTATACAATTGTATATACAATTGAGAAACTTTTGAAATGTTTAAGAGATTGATAATTTATAAAAATGGTATTATAATAGGTAAAGTAAAAATTATAGAAGGAGGAATCTCAAATGGCTGTACAAGTTTCAAAAGAAATGACAATTGGTGAAATTCTTGCAATTAATCCTATGGTGGCACCGATTTTAATGGAAATTGGTATGCACTGTCTCGGATGCCCATCTGCACAGGGAGAATCTCTGGAAGAAGCAGCAATGGTACACGGTATTGACGTAGAATTATTAGTTGAAAAGATTAATGCAGCAATTAATGCATAAAGAAAAAATGGGAAGAGAGTATTTGAACTCTCTTCCCATTTTTTTAAATTACTGCCAACTGTTGAACTGCATTGTTGGCTATAAATACTTCACAGTGCTCTTCCAAATATGCAAGTGTTGCTCCGGAAGCACGTTCTAAGGATCCATATTCAGATAACATGTTACAAATCTTATTGTATTCATTAGTTGTATGCTCAGACTGTGTGAGCGCTAAGATGAATACATTGTTTGAAGTATCTTTATATAATGTGTTGGAACCAAAGTACATTGCCTTTAGCAAATGAGCAGCATGGATGACGCTGTCCATATTCGAGAATGAAAAAAGGCGAATTGCCGGATTTTTTGCTTCTTTTATCTCTTCTTTTTTCGCTTCCGCCATTTTAGCCGGAGGTTCGGATACCGCTTCTTTTACTTTATTTATCAAATCTAAAATATCTTCTGCGCCTTCCAGTTTATCTAATACATTTCGCTTTCTGCTGTCTAAATCAGCCGGAGAAGGAGCGAATTTTGAAAATCTTGTATCAAGTTCTTCCGGATCTTCTACCTTTGTGATAATGAGTACAATAGAATCGGAAGATGTAGGAATTGCCTCTATCATCAAAGGGATATCTTCTGCTTCGAAACCAAATTCAGCAGCAGCCTGTTGCATCATATCGTGGAAAAGTGATTTTGCCTTTTCAGTCCCATAAGCCAATTCGCTGAGTTTTAATTCGCGGTCAGCTAAATCAGCTTGTGTAAGAGTACAGCGTATTTGATTATCGTTAATTTTTTCAATCTTCATAATGATCACTTCCTATTCATAAATAGATCTGCTTACTTTTTATTAGTATAAACAAAAACAAAAAATATGTAAAGAGAATTTTGTGTGGAAAAGTATGTGGATATCTTGTGGAAAATCCGTGGATAAGTATAGTATGGATAAAGAAAAGCTTGAAATTACAAGGTAAATCTTTACAATTAGATATAAACAAAATAGTGCTTGCAAGTAATAAATGAAAATGATTATAATTTTATTACAAGAAGATAGTATGTCGGGCGGCTATGTTTACAATGTAAGGAGGGACGTATTATCGAAGGCAGGATTCTTAACTTCTCAATAAGAATCTTTTCGTAAAAATAATCTTTTAAGAAATAATCTGAAAAAGTCTAATTTGTTTAAATCAAACACATTTCAATAGCGAATCAACAATACATATCACAGGATTTAATCGAATCAGAAAACCAAAACAAGCAACGTATAAAATAAACAAAAAAAGAAATTCTAAAGAAAAAACCTATCTTCTTGTCAGCAAAAACATTTCCATAAGATATATCACAGAACCTCAAGGAATAGTGGAATGTCAGATGCCATAGTTGCCAATTGTAAAAATTATGGAGGAGCGGAACATGGAAGAGAGAGAACTATATAAAGATTTGTATGCGGAGTTAGAAAAATACGAGAATCGGGGTGTCAGCATACGGTTGAACAATCAGCCGGCAAGTCCTATGCAGATTGTTACGGCACATATGGTAAAAGAGGAAAATGCTTATATGAGAGATTACGTCTGGGATGATAAGGGAGACGTTAAAGAAATCGTATTTCACAGTATCAGCAACAGTTAAGAAAGACGCACAGATACCCCTCTTGCGAAGACAATTAGATTGTTTATATTTGCGGAAATTGTCGAAATAGTTGATGACGTGTACAAAAAATATTGTTATAATAGGTTCAAGTAGGAGGTGTAGCATGGACGAAAGAACAAGAAAGAGTTCAGGTACAACAAGGCAGATGCAAAATAAGAGCACGACCCAAAGAACCAGATCAGCACAGAATGGTTCGAATAGGAAGAGAAGAAATGGTGCATCAAGGAGACGGAGAAAACGCAATTTGGCGTTCAAGATGAGTATCCTTGTTTTGATAGTAATAGGTATTGTAGGAGGCGCTTTCTTATTAAAGAGATATAGCCCATCTAAAGAAAAAGCTGATTTGAAAAAATATTATGGAATAGAACAAGACAATCAGGTAGCTGTTATTATAGACAATCAGATTCTTGAAGCGAAAGCGGCGATGTTTGATGGAAAGCCATACTTGGAATATTCGCTTGTGCGAGATTATCTAAATGATAGATTTTATTGGGATTCCAATGAGAATATTTTATTGTACACACTCCCGGAAGGAACGATCCGGGCAGACGTAGGAAGTAATGAGTATACACTGCAGAAAGAAAAGAAAAGTGAAGATTATACGATTATAAAGACGGAAGGAAGTACGGCGTATATCGCACTGGATTTTGTGCAGAAGTATACAAATATTGAATTTAAAACATATGAAGACCCGCAGAGAGTCATGATTATAAGTGACTGGGGAAAGATCAGAACGGCAACGGTCAAAAAGGATACACAGGTGAGGTACAGAGGCGGAGTGAAGAGTCCGTACCTGACAGAGGTATCCAAAAAGGATAAGGTAACTGTAATTGAGAATGAAGGGGACTGGAAAAAAGTTCGTACAGAGGATGGATATATTGGATATATCAAGAAAAATTGTCTGAAGAATGAAAAGGAAGAGACGATTTCGAGAGAGTTTGAAGAACAGGTATACACAAACATTTCAAAAGACTACACAATCAATATGGCGTGGCACGTGGTGACGAATCAGAGTGCGAACGAAAAAGTGCTTCAGACAATTGCAGATACAAAAGGTTTGACAACAATTTCTCCAACGTGGTTTACAATTGCAGATACAGATGGAAATATTAACTCTCTTGCAAGTTCCCAGTATGTGAACTATGCTCATCAGTCCAATATCGAAGTATGGGCGCTGGTGAGAGATTTTGATGGTGGAATCGGTTCTTATGAAGAATCTTACGAAGTACTTAGTCATACTTCAAAGAGAGAAAACTTGGTAAATCAGCTGATCGCAGAGGCACTGCAGACAGGAATTGACGGCATTAATGTCGACTTTGAGAAGATTTCTGCAGAGTGCGGAGAACATTATATTCAGTTTATCCGCGAGTTATCTGTAAAGTGCCGACAGAATGGACTTGTATTATCTGTGGACAACTATGTGCCGAAGACATACAATGCACATTATCATATAGAAGAGCAGGGGAAAGTTGCGGATTATGTAATTATCATGGGATATGATGAACATTACAGCGGCTCTTATGAAAGCGGTTCAGTTGCATCTTTGAATTTTGTAAAAGAGGGAATAGAAGCGACGTTAAATGCCGTACCAAAAGAAAAAGTAATCAATGCGGTTCCGTTTTTCACAAGACTTTGGAAAGAAGTTCCAAAGACCGAGGAAGAGCTGGCAGAGGAGGCAGGAACTGAAGCGGCTGAATATTCTGTAAAAGTGACGAGCGAAGCGCTTGGTATGGAAGTTGCAGAACAGGCGATTGCCGATGCCGGCGCTCAAACGACTGTAGATGAGGCAACCAAACAAAACTATGCTCAGTGGGAGGCAGATGGAGCCACATACAAGATTTGGTTAGAGGATGAGACTGCTTTGGAAGAGAAACTTAAGCTGATGAAGGAATATAAGCTGGCTGGAACAGCGGCATGGCGCTTAGGTTTTGAAAAGTCGAGTGTGTGGGAGCTGATTTTAAAATATGTGAACTGATCGATTAAGAAGAGCTGAATGTTCAGCTCTTCTTTTGCATATATTTTATCAATGAAATATATGGAGAATGATAGTTGAAAAGAAAGATAGAACTTTTGATGGTATTGCTGCTTTTAATAGGGGCGATTATTGCGAGTAAGGGATTGAGCGAGTATGTGACAAGTGAAAAGGTAGAAAAAGGTACAAAGACGGTTGTATTAGATGCCGGACACGGTTCAGAAGATCCCGGTAAAATAGGAATCAATAATGTGCTGGAGAAAGATGTGAATCTCAAGATTTCTAAAAAAGTACAGAAAAGGCTGATTGAGCAAGGGATACATGTGGTGATGACGAGAGAAGATGACGACGGATTTTATAATGAAAGTAAATCAAATAAAAAAATTGCAGATATGAAAAAAAGAGTTGCCCTTATCAATGAGACAAAGCCTGATATTGCGGTCAGCATTCACCAAAACAGCTATCATGAAGAGAGCATAAAAGGAGCGCAGGTATTTTATTATACACATTCCAAAGAAGGGGAACGTGCTGCAACTGTCATGCAGGAGGCATTGAAGGCGCTGGATACAAACAACAAAAGACAGGCAAAAGAAAACAGTACATATTATATGTTAAAGAGAACAGAAGTGCCGACGGTCATTGTAGAATGTGGATTTTTGAGTAATGCCCAGGAGGCAGAAAAATTAAAAAATGAGGAGTATCAGGATAAAGTGGCGGAAGCAATTTGTGCAGGGATTATAAAATGGCTAGACTAAGTGTACATAATGATGATATAATAAAAGTTATGAAAACAATAATTAAAAAAATCGACAAAAATCAACTTGATACAGAGATCATTGCAGAAGCAGGTGAGATACTTGAAAAAGGAGGACTTGTGGCGTTTCCAACGGAGACGGTGTATGGATTAGGAGCCAATGCACTGAATGAGGAAGCTGCAAGGAAGACTTATGAAGCAAAGGGACGTCCGTCAGATAATCCATTGATTGTTCACATTGCAGATATTCAGGCATTGGATGAGATTGTAGAATTTATACCGGAAAAAGCAAAAGGTATCGTAGAAAAATTTTGGCCTGGGCCACTGACACTTATATTTGAAAAGAGTGGAGTAGTTCCGCTTGGAACAACCGGCGGGCTGCAGACGGTGGCGGTGAGAATGCCGGAGGACGAGATTGCAAGGGCACTGATTCGGGCGGGAGGAGGTTATATTTCAGCACCGAGTGCCAATACTTCCGGACGCCCAAGCCCTACGAGTGCGGAACATGTTGCGGAAGACCTTGATGGAAAGATCGATATGATCATCGATGGGGGCAATGTGGAGATAGGAGTAGAGTCAACGATCGTTGATATGACTGTGGAACCTCCTATGATCCTCAGACCCGGAGCAATCACGAAGGAGATGTTAGAGGAAGTCATAGGTGAAGTTGCTGTGGACAGGACAACATTGTCTGAGACGAGCGATGCGGCACCGAAAGCTCCTGGAATGAAATACCGTCACTATGCACCAAAAGCTCAGCTTGTGATTGTGAATGGTGCGCCGTTAGAAGCAGTGAAAGCTATTCGTCAGCTTGCATATGAACAGATGCGCAGGGGAAATCAGGTGGGAATCATTGCGACAAGCGAAACAGCGGATTTATATACGAATGGAATCGTAAAAAGTATTGGGACAAGAGCAAACGAGAATTCCATTGCTAAAAATCTTTATAAAGTGCTTCGTGAATTTGATGATGAAGAGGTGGCATATATTTTTAGTGAGGCATTTGCCGTGGAAGGAATCGGGAATGCGATTATGAACAGACTTATCAAAGCTGCGGGTCATCAGATCATAGAGGCGGAAGAGATTACGAAGCTTCAGAAATACAGAAGGATTCTGTTTGTAAGTAACAGTGACAATTGCAGGGGACCGATGGCGGCAGAGATCTTGCGCAATCAGCCACTTTTACAGGAATATGAAGTGGATTCTCGAGGAATGATCGTCTTGTTTCCTGAGCCGGCGAACCAAAAGGCAGAGGCAATCATGAAGAGCCAGCAGATGACCTTGGAGTCACATGAGGCAACGCCGTTTAGTGAAAAAGATTTGGATGACGATACATTGGTGCTTACATTGGAAGAACCGTACAAATGGAAGATTGTATCGGAATACGAAAATGTAAAGAATGTATTTACATTGAATGAGTACATTGAAGATGACAGACAGGTTCTCTCTACACATGGGCAGCCTTTGGTGGCATATGGAGAGAATTTTGAACTGTTAAAAGAGTTGATTTTAAAATTAGCAGAGAAACTAAATAAGGAGGCAAAAAAAGAATGATAGCAATTGGATGTGATCATGGTGGATATGATTTGAAATTGGAGATTATAAAATATTTAGAACGAGAAGGGCTTGCATATAAAGACTTCGGCTGCAATGGAGAATCGGTAGATTATCCAATTTATGCGAGAAAAGTGGGACAGGCTGTTTTGGATGGCGAGTGTGAAAAAGGAATTTTGATTTGCGGAACCGGAATTGGTATTTCCATCGCTGCGAATAAGATGAAAGGAATCCGTTGTGCACTTTGTTCTGACTGCTTTTCTGCGGAAGCTACAAGACTTCACAATGACGCAAACATCATTGCATTGGGGGGACGTGTATTAGGTCCGGAACTTGCAGTGAAGATTGTGGATACCTTTTTGAAGACTCCGTTTTCCGGAGATGAGCGTCATGTACGACGCATTTCGATGATTGAAGAATAAAGAACAAGAACAAGGAGAAAGAGTATGTCAAAAGTATACGTTATGGATCATCCGCTGATCCAGCATAAAGTAGGGATTATTAGAAGAGAAGAGGTTGGATCAAAGGATTTTCGTCAGATGATCAGTGAGATTGCAATGTTGATGTGTTATGAATCTACAAGAAACTTGAAGCTCCAGGATGTCAAGATCAAAACACCGATTTGTGAGACGACTGTCAAAGAACTGGCAGGGAAAAAACTTGCTGTCGTACCGATTTTGCGTGCAGGACTTGGTATGGTAGAAGGTATGCTTGCAATGATTCCGGCTGCAAAAGTAGGACATATCGGTCTGTATCGTGATCCGGAGACATTGGAGCCTGTAGAATATTACTGCAAACTTCCGTCAGACTGTAATGAAAGAGAAGTGTACGTGGTAGATCCGATGCTTGCAACAGGAGGTTCCTGTGTTGCGGCAATTCAGATGCTAAAAGAAAAAGGTGTCAAAAACATTCACTTCATGTGTATCATTGCGTCACCGGAAGGTGTGGAACGTCTGCAGAAAGAACATCCGGATGTAGATATTTATATTGCTGCATTGGATGAAAAATTGAACGATCACGGATATATTGTTCCGGGATTGGGAGATGCAGGAGATCGTATTTTTGGTACAAAATAGTTCATGTGGAGGTGTGTTGTCATGACTGAGAAGAGAAAAGATTATATTTCATGGGACGAATATTTTATGGGAGTTGCGATGCTCTCCGGTATGAGATCCAAGGACCCAAGTACACAGGTAGGGTGTTGCATTGTCAGTCAGGATAATAAGATACTTTCTATGGGGTATAATGGTTTCCCGATCGGGTGCTCGGACGATGAGTTCCCTTGGGAAAGGGAAGGCGATGATCCGCTGGAGACAAAATATTTGTACTCAACCCACAGTGAGCTGAATGCGATTTTGAACTACAGCGGTGGAAGTCTTGCAGGAGCGAAGCTTTATGTCTCACTGTTTCCGTGTAATGAATGTGCGAAAGCAATCATTCAAAGTGGAATACGAGAGGTGATATATGACTGCGATAAATATGCAGACACACCGTCTGTGATCGCATCAAAACGCATGATGGATGCGGCTGGAGTACGGTATTACCAATATCATCGCACAGGACGTGAGATAAAGATTGTTTTGTAACAGAGTATGGAACGGGGGCTTTTTAAGCCCCCGTATTTTAGTGGAAGGAACGTTGCCCTTTAGCCTGTCTCAATAAAAAACGATATTTTTTCCAAGCAGCATTGCTTTCAAAAATGCAGCAGTCAATCAAATCTGGGTCGACGGCATTTTGAAAGTTGGAATATGCGGCGTCCATCTGTGCTTTTACCTTTTCGATTTCTTCGTGTATATTGTATTCGGATGTTTCTCTTTGGCAGTTCTTTTGGAATAGTTTCATATGACACCCCTCATTCTTGTAAATAGTCTCTTTTATCTAGTATAGACAAAAAATAGAATAAAATACCATATTTACAGAGGAAAAATCGGAATAAAACGAGGAGCTTGCACATATTCTGTAACAAAAAGCAGGGGGAAAAATATAATGCAGGAAGAGCCGAAAACCAGTTTTCTTATTAACTTTATTGTCAGAGCAGTAGTCGGTATGGGACTCATTTTTTTTGTCAATCAGTATCTGGAATATAGGGGGATCGCTCTGAGAGTGGGATTAAACGGAATTTCCTTTTTGACATCCGGAATCCTTGGATTGCCAGGGGTTGCGATGCTTTACGGGATATTGGCGTACAAAATTTTATAGAGGTTGCACAAAAATAAAATATTTGAAAAAATGATATGGACAAGAGAGAAAAAGGCGTTTATAATGCAACGTACAAGTTAGTTAATCTTAAATTTTCAAAGATCAAAAGCCGATTCCGGCGAGAAATCCAAAGTTGAAAAATAAAATACGAAGGAGGGAGTATTTGAGTGAGAAGAATATTGTAATATGCGATCAGGAAGTCAAATATGCCGAGAAATTAATGGAAAATATTATGGAGCGGAAAGAATTTGCGGTGAAGGTATATGTATGCAGTACCTGGGAAAATGTAAAGATACTTTCGCGGGATAAAAATATTCATATCTTGGTCATAGATGAAACCTGTGCGAAGAAAGAGCGAAAAGGAGTGGAGGCAGAACAGATTTTTGTGCTGACGACAGGCAATTTTCAGAATGTGTCTCAGGATGAAAAGTGTGTTTACAAGTATCAGTGCGTGGATCAGATATTGTCAGAGATTCTGGAGACATATTTTGAGAGAACAAAAGAAAATATGATGAGAAGTGTGAAAAAGGAATCAGTTAAAATGCTGGCGGTATACTCGCCTATCCACAGAGCTGGAAAGACAAGCTTTGCAGTGGAGTTTGGAAAAGAACTGGCGAGATGTAAAAAAGTGCTGTATTTGAATCTGGAAGAATATTTCGGATATGGCGGAATATTTACACAGGCAGACGGTGGAAATCTTGGAGACGTCCTGTATTATACAAGACAGGAGAACAGTAATTTTGGACTTCGGCTTGGAATGCTGGTCAGGAAAATGGATGAATTGGATTATATTCCGCCGATGCCGGTAAGTCTTGATTTGAAGGAGGTACTTTGGGAAGAATGGGAAGTTTTGCTGAAACAGATTGTGGAGGACAGCGTCTATGAGGTGATTCTTTTGGATGTCGGCGAATGTGTGCAGGGACTTTTTCAGATGCTGGATTTGTGTGACAGGATTTATATGCCAATTTTAGAGGATAGTATCTCACAGGGAAAACTGCGACAGTATGAGGAGAATCTGAAGACACTGCAGTTGGAGAGACTGTCAGAAAAAACATATTCGTTTATTGTCCCACAGGATATTGAAAATGCGGTAAGGAGGCTTGTGAAGGAGGAACGTCTATGATTCAGATGGAAGAATTATATGAGAAAATTCTGGCGGAACTGGATCTGTCGAAGGAAGTGGAAGATGACGAACTTGTAGAGATCATACACCGGACTTTAGAAGAAAAGGGAAAAGAGTCCTATATACCATTGAAACAAAAATCAGGTCTTGGAAAGGAACTGTTCAATACATTCCGAAAGCTTGATATTTTGCAGGAACTGATTGAAGATGATGAAATTACCGAGATTATGATCAATGGAACTGACCATATTTTTGTGGAGAAGCAGGGAAAGATTTTGGAACTTGAAAAGAGGTTTATCACAAGGACAAAACTGGAAGATGTGATTCAGCAGATTGTAGCGGGTTCGAACCGGATTGTAAACGAAGCTTCACCGATTGTGGATGCAAGGCTTCCGGATGGTTCCAGAGTCAATGTGGTACTTTATCCGGTTGCGTTAAATGGTCCGATTGTGACAATTCGAAAATTTCCGAAAGAGAATATCACAATGGAGCAGCTTGTACAGTGGGAGGCAGTCGGACCGGAGCTTGTGCCATTTTTAAAGCGGCTGATGGAAGCAAAATACAATATTTTTATCAGCGGTGGAACAGGTTCTGGGAAAACCACTTTTTTAAATGCATTGTCGGACTTCATCCCAAAAGATGAGAGGATAATTACAATTGAGGACAATGCAGAGCTGAGAATCAAAAATGTTCCGAATCTGGTTCGTCTTGAGGCGAGAAATGCAAATGTGGAAGGAACAGGAGAGATTTCGATTCGCGATTTAATCAAATCAGCGCTTCGAATGCGCCCAACGAGAATTATTGTCGGTGAAGTGCGCGGAAGTGAGGCAATCGACATGCTGCAGAGTCTGAATACCGGACATTGCGGAGCGAGCAGCGGGCATTCTAACAGTCCGGAGGATATGCTCAGTCGATTAGAGACAATGGTTCTGATGGGAATGGACATTCCGCTTACGGCAATTCAGAGACAGATTGCCTCAGCAATTGATATTATTATACATCTTGGAAGACTGAGAGACAGAAGCAGAAAGCTTTTACAGATTGTTGAGGTTTTGGGGTATGAGGACGGGAAGATCCAGCTTCAGACGTTGTATGAGTTTCAGGAGACGGAGATGATTGGAGGGAAAATCAAAGGAGAATGGGTAAAATTACATGAGATACAAAAGAAAGAAAAATTATTGGCAGCAGGACATTCGCAGACGTGATTATCTGTTGGCGGTATTGACAGGCAGTTTTGTAATTTTAGTGTTTTCGTATTTATTCTATGGGACATGTCTATGTGCAATTCTATTGGCACCTTATTTAGTCTATTTTTTAAAATCATGGGAAAAACAGTGGATAGAAAAAAGAAAAAATGTGTTTCAGATACAGTTTAAGGAGGCAGTACAGTCTTTGGCGACGGCATTAAACGTAGGATACTCAGTCGAAAATGCAATGCGTGAGGCATTAAAAGATCTGCAGGTCATATATAAGAAAGATGAGCTGATCGTGCGGGAATTCCGGTATATGGTTCGACAACTGGATGTGAATGTAACAATGGAGAAAGTGCTTCAGGAGTTTTCACAACGGACTGGCGAGGAGGATGTACAGACGTTTGTGACAGTATTTGTAATGGCAAAAAGAAGCGGCGGCGATATGATTGCGATTATCCGCAATACGGTACAGCAGATGTCGGAGAAGGCAGATATAAGAAGAGAGATTGGAACGATTATTGCTTCTAAAAAGCTGGAATTTAAAGTTATGTCGGCCATACCATTCGGGATGATCTGTTATATGAAGTTCAGTTTTCCGGAGTTTATGGGAGTTTTGTATGGCAATGCAGCCGGAGTTGTAATTATGACAATTTGTTTTTTGGGATATGTCATTGCATATGAGATTGGAAAACGAATTGTAGAAATTGAGGTGTAGATCATGATCATATGTATTATCGGATATGTGGTATTACTTTTTTTAGTGCTTCAGAAGCAGAAACGAAAAATTTTTGTGCGGTGTGAGGAAAAGACAGGAAGGCAGATTTTATTGATTTTGTTTTGTGCAAATACGATTGCACTCGGACTCTTTTGGCTGGACAGGCAAGAAAAAGATTCAGGAGAAATCGAGCGGAATGTCTATGGCGGCGGGAACAGACGAGAGACTTATGAGATCACGATCGGACAGACATTGAAAGAAAAAGAAGTTACGATAGATGTGGAAGAGCAAAGGTATACATCACAGGAGACCAAAAAAATTTTCAAACGAGTGATGGAGAAAATGGATGAGGTTATTTTAGGTGAAAATAAAAGCCTTGATCGTGTGGAGAAAGACCTGAATCTGCTTACGGAGTGGAAAGATTATCCGGTGCAGATTCAGTGGGAGCTGGATCATTATGAAGTGATGAATGTGCAAGGAGAGATTCAGACAGAAAAGACAAAAGCAGAGGGAACGCTGGTAGAGCTTACCGGAAGGCTTATGTATGGTGGAGAGGAGGCTTTGTACGTGACAAATGCAATGGTATATCCGGAGTCGAAGAGCAAAGAAGAAAAACTACTGTCGGATGTTTTGCAATTGGTGGAAGAAAAAGAAAAAACAACAAAGACTGAAAAAGTATTTTCGCTTCCGAAAAAAATAAACGGACAACCAATTCACTGGAAAAAGAAAGTGGAAGCAAGAGGCTATTATGTACTTGTACTTGGCGGGGTGAGTGCTGTGCTTATGATTGCATTGAAAAAACAGAATGAACAAAAAGCAAGAAAGGCACGTAAAGAACAAATGCTTACAGATTATCCTGAGATTATTAATAAATTTGCACTTCTTTTAAGTACAGGAATGACAACGAAAAACGTGTGGGAAAGGATTGTGAAAAATTATGAAGAGCAGAAGATATGTACCGGAGAGCGGGCAGCGTATGAAGAGATGCGATACACCTGCAATGAAATGCAAAGCGGAATCACAGAGGCGGAGGCGTATGAAAGATTTGGTAAGCGGTGTGGAATCTCGGTGTATATGAAATTCGGGGCATTGCTTGCACAGAATCTGAAAAAAGGAACAAAAGGGATGACAGATTTGCTGCGAAATGAATCGGATCAGGCATTTGAGAATAGAAAAAGCAGAGCGAAGCGATTGGGTGAGGAGGCCGGAACAAAACTTCTTGCGCCAATGTTTGGAATGCTTGCAATTGTACTTGTCATCGTGATTGTTCCGGCATTTTTATCCATGCAGTTATAAGAATGTATGAAGTTACAGGAGGAGAAGGTATATGAAGAAGATAAGAAGATTTTTGGAATTTATGAAAGAAGAAAAAGGAATCGGGGTCGTGGAGGTGATTTTGATTCTGGTCGTGTTGATTGGTCTGGTTATTATTTTTAAATCGCAGCTTACAGATTTGGTACAGTCCATTTTTGATAAAATCACAAGTGAAAGTGGAAGAATATAAGGTAGGTGGATAGGTGCAAAAAGGAGAGATCACTGCGTTTTTAAGTCTTGTTTTTCTTTTGATCTTGTCGTTTCTAGGTGCAATGGTAGAAAGTGCATCAATTCAAGTGCTCAAAAATTATAAAAGAGCAGATACGATCCTTGCTGTGGAAAGTCTATTTGCGGAATATCAAAAACAGCTATTAGAGGAATATGATTTGTTTGCATTGGATGCAGGTTATGGAGAGGGAAGATTAGATGAGGGAAAGATTCTAAAGCGTCTGGAATATTATGGCGCGCAGGAGAACGCAAATCAGGTGGAGAAGTCAGAGTTGTTGACAGACAACAGAGGGGCTGCATTTTATCGTCAGGCAGTTCGCTATGTGAAAAGTAAAATTGGGTTAGACCATATCGAAGAAGATACCTCATATTGGGAAGAACAAGAAGAAAGTGGGAAAGACTTTGAGAAAGAAGAGACGGAGGTTCAGGAAAATTTGGACTCTATGCTTGAGGGGACAGAAGAAAGTCTGCCAAGTGAAAATAATCCAATCGAATCCGTCTCGTCAATTCAAAAATCAAATCTATTACAAATCATTGTGGAAAATCCAGAACAATTATCAGAGAAATGTGTAAAAAAAGAGGAACTTGCCTCAGTGCGTAAACTAAATACAGGAAAAGGGAATTTTGCAGAAAAAGAAAAGAAAAATGAAGTGACCGGAAAACTCTTTTTTGAAAAATATCTGCTGGAACATTTTGCGGATATTACGCAAACGAAGGAGGAACGTGCATTGGACTATGAGTTGGAATATCTGATTGGAGGGTATGAAAATGATCAGAAGAATCTAGAAGCCGTTGTAAAGAAAATATTGCCAATTCGACTTGGAATCAATTATGCATATCTGCTTACGGATGAGGTAAAGAAAGCGGAGGCGGAAGTTCTGGCGCTGTCTTTATGTACGCTCCTTACTGTTCCGGGAATTACAGAGGTCGTAAAGCATGCAATCCTGTTGGCATGGGCGTATGGTGAGGGGCTTGCAGATCTTCGGACTCTTGTAGCGGGCAGGAAAGTGCCGCTTGTAAAAAGTAAGGAGACTTGGAAACTGAAGCTGTCAGAACTTTTGAATATCGGAGAGCAGGGAATACAAGATGTGGATCAGGATACAGGAGAAGGGCTGACATACCGGGATTATTTAAAAGGATTATTGATTCTGCAAGATAAAGAGACATTATCTATGCGGGCTTTGGATTTAATAGAACAGAATCTGGACCTAAAGGCAGATAACTGTGTGATGCGTATAGAGATTGAAAGCAAATGTAAACTGCGGCGTGGCGTACAATATGAATTTTCAACATATTTTGGATATCAATAAAAGAAAAGGGGTGAATGAAGATGTCCTTTCGATTCAATAATACTCACAAAAGAAACTATAAAAATGATCAAAAACAAAAAAGAAAGGAGAAAGACTCTTTTTTGACACATCTCTCCCAAATAAATGTCATCTCTTTATCGAAAAGGGCATCTTCATTCACCTCTGAAGGAAGTGTCACGGTGGAGGCTGCGTTGGTGGTGCCAATATTCTTTTTTGCAGTGTTGAGCCTTGTGTATTTGCTGGAAATTATGAATGTCCAGACTGTGATGAGATCTGCACTCCATTGTGCAGCAAAAGAAATCGCGGAGGAAGCATATGTTAATCCGCTTGTAATACGAGGGAAGCTGGAAAAACATATTGTAGAACATGTGGGAGAAACATGGCTGGATCACAGTGTTATTTCTGGCGGTTCGGATGGAATAGACTGTAGGAAGTCAATGGCATGGGGAAGTACAGGAATTATGGATCTGTCATTGATATATAAGGTTGAAGTTCCTATTTTAATGTTTCGTATCCCTGCAATTGTACAGGAAGAATCTATGCGGGTAAAAGGGTGGAATGGCTATGCCGGAAATGGATTTGGAAATCAAAGTGATGAGACTGTCTATATTACAGATACCGGAATTGTATATCATAAAGATGCAGATTGCACGTATTTGGAATTGTCTATAAAGTCGGTTGCCATATCAGATGTGGAACAATTGAGAAATGAAAGTGGAGGAAAATATTATCCATGTGAATCGTGTATGAGAAAAACATTTGGAAAGCAAATGGTATACATCACAGATACGGGTAATCGATATCATGGATCACTTTCGTGCAGCAGACTAAAACGAACGGTATATGCAGTGCCTTTATCCGAAGTTTTTGGAAGAGGAGGGTGTAAAAGATGTGTAAAATAGAGGATTTTATTATGCTTTTGTTTTTGCTTTGGTGTAGTATAAGTGATCTTCGCACAAAGAAAATACCGACGGTGCTGCTGATCATTATGAGTCTTACCGTAATTATGATTCGTTTGATTTTTATAAGACAGGAAATAGCTGGTATGGCAGGAGGTGCATTGATGGGAGCGATATTCTGGCTCATCAGTAAATATACAAACCAAGCGATTGGATATGGAGATAGCTGGCTTCTTGGAAATATGGGAATATATTTGGGAGGTATCAGTATGTTGGAAGTTGCGACAACTGCATTTTTTCTTACAGGACTTGTCTCACTTGCAGGCATTGTAATCAAACAGTGGAAGAAGAATGTCACAGTTCCGTTTGTCCCGTTTTTGACCGCAGCGTATTTGGGGGTGATCATGCTGTGAAGAAGAACCAAAATGGCAGTTTTACAATAGAGGCATCTTTTGTTGTGCCGATTATTTTAATGGTGTTTATGGCAAGCGTATATATCATATTTTATTTTCATGACAAGAATATTCTGTCGGGGGCTGCATATGAGACAGCTGTGGTAGGAAGTGAAAGAAAGAGTTATAAAAAAGAGGAGTTAGAGGCATATTTTAGAAGAAGAATAAAAGGGAAGCTGATTGTTTTTTCTAATGTGAAAGAAAACATAGAAGTGGAAAGAGAAAAGATTACGGTCACGTGCAGTGCGAAAAAGAGGCGGATGAAGATAAAGGTTAGTGCCTCGGTGAAACAGACAGAACCGGAAACGTATATTCGAAATGTGCAAAAAATAAAAAAATAGAAGAAAAGATAGGAGATACCAAGTGAAAGCGTGTTATAAGAATGATTTAAAGAAGGCATATTTAATTTTGGAAGGAGTGGAGAGCGAGGCGGAAGATTATCAGATTTATATGCTGAAGGAAAACACAATTCCCGGACTTTTGAAGACAGATATTCGGTATGTAGATAATATCAGTCAGTATTATTACGATATCAGCGGGAAGGTATCCTTAAAGGCAATTCATGAAAAGGCAAACTTAAGCTATGAGGAGATGAAAAATCTTGTGTATGCATTACTTCGTACGATTAAAACAATTCGTAAATTTATGTTGGAGGCAAACTGCATATTGCTGGATCCGGAATATATTTATTGCGAGAAAGAGGAATTTTATTTCTGTTATTTTCCGAGGTGTGAGTGTGAATTGAAAGAAGAGTTTCACAGACTGACAGAATACTTTGTAAGTGAGGTGAACTATAGGGAGAAAGAAGGGGTTCATTTTGCCTACAGTATTCATAAGGCATCAATGGAAGAAAATTATAGTATTGAACGTATTATGAACGAGTTGGTGGAAGCAGTTCAGGAGGAGAAAAAAGAAGAAAGAATGATTCCGGCTGTGAATTATGAAGAGCGTATGGAAGAACAGGGAATACTGGAGATTCATGAGAAAAAAGATTTTTGGGAACCGGTAAAACGGCTTTTGGACAAAAAGAAAAAAGGAAAATGGGGATATTGGGACGAAATCCATATTGAACAGGATGACTTGTAATTCAGGTACAAACTTTCTATAATTAGGATATATTTATTTTATAGAAAGGAAATTTTTATGGGAAATCAGAAAAAAGCAGTTTGTACAATTGGAATTGCTGCAGTAAATGTCATTGTTTTTTTACTTCTTTCTTTCGGAGGGAGAACAGAAGATGGGATGTATATGTTGGAACATGGAGCAATGTATGTCCCGTATGTAGTGGAATATAAGGAATATTACCGGTTGTTTACGTGTATATTTTTACATTTTGGTTTTTCACATCTGATGAATAACATGCTTACACTTGTGGTGGTCGGATGGAATGGAGAGATGTTTGTCGGAAAAGCAAGATTTCTTACGATATATCTTTTGAGCGGGTTGGGAGGAAATCTATTGTCCATGGCAGCAGATATATGGAGACAGGATTATAGCGTATCAGCAGGGGCGTCCGGTGCAATTTTTGGACTGACCGGAGCCTTGCTGTGTCTTGCGATTTTAAATCATGGAAGAGTTGGAAATATCACAAAACAGGGTATGATCGTGATGATTCTTATCAGCTTATATACCGGTTTTACAAGCGGGGGCGTTGACAACCTGGCCCATGTGGGAGGATTGCTGACAGGAATTCTCGTTACAGCACTGCTTTGTTGGAAGCGTAATCCGAAACGTTGATCCTTTTTGTGGAGCAGAGTCAACCTCAATTGTTCCGCCATGGGCTTGTATGATACTTTCGGAAATCGAAAGCCCAAGGCCGGTACCGTTTTTCTTATATGTAGTAAATGGTTCGAAGATGGAACTTAGATGCTCTTTGGAGATACCGCATCCGTTGTCTTGAACCTGGATGATGATGGAATCTTTGGACTGCTCGGCCGTCATGGAGATGGTTCCGTCAGGGGAAGCTGCATCGGCAGCATTTCTCAAAAGATTTAAAAATACTTCTTGTAATTTTGTTTTATCTCCTGTAATCTGATTAATAGAAGAATCTATTTTGGAAAAATATTCCAATTTTGTATCCGCGACAGATGCGGCGAAAGAAAGGGAGATATATTCCCAAAATGGACGGAAAGAGAACGTTGAAAAATTAAGGGCACCGGCATGATTGAATCGGGAAAGATCATCTAAGAGTACTGACATAAATTCTACATCCTGCATCAGCTCGTGCCAATGGTCAAATGTTCTCGCCTCAGGATGTCTGGACTCTATGAGCTGAAGGGTACTATATATAATTGTAAGTGGGTTTCGAAGTTCATGTGAAATTTTACTTATGACTAATTGTTCGTCTTTATTTAGTTGCATAGATTGCACCGCCTTTCATATGAAAGTGTAGCATTGGTATGACGGTTATTCAAACAAATCTCGTCGACAAAATACGACAATAACAGACATTTAAAAGGGATTAATAAAAGAAAGAAGGAAGAAAAAATGAGAGATGAAAATTGTATTTTTTGTAAAATTGCAGCAGGAGAGATTCCATCTGCAACATTGTATGAGGATGATGACTTTAGAGTCATTCTGGACATTGAGCCAGCTTCGAAAGGACATGCGTTGATTCTTCCGAAGGAGCATTATGCAAATTTATACGAATTGGATGATGAGATTGCAGCGAAAGTACTTGTGCTTGCAAAAAAGATTGTGACGAAACTGAGCGATATTTTAGGATGCGAGGGTTATAATATCGTGCAGAACAATGGGGCAGCAGCCGGACAAAGTGTATTTCACTATCATATGCATTTGATTCCTAGATACAAAGACGACACAGTTGACATTAAGTGGAAACTGGGTACTTTGACAGAGGAAGATAAAGAGTACATTTTAAAGAAAATGAACGAGAAGTAATAAAAACGGGAGATATTTATTGTGGAATCAAAATCGACAAAAGATAAAAAATTCGACAGTATCTATCGGGCGTATAAAGATTCAATCTTTAAAGTGGCTATGCATTATGCAAAATGTGAAGATTTGGCAAATGAAATTACACAAAAGACATTTTTTCAACTATATATTTACTTTGAAAATGTAAATTTAGATAATGTTTATCCGTGGTTGGTAACAACCGCTAGAAATTTTACGTTTAATTACAATCGAGATAAAAAGCGTGAGATATTAGGAGAAGTATTTGAGGTACTAAAAGAGACAAAAGACAAATTTTGCAATATAAACAATATGGAAGAATACTATTTGAGAACAGAGCAAAAGAGAAGGGCAGAGGAGTTGGAAGATAGTATTTTTGAATGTTTATATAAAGACCACAGAATATGGTATGATGCAGTTACACAAGTGTATTGTTTTGGAAAATCGCAACAAGAGGCAGCAGAACAATTAGGAATTGCAGTTGAAGTATTGAATAGCAGACTATATAGAGCCAGACAATGGATACGAAAGAATTACGAAAATGAATACAGAGAGGTTGTCAGTTGGTTCTGAGAAAGCAAATGGTGTCGTAACGACACCATTTGCTGATTTGTTCCAATAATTTAGTGGACAGCTTCTTGAATTAAGTTAATAATTGTATTGATAGAATCTTGCTGTGAAGAATGCTTCATAGCGTCTATGTAAGTGTTTCTGTGTTGATACAATTTGTGAATGGAATCTAAAAGTGTGTCTTTGTTTAATTCCTCTTCCTCTAAAACGATACTGAAACCTTGACGTTCAAAAGAACGTGCATTCAAAATCTGATCTCCGCGGCTTGCGTTTGCAGAGAGCGGAATTAAAAGATTTGGCTTATGCAGTGCAAGAAGTTCGCAAATTGCATTAGCACCAGCTCTTGAAATCACAACATCTGTGAGTGCGAACAAGTCTTTCAATTGATTTTGAATGTATTCGAACTGAACATATCCTTTTAAAGATTTCAAAGAATCATCCATCTTTCCTTTTCCGCAAAGGTGAATGACATGAAAATCTTTTAATAATTCAGGAAGAACAGAACGTACAGCATTGTTGACAGCGACAGAACCAAGGCTGCCTCCAATAATTAAGATAACAGGTTTGTCATCGGTCAGTCCGCAAAATTCAAGTGCGGCAGATCTGCTCCCTTCTAACAGTTCCTGACGAATCGGTGAACCGGTAAGCACTGCTTTCTCCTTTGGAAGATGTTCTAAAGTTTCCGGGAAGTTGCAGCATACTTTTGTTGCGGACGGAATGGAAATCTTGTTCGCAAGTCCCGGAGTCATATCCGATTCATGAATGATGGTTGGCACGTGACGACGTTTCCCTGCCATGACAACCGGAACGGAGACAAAACCGCCTTTGGAAAAGATAACATCTGGCTTCAGTTCTTTAATCAATTTATTTGCTTCGCGAAATCCTTTTAGAACCCGAAAAGGATCTGTAAAATTCTGCACACTGAAGTAACGGCGAAGTTTACCAGAGGAAATCCCGTGATAAGGAATCTCAAATTGTTTAATTAAATCTTTTTCAATACCCGTATAAGAACCGATATAATGGATATCATATCCCAGTTCTTTTAGACGGGGCAGTAAAGCAATATTAGGTGTAACATGACCGGCAGTACCACCACCGGTAAGAATAATACGTTTCATAACATTCCTCCGAAGTTTTTTCTATAAAATAATATTAAACAGTATTTTGGCAAAGGTCAAGAGGAATGGAGAAAAGAACGTAAGTAGTGGAGTGAACAGTAAGGAATTTGTTGACGGTTGCATAAGGAGACATTATGGATGAGGAAATGAAACGATTTTTGCAGGAAGAACTGAAAAAAGAGGCGGATCAGATTATGCGAGAGGTGGAGGCTGATCCGGAAGTGGCAGATCTGACAGCGCCTTCTGAGATTGATCAGAAGCTGTACGAACAGATTAAGCAGTATAAAGAAGAACATTACGCCCCGGAAGAGACATTGTCGGGAGAACAACAGGAGTTAATTCGCCTTGGGAAAATTTACAAAAGAAAACAAAAGAGGCGCAAGTATGTGGTGCTGGCCGCAGCAGTTGTGTCAGCGTTTGCGGTGGGGATTACAAGCTTTGGAGGGCCGGAGCGGATATTTCATAAATTTAATTGGAACATAGGAGACAGAGAACAGACGAATTTTGACTCTGATGATGAGGATATTGTAGCCGCAAAAGTAAGTGAAGAGGAAGAAGCGTATCAGAAGATAAAAGATGAGTTTGGAATTGAGCCGGTGAGGATGATGTATCTGCCGGAAAATATGAAGTTTCAGGATATAATTATTTATCGAGAAATGCAAAATATTCAAATAATATATACGGATGGTGATGATGAAAACAAAACGTTACGTTATCAAGTGTCAACAAGCTATCGAGATGCATCAAATGGTTTGGATGTGGAGGATTTGTTAATTAAAGAAGAGCGTGTGGAAGTAAAGGGTGTGTCTATAAAGATTAAGTATTATCGAATTGAACAAGGGAATTCAGAACGTATAAGTGCAATGTTTGAATATCAAGATATCCAATATTTGTTATCGATAAACAATATAAAAGCGGATGAATTTGAAAAAATTTTAAAAAATTTAAAATTTTTTTGAAAAATAGCGTTAGTTTTTTCGAGTTTATGTGTATATATAGTATAGGGACATAAAGGAGAAGAAAAATGAAGAAAAAAATATTGTTAGCACTTAGTATTTTTACGTTAGGTTTTGTCGGGAGTAATTGGCAACAGATGAAAGTTTATGCTCAGGAAGAGGCAAACAGTCAACAAGATTATTCTTATTTATTAAATGATGAGGCAATTATAGGACAAACAGAAACGAATCCAAGTGGCGTATACTTGCTAAACGGGATGTCAACTATACAGGATGCGGGTACCAAGCCAAACGCATGAATGTGCTCCTCAACCACACCATATACTAAATTCAAAAATTATAAAGACATAATCTTCTCTAAA
>PPYF01670230.1_pt1 | contig 102366 bp, 107 predicted proteins | sample 1559871 | NCBI WGS metagenome assembly PPYF01 (sample SAMN08240021, study PRJNA423297) | Human gut metagenome, whole genome shotgun sequencing project.
ACCATCGCTCTAAGCGACTTCATTACTTTAGCACGGCCATTTCCTTCTGTCAAGCATTCTTTTGAATCCTTTTGAAAAATGGACCCAGATGCCGCAAGAATATGTCCCTGTCAGCAAAATGAATTATAGCAAGTCTTTTTTCTTTCGTCAAACACTCATTTTTCCAATTTCATTATTTCTTTCTCTGCTGCCCGCATGGATTTTCCTCTGCTTTCATAAAAGCGATAAAAAGGTTCTATTTCTTTATTCATTTCATCAGATTAAGAATATGCTTATAAGGTAAACAAGGCTCCTTATTCCAACGAACATATATTGTGTATTCACTTAGGTTATATTTTTACATAAAAGGATTGTCTTTTTTATGTGTACACGGTGTATTTCCATTTTTCGCGACTTCTTTTTCCATATCGTTTATAATAGGAGCAAGGAGGTATTTTATGAAAAAGATATTATTTACTCTTGCCGCTGCGATAATTACCGCAGGAACAGCTTATGCCAACTGGCAGGAAGGCTCCACTTCCAGCCTGGCAGTTTCCGGAGGTGAAGCGGCCATCCAGATTAATCTTTCTGCAGAGCAGCGTCTCGGCATTAATCTGAACGCGGTAAATGACGGAAAGGCGGATGCTGTTTTTTCAACAGCAATCAATGAATCCAATCTGATTCTTTCCGATCTCCCTGTCGCGTTGTATGGAGAAAACGGAAGAAAAGATGCTTCTGTCTCCATAACTCAATTTGTACAAACGGATAACGGAAAGCGTTTTTATGTCTTCCAGACGGGCGACATTAAAGGGCTCCGCATCGTATCCTACCAAAAGGGGGAATTTACTCTTGCCTTCGACGGTTCTTCCCTTACGGGAGAAGAGGGCGACGGAACACTGGAGATCACAAAGAAGGATCTTCTTCTCCATGTTGATCCGCCGGTAGGCGGCAGCCATTCATCGGCAGGCAGTTCAGTTTATGTCCTTACTTTTAATAAGGCAACCGGTATGTTTACTGCCGCAATGCGTTAATCAGCATTATAAAAGGATATGTCTCCGGGATTTTCCCAAGGCATATCCTTTTCAATTTACTTTTTCGCTTTTGATGTTTTTCCCGTTTTTTCTTCTTTGGCTGTTTTTTGCTTTTCCGCCTGTTCTGCATCTTTCGCCTTTCTCTTCTTCGCTTTTTTCCGTTTCTTTTCCTTCTTCCTTTTCAATAGTTCTTTCTCCTCGGTATTATCGGCTGCATCGCTTCCTTCAGTCATTTCTTCAGCAGCTTCTTCTGCCGCTTCCATTTCCGCCAATTTCCCCGATTCACCGTCAGCAGCTTCCTGCTTTGCAAGAATATCATTATCCGTCTCCACGGACACATCGCTTTCACTCATAGCAGGCAGAGTAACGATGAAGGTGGCCCCTTCTCCTTCTGTGCTGGAAATAGTGAGACTGCCTTTATGTTTCTCTACAATATGCTTGCAGATGGCAAGTCCCAGTCCGCTGCCGCCGGTGAATTTATTTCTGCTCTCCTCTGCCCTGTAAAAGCGTTCAAAAATACGGTTCTGTTTATCTGCGGGGATACCGATTCCCGTATCGGAAACGGTCATGACCATTTCTCCGTTTTCCGCCGCCAGTTTCACCGTTACATGGCCGCCTTCATGATTATATTTCACCGCATTATCCAAAAGATTCATCGCCAGCTCGGATAAAAGAGCGGCATTCCCGTAGACATGGACAGGCTCCATATCCAGCTCGACAACTATATTCTTCTTATCAGCCTGCGGTTTGATGAGTTCGGCGGCATAGCGGACAAGTCCAGCAACTTCTACGGGCTTCCATTTGATCGTGGTTTCTGTTTCTTCCACTTTTGACAAGTGCATGATGGTGTCAATCAAGGACATCATCCGATGGGATTCATCTAAAATTCGTCTGCCGAAAACTTTCAAATCCTCTTCACTTTGGTACATACCGCTGGAGATAATTTCCGCGAACCCGCTGATAGATGTCAAAGGTGTTTTTAATTCATGGGAAACGTTCGCCGAAAATTCCCGGCGCATGCGTTCCGCCATGTAATTTGCCGTCATATCACTGAGAACAAGGAGCAGCCCTTCTTCCCCATCAGTCAGTTCCGTTTTTGCCGTAGTCATCCGGAATGGATTCCCAAAGAGCGTCATCGTATACTCGCGGGAACGTTCAGAACGATAGGCACGTCCGACAGCGCGAAGAAAATCTTCATCATGATAGAGAAAGGAAATGCGGCGGAAGCGCTTGTCTTTTTCCACATGAAATATTTCTTTTACCCGCTCATTATAATCGACAATCTCTTTCCGGCTGTTCAAAAGAATAATCCCATCAGAAATAGTATCCAAAATGGTACGGGTCGTATTTCTTTCTTCTTCAATATCTTCCAAATAGTTTTCTATTTCATCATGCTGTTCTTCCACCTTGTTGATGAGGGGCATAAGTTCTTCATATTCATCAGGCAGCCTGCCTATCTCTTTTCCCGCCATAATGTCCTGTATGATATTTCCCAGGCCGCGGACGGGACTCAGGATACGATTTGTTTCATGTTCCGCCGCAGCAAGGCATCCCACGGAAAAAACAAGAAGGAAAAGGATGACTTCAGGAATAAAATCAGACGCGACAAAAAAAGAAATCGTTTTTGATTTGGAAAAACGAAGAATGGTATCATCGGCCGTACGGTACGCTACATAACTTTTCGGATGCTCATCAGACGATTTATGAACGACTTCCCCGGATCCCTCCCGGATCGCCTGCCGGACTTCGGGCATCTCGAGATAGTTCCTTCCAAGAGTTTCATCGGTATCGTAAAGGATGCTCCCTTTATCCGTAAGCCATACGATATGGATATCCTTATTATTTCCATCATAAATAGCATCAAGGTATGCCTTGCTTTCAGGAGCCTTCTCCATAGATACCGCCGCGGCGGCCGTCTGCGCCACACGCGCCAGTTCACGGTCCGCCTGTTCCTGCATGCTTTGATAATGGAGGATAATTGCCAGTAAAAATGCGAGTGCTACTGAAATAACACCCATCATTAAAAGACTTTTATGTATTCTTGCTCTCATAAACTGCACCTGCTTTAAATTATTATTTATGTACCTTTCATGTTGTTATTATACTACCAATTCCGTCTGTTCACGGCAAGAATAGAAATCCCCTGTATAATAAAGAGAGGAAAAGAGGTTATTTTATGAAAATACAAATTCCTGACGACTTTGATCCGGAAAAAATCATACGGAGCGGACAATGTTTCCGTGCCTCCGCACAGCCCGACGGTTCCTTCCATTTCATCACAGGGAAAAACATGTTGTCTCTGTCCCCGCTTGGAGCAGATACCTGGGAAGCGGACTGCACCCCTTACGCATGGAAGCGGGTGTGGGCTCCTTATTTTGATTTATCTGTTTCTTACAAGTCGCTCAGACGCTCCATTCCCGCAAAAGATCATTTTCTCAGGGCTGCGGCCGGATATGGAAAAGGTATCCGTATCTTGCGGCAGGATCCTTTTGAAATGCTCATCACCTTTATTATCTCCCAAAGGAAATCCATTCCCGCTATACGGAGTTCCGTGGAAAAACTTTGTCTTGCCGCAGGAAAGGAAATTACAAAAAATGGGCGGACTTTTTACACATTTCCCTCCCCGTCAGCGCTCGGGAAATTATCTGTCAATGAATTGAAAAACTGTTCTCTCGGGTACCGGGCCGCCTATATTCATGCCACAGCCCGCATGATTGCGAGAGAAAAGATCAGCTTCACTAAAATGGAAACATTGTCTGATAAGGAACTCACGGAAAAACTTCTTCTGTTTCCCGGAGCAGGCATCAAAGTGGTAAATTGTATTTCCCTATTCGCTTACCACCGCACGGCAGCCGCACCTGTAGATGTGTGGATCGGGCGGGTCATTCAGAAACATTATGGCGGAGTCAGCCCGTTCCCATCTTATGGCCATGCAGCAGGCATTTTTCAGCAGTATATGTTCTTCTACGCGCAGGCAAAGAAATTAAAATAGAAAAAGACGAACATTTCTGCCCGTCATTTACAGCAGGTATCACTTAAAGCGGACACCTGCTTTTTTTAATTGTTTGAAAATGTACTTTATTGTGTGATAGAGCGTCTCCCCGTCTTCAGCGGTAATCCGCTTTTCGTCATAAAGATCTAAATCCCGATAGTAACAGCTGAGTTTCCCGCTTAAATCTTCTAATATCTCTCTGTCATCACAGCCGCTGAATTCACCGGAGCCTCCCCGAAAAACCTCTTCCGTCATTTTCCGTTCTTCACGATATTTTTCCAATTCTTTCCGAAGCGCTTCATTTTCTGCTTCCGTTCTGCGCAGCCGTTCCTGCAAACTATCCGCTAAGCCTTCCATCGTCTTAATCATTTCCTTGGCTGCCGCCAGTGCCGTATCTTTCATGTAATCCTCCTTTACATATCTTCTGCGATGGCATCCCATCGTTCATAAAGTTTTGCCAGCTTTTCTTCCGCGGCCTTATACTCTTCCGTAAGGGCGGCATAATTTTCAGGCTCGCTGTTCATACGGAAAGTGTACATTTTCACGGTTGCTTCCTGCCGTGCAATTTCCATTTCCACCTGCTCCAGCTTTTTTGCTGCCGCTATAGAAATTTCCTTCTTTTCTGCCTTTTTCGGTTCCGCCTTGGATACTGTCATTTTGGCAGGCGTCTTTGCAGTCTTTGCATTTCCCCTGTCCTTTTCAAATTCTTCCAGGTCTTTTTTCTTTTCTTTATAGTAAGTGTAGTTGCCAAGGTACTCAGTAAGCCTGCCATTGTCCAGTTCCAGTGTGCGCGTCACAACTTTATCGAGAAAATACCGGTCATGGGAAACGATCAGACAGGTTCCGCCGAAAGCCTGTATGGCTTCTTCCATGATTTCCCTCGTAGGAATATCCAGATGGTTTGTCGGTTCATCAAGAATGAGAAAGTTCGGCCGTTTCAGAAAGAGACATAACAAGGACAGCCTCGCCTTTTCACCGCCGGAAAGAAGAGATATTTTTTTGAAAACATCTTCTCCCCGAAAAAGGAACATGCCCAGTACATTTCTTGCTTCCGCTTCGCCATAATTGAAAAGATCCCGCACCTCATCAATAACGGTTCGATCCGGTGAAAGCCACTCCTGCTCCTGGGAGTAGTAACCCACCTGTACATGGCTTCCTATGTGGATAAGCGTTTTCTCTCCCGCCAGTTCCCCTGTAATCATTTTCAGGAGGGTCGTCTTCCCCGCACCGTTCGGTCCGATAAGTCCTACCGTCTCCCCTTTTTTTATATGCATTTCTATATCTTTAAATAAAGGAGTCCCATTATATCCTGCCGTACCATGAAGGATATCAAGAACCTTATCCGCACAGTCATCAGGCGGTGTGAAATGAAAACGAAGTGTGGCCTGCCGGTTCGGTTTTTCCAGCCGTTCCAAGCGGTTCAGCTGCAACTGCCGTCCCCGTGCCTGTTTTGATTTGATCCCCGCTTTGTATCTTCTTATGTATTCTTCCGTTTCACGGATATGCTCCTGCTGCTTTTCATACGCTTTTTCATAAGCTACCGTTTCCCGTGTCTTCGTATCCATATACCGCGTATAGCCGCCGCGGTAAGAATGAATGCGGTGATTCTCCAGATCGATAATGCCTGTCGCCGCAGCATCAAGAAAGTAACGGTCATGAGAAATCATAAGCACGCCTCCTTTATAGGAGCGAAGATAATCCTCCAGCCATTCCAGCATGCCCATGTCCAAATGGTTTGTCGGTTCATCAAGAAGAAGGAAATCCGGATGACGCACGAAAGCAGCCGCCAAATTAATCCTGACCTTCTGACCGCCGGAAAAAGAATGAATATCCCGATCCCAGTCCTCTTCCGTAAAACCGAGACCCGTTAAAATTTTTTTCGTGGCAGATTCATAATCATAACCGCCGAGAAATTCAAAACGGGCTTCCGTTTTTCCATATTCCAAAACAAGATCAGCGTCATCTTTATGAAATTCCAATTCGGCTGCCAGCCGTTCCATTCTGTCTTTATAAAAGAGAACGTCTTTCCATGCTTCTTCCATTTCATCACGTATCGTTTCACCGGCATAATCAAAATCCTGGCGAAGGTAGCCGATTACTGCACCATCACTGGTTTTTATCGTTCCCCGGTCAGCCTCTTCCCTTCCCATGATACATTTCAGGAGTGTCGTTTTCCCTGCGCCGTTCGCCCCTACAAGCCCAATATGTTCGCCGCTTTTCAATTCGAAAGAAACATTTTCAAAAATGCTGTTAATGCCGAAATATTTAGTTAAACCATTGACTCTAAGTACTGCCATATTTCCCTTATCTTCCTATAAAAGCGGTTCATCTGTCCAGTATTTCCGCTTTTATGATGATGACTATTTCCGACTCCTCCACAGATCGGCTCTTGCTCTGGAAAAGTTTTCCCAGTAAGGGGATATCTCCCAGAATAGGAACTTTCCTAAAGGTTTTATTTTCTTCCTTATCTATCAGACCCCCGATAGTAAGCATATCGCCCGACCGGAGACGGACCAGCGTATTTGCCTGGCGGGTAATGATACGGTAAGCCCGCATTTCAGGCACAAGGTACGGCGTGGAAACCTCAGCATTCACATTTGCGGTGATTTCCCCGTCCGCACTGATTCGGGGCGTGTAGGTAAGCTTGATGCCTGCGTCGCGGTATTCCGTGGTCGTTGTCCGAACGCCGTTATCCACGTGCTCCACGATAACCGGAATTTTATTTCCTATAAGTATTTCCGCTTCCCGCCCGTTCATGGTGACCACATTCGGCCGGGCAAGGATTCTCGCTTTGCCTGTAGAAACAAGAGCATTCAGGTTAGCCCTGAAAAAAGCGGTGTAGGGATGCCCTGCCACGGATCTGCCGTAGGAAATACCTGCGTAGCCTTCAGGAATCTTCACATTCCATCCGTTATGTTCGATATTCCGCATCCGCGGATTTCCATTTTTATCATACTTTATATTTCCCGCATCATCGGTGACATACCGCTGTTCATTCCAGCTTTCCCTGCGATACTCGCCGCTGCCGGTAAGAGCTTTAAAATCCCAGTCGATCCCAAGTTCTTTGGAATGGGATCGGTTCACGGCAATAACTTCCGCCTCTACTTTTACCTGCTTTTCAGGAACATCCAGAGAGCGGAGAACCGCAGCGGTTTCCATGATTTCCAAAGGTGTTCCGCTCAGAATGACCGCGTTTGCCGTCTGGTTATATGCTACATGGACGCTGTCAGAAAGCTGGCGAATCCCTTCCGCCACCTCTTTCGCTTCCGCATAAGACAATTTATAGGATTTCGTTGCTCTTCCCCCATTTTTCATGGCGGATTCCCCAAAAACAATAAGCATGCTCCCCTCTTCCCGTGCTATGAGTCCCTGGGAAACCAGCATGGCATGGAGCGCTTCTTTCGGCGTGACGTGATCTAAATCAGCCGTCACACTTCCTGTAACTGTACCGCCGAAGACAATATTTTTCCCTGTAAGTTCCGCCAGACTCCGGAGGACCTCCTGGATAGGCGCATTCTTTACATGAAGACTGAAATCGGAAGGTTCTTTTTCTTCCGTAACAGCATGTTTCGTTAAATAACTTTTTGCCTTTTCCCCTTTTCGTTCTTCCATGGATTGGCGGAGTGTTGCTTCCATCGTTTCGTGAGCACTCGTTTCCAGTTTCATCTCCAGCATTCTGTTTTCCGCATTGACAGAAAAAGGGAAACAGAAAAACAGAGTGCCTACGAATAAAAAGGCGGTATGTCTCAAGGCAGTTCCAAAAAAAGATTTCCTGCTGCCGATGATAACTGGACTGTTTTTTCTCCGATTGAAACGACTGACCATATACCCACCCGATCCCCTTTCCGAACTGTAACTGATTCTCCATTCACGGCAAGCATGGCCCGCCGATTCCCTCCATACTCCATGACTCCCTGTAAAACCGGGGCGAGATGGATAGTCCCCGTTGTCCCTTCTGCTGCCGGCATCTGCGGCGCTTCTTCATTCTCCCTCTTTGAATCATAAGACCGCACCGCATAAAACGGATCTTTCAACGGTTTTCCCCGCAAATAAAGAGCCGCATCATATTTTTTAACGCCGCCCGATATTTTTCCAAATTTCATTTCACTTTCATTTACAGCAGCAGGAGTTGTACCGTTTGCCTCTTCAGGAATAACGGTTGACGCTTTACCGACACCAAGAATGCCCCACACCGTTAAAACGGCCGCCACTGCCCCTGTCACCGGGACTATCCATCTCCTGCGCGCCCCCTCCATAACCTCATGCCTCTTTCATATATTTTTGTAAATACTTGCGGAGAATTTTCTTGTAATCCTCCACCCCCGGCTGGTCGTATGTATTGATATCCGCCATAGCACCTTCATAGGCGGTAGCAAGGAAAAAGAAGTACATCAGCATTCCTATATGGAATTCTGTCAGCTTTTCAATTTCTATCGTGCAGCTCATCCTTTCTTCCTGTGCCAGAGCCTCCTGATTAGACCGGGCAGCGGCATTAAGCAGCATACCCAAATCCACCATTCCGCCTGCGTGGCCGTCATCACAAAAGAAATCCGCTTTATCGGGAAGATTTCTCACGGAAATAAACTGTACAATTTTATTCTTCTTCCCCTGCTGGTGTTCCTGCGTAAGGGAATGCATATCTGTCGTGCCTACACAGGCAACCGGAATGCGGCCGTTGTAAATGATATTCCCATGGGTATCAAATTTTTTCCCCAAAGACTCTCCCAGCAACTGGGCATACCACCAGCCTAATGCACGGAGGCCTGCACCATAAGGCATAATGACCTCTGCCGCCGCGCCATACTCTTTCATGGCGATAAACTTGACCGCAGCCAGCATAAGTGCCGGGTTATCCGAAAATTTCCCCCGGCAATGCTCTTCCACAAATCTCGCACCGTCAAGAAAAGCCCTTATATCCAGACCGACCAACTTCCCCCAGACCAAACCGACTTGAGAAAAGACACTGAAACGGCCGCCGATACCTTCAGGCACGACAAACTGTTCCCATCCTTCCCGTTCGGCCAATTCATGGAGCTTACCGATATTTCTGTCAGTGACTGTAATAAAAGAAAGCTCGCAAAAATCGGATAATTCCCGTCTCAATACATGGAAAGCCGCCATCGGTTCCACAGTTGTCCCCGACTTGGAAATTATCAGGAGCAGCACTCTCAATTTACGGCCGCAGCGGTCCCGTTCCCTCCGAAGCTGGCGAACGAGATCCATAAGCGCTGCCGGGTCGGCATTCTGTCCCGCAAAGAATACCTGCGGGTACCCGTTTCTTTCCCTGCGGGAACGCATATTCCAGTACGGACCATAAAAAATATCAAAAATCGCCTGATTTCCCAGATAAGATCCTCCTATCCCGATAGAAATCAGAACATCCTGTTCTTTCCCGATTCCGTCCAGCCGTTCCAGCCGCAGCCGCTCTTCTGCCGTCATGAGAACGTTTTCATCTAAAATATAAGGAAGGCGGGAAAAAAGAACCGCTTTGCCTCCCGGGCCTTTTCCCGTTTCTCTTATCCGCTGTACACGCTTTGCCGCATTGGAAATAACTGCTTCATAATTTTGCAGATCTTCCACATTTACATTCCATTTACTGCCAAAAATATATTGTAAATCGACATCTAAATGTTTGTCTAAAGAAAATTTCATTCCAGCCCCTATAGCGATGACCCCAATCAGAATCTAAAATCTTTCGGCATGATCATAAATGTTGTTTTCTTTTCCACCGTGTCATACCGGATCCATCCATAGAATGAATGCATATCCCGGTAGTAAGTATAATAGCGGTGATCCACATTACCATTTTTCGCATCAATCGTCCAGGAAACGCTTACAGCATCTTTGGGTGTAAGTTCGAGTCTGAATCCTATATCAACCGGTTTCGTCGTACTGAACGTATCATAAAGATACGGCGTATATCCCGTGATCGCACGATTTGTATAATTGATCCATCCGGAAACCGCTCTGTATTTTCCCATAAGCCCCACGGAATAGTATTTATTTTCACGTATCTCATTTTGGTATCCGTAGTAATCTTTGGCAATCCCTGCTCTCCAGTTAAAAGTCAGAAACCTGCCCAGCTTTATGGGATCACCGGAAATATACACGTCGAAGCCTTTATAACTGCCCTTACGATGACCGCCTGCCCTTTCCTCATCCCAATAACCGATCTCTCCGTTTATACCTGCATAGAAGGGCGATTTAAACAGGTAATACCGATTAGACTTAAACTCAAGGGACGGCCGCTTTTTAATCCATAAACCGCCCTTATCATTGATAGAACTTTCTTTTTCAGCATAATAGAAATTGAACCACCCGAAAGGTGTGCTGTAGCTAAAACCGACATCCGGCTTGTATCCTGATTTCGTGTACCATTCATTGCGGATATAAAAATACAGATCGTCATTATGCGCTACAGGTAATTCAAGCCCATTATGCCATCCCCATCCGTTATCGCTGTCATACTTCGGGCGGGGAAGGAGCGACCACGGGCTGGTCGCATTGTCATTTTTCAAAGAAGCCCTGTACTTGGGAAAAGAAATAAGGGTTGTATTCTTCACCTTTAATTTCACATCATAAGCCGTGTAATGATCTCCCGGATAAATTTCGATGGTATCTGCTTCAATCCGATAGTCAGGTACTTTGGCGACAGCATGCTTCGTCGTGAAGTAGCCTCTATCCGCAACCATTTTATTGTCCTTACGATAATAAGTCCCTTTATCCCCTTTAAAATAGTAAAGACCTGAATCCCAGCCTGAAAAGTCATAGAACTTTCCTATGGATGCGGCACCGTCATATTCCGCCCGCTGTGCCGTCATATCAGTAGTGGGATTTTTCCAGTGTACTTCTCCCGGAATAACATACTGCTGGGTAACCGTATTTCCATAGACATATTCTGTAGTGTACTGATCCATCATCTGGCGCATATCAATACGCCCCTCCGCCATAACATCTCCTGTAGAATGGTTATAACGGATATAGTCCGCAGTAAAAGTTAAAGGATGTTCAGGAGAAATCCCGGTATCTTTTGCCTTCTTCCCTTTTTTTGCTGCCGAAGACGGGGAATCGGATTCTACCGGTTCCTTTGTTTTTGCATTGTTCCGATTTACAAGAACTTCCGCAGGACGAATCGGGCGCACTACGCCCTTATGATCCTCATCGACGACGAACCCTTCTTCATAAGTTATATCGCCTGCCGCCGAAACATATCCTTCCGGACCCGTTCCCAGAAAAAGGGCACACCCTAAAATCAATGCCCTTTTTAATTTCGATTTATTCATTTCTTACAATAACTACTGATGCATTTTCTTCTCCTTCATCAGCAGCCTTTTCCGCTGTCCCGGAAACATCCGCTTTTGTCTCTTCCGCATCAGATTTTACTGTTTTTGTCTTGGTATCTATTTCATCTCCGTCCTCATTGACGAACTTCAATTCATTCCGCATATTTTCCACAGTATTCACAGAAGAACCGGCATCAGAAGCCATTGTACTCCCTGCCTCTCCGGCAACAGCCGACTTGGCCACTCTCTTGCGAAGTACCATGTTCGGTGCGCCGGAAGCGGTAACAAGACCTTTCGTGGTAACATCTTTCTGCGTTTGTATATACAATTCAGATCCTGCAGGAAGTTCCACATCTTTGCCTTTAACAAAAAAACCGCCTACCAGGCCGACCGGCCCCAGCGCCAATGCGCCGATAGTAGAAGCGCCTACGGCAGCAGCTTCCATCTTCAGCTTATCTTTTGCTTCCGGTCCGAGAACAGTCGGAATCGGTTCATCATCCAAAGAAAATACCTGATCAAATGAAATATCCAGTTTACCGCTGCGTCCAAAGCTCTTCGGCCGGGATACTTTCGTCACCACGCCGCTTCCTCTGGAACCGCGGGGCAGCACAAGAGTGTCACCAACCTTCACATCTTCCTGCACGGTAAATTCTACAGGGTCACCCACAAGGTTTGTTTTGCTGCTGATATTATCATTTAAAGAAATCTTGAATACCGTCTTTTCAGGAAGAACAACATCCTTCATTTCCGAATGTTGATCTCCATAAATAGCTTTTTCCAATTCCGCGGTACGCTTATCCAATGCGCCTGATTTCACGCTGCCGAAAACGCTTTTTTCCATATCACCGATACGGCCGGCAAGCGGTTCCCGCTTAATTTCATCAGTCAGGTAGTACTCCAGGGCATTCGTCCGGGAAGAAATGGACGGTGCAGCATCATTACCGCTGTTTACCACATCAGCATAAAGATTCCCGACCCGGTCATCAAGGCCCACGCCTGTCGAACTGCCTGTGCCATAAATTAAATTATCGGCGGAAGTAATCCGTTCGGTAAGGGAGCCGCTGCGCGTTTCCCCATAAAGGACATCTTCCACCCGTTCCATACGTCCGTTCAGGGTCGTCGGTTCGGCTGCTGCTCCCGGAAATACGAGTAACAAAGAAATACCTGCTGCAAGAATAGATTTTTTCATGCTGAGTCCTCCGATTAAACTCTTACATCAATAACGGCGGAAACACCTACGCCCTGTACACGGCTGAAACTGGTCGGGTTCTTACTGTCCATAGGAATTAGACCTTTGATGCGGAAAAGCTTGTTATTCCAGCTGATTTCAAGCTGGCCTACCGCTTCCACCTTTTCCACCTGGTCCGCATCACCGATAACCTGTGCTGCTCCGATATATCCTCTGTTACCGATACTGACGATAGGAACAACCTTTGTAGCATAGTTCGTACCTGCGCCTTCTTTCATCATAACAGAATTGATGGCACTGTTCAGCGATTCACCATACTTATCCACAAGGAACCCTATACCGCCTACTTTCACAATACCGCCGAGAATACTGCCCAATCCGGATGCAGAAACCCCGGAAAACACACCTGTACCAATCATGGCAGCCGCCATAAGGGCGACTCCAACTCTTTTTATATGCATAATCAATTCCTCCTTCATACAAAATGCATCAAAAACGATGCCTGTATTTTGATTCCATTACCCCTATAATACTTATTTTATTATAAGTTAAAAGAAGTCTCTGCGCAAACAGAAACCTCTTTTCATCCTCTTCTTTTTTTATTTCATCTTATCAGGTACCGGATAAGCCTTCCGCCTTCCTTGCTGCTTTTGTTCCCGGCTGGTGCATAATTTTCGGAGCCTTCAACTTATTATACGCCTGAATCATCATGGCACATTCCACACGCTTCTTTTGAATTTCACAGGTAATCCCGTAAGGCTTATGGATATCTCCGGCATAAGCTTCATTATTTGCATGGCAACCGCCGGAGCAGAAGAATTTTGCCCAGCAGTCCACACATTCAGGCTTGCTGAACACATGGTTCACACGGAAATCGCGCATCATCTTCATGTTCTTGAGTCCCTCAAAAACATTGCCGATCACATATCCTTCACGACCGACAAACTGGTGGCACGGGTAAATATCTCCATTGGGCACGACCGCCAGATATTCATGCCCCGCTCCACATCCGCGAAGACGCTTCGGCAGGCAGGGGCCTCTCCAAAGATCCATATTGAAATGGAAGAAAAAAAAGGGATTTCCTTCCTCTTCACGCTTGATGAAAAACTTCGCCAATTTATCATATTCGTCCTTCACCCGAGGCAGATCCGACTCTTTGATGGAATAATCCGCCGTGTCATCGCCGACAACCGGTTCCATAGAAACCGCGGGAAATCCGTGATTGAGCATATCTTCTACATCAGTAGTGAAATCCAGATTCTGTCTGGTAAAAGTACCGCGGACATAGTATTCTTCTCCATTGCGATGCTTAATGCAGTACTGGAGATTTTTCATGATTCGGTCATAAGTACCTTCATTATTCACGCCGGGACGCATAGAGTCATGCATTTCTTTACGACCGTCCAGCGACAGGATCAAGCTGATGTGATTATCCGTCAGATACTTCACCTTCTCCTTATCCAGAAGCATTCCGTTCGTCGTAAGAGACATCTTGATTTTTTTATCGTGTTTCTTCTCCTGCTGGCGAACATAGGTCACCGTCTGCTGCACCACATGCCAGTTCATGAGCGGTTCACCGCCGAAAAAGTCCAGCTCGCAATGTTCACGGTGTCCGCTGTGGGCGATGAGGAAATCAACAGCCCGGCGCGCCACATCGAAGCTCATGAGCATACGCCACTGTCCATATCCTCCCTGTCCGGCAAAGCAGTACTTGCAGCGGAGATTGCAGTCGTGGGCGATATTGATACACAGCGCCTTGACAATCGGTTTATCTTCGATCGCCATTTCATAATTCTTATCCATGGGCGCATAAAGAGACTGAGCCCTGATGAGTTCATCCAAATCATCCATGACTTCATTCAGCTCTTCAGCGCCGTATTCTTTTTCAAGAGCGGACAAAGTTTCTTCTCTGCCCTCTCCTTTATAAAACTCCAGAACCCTGTATGTCACATCATCAACGACATGGACAATGCCGCTGTTCACATCCATGACGATATTCATATCATTTTGACGGAAACGATGAATCATGGGCTTTACATTATAATCCATGAATTTTTCTGAGCCCCCAAAAGAAATATTTCCCTACAACAATTGAAAAACTCCCGACCATAAGATCGGGAGCATGGCCGTTCCTTACGCTTCTTCAGCTTCTTCCTGTTCCGTACAGAGCAGGTTGCCGATAGTGCAGCTGGTCTTGCATGCAGACTGACAGGAAGTCTGGCATTCGCTGCAGCCTTCAAATTTGATGGAGTCCTGCAGAGAAGAACTGTTAATCGTAACGATGTGTTTAGACATAATGTCACCTCCCGAAACAACCTTTACTTTGATTATAATAGCACAGAAAATGCGGAAAGCACAATATATAACTTCGATTTCCCTTAAAAAAGCGACCAGATTCCGTAGATGGCACCTGCAGGCAGGAGCATTGCTGCCAATACTACGCCGAGGCATCCGTCTTTTCTCCCGTTCACCATGAGCCATTCATCAGCAATTTGTTTCATTTCGCGGAATTCTCTGTCCATTTCCTTAATGAGTTTCCACAGCTCCCGGCAATCGGCTTCGGACATCTCTTTAGAGCCATCCGTCTTTACACCTCTTTCTTCTTTCGACGGCACGTTTTTCTTCGCCGCTTCTTCCGCTTCCTTCATTTCATCAAGAATATGATCCCGCCAGTCTCCCGATTTTTCTTCTTCCTTTTCGGAAACAATTTCCTCCGGCTCTTCCTCCGCAATATCCGCTGCTTTCGCTGCCCCTTGATTCACAGCTTTCAGGAGCGCTTTTTTCAGCTTGTCCAAATCTTCCGAATATTTATGGACAGCCGCATCCCAAAGAGCGGAATCGATACGCTGTCGAAAATCGTAAAGTGAGCCCCGTGTCGCCTGATCCAAAAGAAACTTCGTCTGGTCCATATCAAAAAAGATATCTCCTATGTCTTCTTTATTTTGAAATTTCTTTTTTCCCATTTTCACGCAGTACATAAACGTACCGATATGCGCCCGCAAAAGGCCGATCGGACTGGCGGATTCATTACTTCTGTCAAAAAAGCCCATGGTCAGCTCCTCATTTGAATTATTTTTTATTATAAAGGATTCCCCGAAATACCGCAAAAGAAAAAGACTCCCCGCTTCGGAAAGTCCCTCAAAAAATGGAGCGGGTGAAGGGAATCGAACCCTCGTAACCAGCTTGGAAGGCTGGCGCTCTACCATTGAGCTACACCCGCATGTGGTCGGAGCAGCAGGATTTGAACCTGCGACCCCTTGGTCCCGAACCAAGTGCGCTACCAAACTGCGCTATGCCCCGGCAACGTAGTTTATTATAGCCATATTTTTCTTTCCTGTCAATGCGCTTCGGAAAGAAATCCGCCAAAGTGCTTCCTCTGATTGCCGCAGTCTTTTTATCCTTTTCATTTATGCTATTCTGCCGGCATAGCATTTTGTTTCATCAGCCTTTCGGAAATATGCTTTCCTTCTTCCGTCATGGCAAGACCTGCAAGGCTGGTTTCACGAAGGGACACAGGCATAAGGCGTCCGATTCTTCCCATAGCGTCAATCACATCATCAGGAGGGATGACGGAACGGATCCCCATCATTGCCATTTCCACCGCCACAAGGGCATGTACCGCATGGAATCCGTTTCTTTTCACGCAGGGAACCTCCACAAGACCCGCCACAGGATCACAGGCAAGCCCCAAAATATTTTTCATCGCCAGCGCCATAGCGTTCCCCATTTCCTCTGTCGTACCATGGAGTAAATCCACTGCCGCAGCCGCTGCCATCGCCGCCGCTGTGCCGCATTCCGCCTGGCAGCCGCCAACTGCCCCCGAAATCGAAGCATTCTCCGCAGTAATCCGTCCGATGGCTCCCGCTGTAAATAACGCGCGGGTCACATCATTGAGAGTAGAATTTTCTTCTTCCGCCACTGCCGCCAAAACAGCCGGTACAATCCCGCAGGATCCTGCTGTCGGACACGCCACGATACGGAACATTTTAGCATTTGCTTCCGCTGTTGCTATAGCATAAGCACAGGCACGGCGGCATACAGGACTCAAAAAACGGCTTTCCCGCATGAAAATGGCATTGGCATCACCACCCACAAGTCCGCTGGCAGATTTTTTCGTATCCGCCAGTCCGCGCTGGATAGACTGACGGAAAACGGGAATGGTCTTTTTCATCTTTTCCCATACTTCATCAAAGTCTTTTCCGCTTTCTTCCGACTCCAGCCGGCATGCAATAACACCGGGAGAACAATGGTTTTCTTCTGCCAGCGCAAAAAGTTCCTTTACGGAATGATATGTTTTCATAATACCCTGCCTTAAATAATATCCAGTGTCATAACACTGTTGATATTTTTATTTCCTTCTTTGATCCTGCAAATAACAGATTCGGGAACCTTTTGGTCGGAATGGATGATCATCACCGCTTCCGTTCCTTTCCCTTTGCGGAATACGCGCATATTGGAAATATTCACATGTTCTTCTGCAAGAATCTTCCCTACATCGGCAACAATACCGGGCACGTCATTATGATTGGTGAGGAGTGTATACTCCTCACCCGTGATTTCCACAGGGAACCCGTCAATTTCCGTAATCATGACACGGCCGCCGCCTAAGGACCGCCCTACCACTGTCGCCATTCTTCCACTTTTCCCCTTCATTTTGATTTCCGCCACATTGGGATGTCCCATATCCAGGGAAGATGCCTGAAAGGAAACGGAAAGCCCCCGTTCCTCCGCGGTAGTAATCGCATCACGGATCGTGCCGCTGTCGGGCGCATAGCCCATAAGACCCGCCACGAGCGCCTTATCCGTACCGTGCCCCTTTCCTGTGGTTGCAAAAGAACCGTACAGCGTAATCTCCGCTGAAACCGGTTCGTCATTTAATATTTCCCGTGCTATTTTTCCAATACGCGCGGCGCCTGCCGTATGTGAGCTGGAAGGACCGATCATGACCGGTCCTATAATATCAAATATCCCCATCTTCCACCTGTCGTTTTAAAATCTTATTATTCTATACGTCATTAAAGCATTTTAATCATCCGTATTCAACAAGGATAACCAAAATGCTTTTCCATGCATATAATTTCTTATATTCTTACATCCAATGGGACAAGTCAAACTCCTCGCCGATGGTTGCCTTGATGCAGGCACGGGCGATGTACATCCCCATAAGGGTCAGCGAAGATCTGCGGAGCAGACTGGTGTCCCATACTTCCTGCATACTTGCCAGGTCGGGAGAAATCTTTTCCAGGATGTATGATAATTCCTTTCTGTCATAATCCACCGGACGGGAATGGAGAACTTTCAGAAGGTAAGTCTTGTCTTCCTCTTTGGTAATCCCCATATCAGCACAAAAATCCGCAAAGAGGGAATCATCCACCACCGCCGGTTTATAGTATGAATTGTACAGACTGGGGACAAGAGCATCTTCAGGCCAGTCGGATTTCACGGAAGAAAGTTCGCTCTTCATGGCGCCGCGGTAAGCAAAAATAAGAGGGTATGAATCATGAAGCACCCTGCCAAAAGAGATTTCTCTGTTTTCCAAAGAGACACAGCGAATATATTCCATCTGCTGATAACCGCTGTATTCATCAGGCAGCTCCTTAAGAAACGGAGTAATATACTTTCTCGTGTACTTACGGAAGGCCTCCATATCCACATTATCCGTATTCCTTGAATAATGAAAAAGAAGAAGGAGCGACAACGCATTGAATTGTGTTTCTTCCATGCGGGGCATCGCTTTCAGCGCATCATAGGCAAGGGTTGTCCTCGTTTCGGAACGGCGGCCCCTGGCCACATCCGCAAATGCATCGGTCACCATGGAAAGAACCGTATCGTTCGGCATCAGCACATACGTACGCTGGGCGTTCTGTAACGCTTCCTGTACCATGATATGTGTCAGACTGTCTGCCATATCTTCAGGATCCATATCCATATTACGGATTAAGTGTCCAGTTACCATCCTTGTATCTTGTTCCACGACAGAAGAAACCGCGCCGTACCGGTTCAGGAAATGCCGGACAAACCGTTCTTCCAGAGATTGGAGTGTCGGTGTGCCTTCCAAAATCTCAGGAGCTTTTTCCGCGGTAAAGGCAGATACCTTCCCTGAAGGCATTTTAGCAGGCGGCAGCGTCTTTTCCAGTTCACCCCGGTCGAAAACACGGGTAGCGCCATCAGCATCCATAGCGCCATCAGCCTTTTTTATAATTTCCTTTACAGGCAAAATCTGTGTAGTCTCACCGGCGGATTTTCCGGCACCAGCCGATTTTTTCTTCAAAGGAAATTCTGCGGTCACCTCAGGCACTGCCTGCCGGACCGGCACCTTTTTACGGCGGGGACGCACGGGAATTTTCGCGGTCACTTCCGCTTTCACCCCGGCGTGCCGCGATTTACCGCCAATGCCGTACACCATAAACCGGCATACAATAAAAAACAGGATAGCAACTGCAGCTACCACCATATAAGGCACAATAAACATGAGTACTCCTTACACATTATAAAATACGCTTAAATTTTATCATATTTCTATAGGCCGTTCAATGATATGACAAGCACCGCCTGTTATAATAAGAATAAAGGAGATACCATGGACACAACGATTACACTGCCGGCGGGAGGGAAACTGCATGCATCACGTTCCCACCTTTGTCTGGCTTTTGAAAAAACACGTTTTTCCCTTTCCACTGCCATTTACGGCGGCGGTTTTAAAGAAATCAATTATGCAGTCAACCAGAAACTGGAAACCTTTTACCCATCGGAAGATCGATTTCCCGGAGGGTCTGTCCCTGAATTTTTACGTCTTTCCATTTTGGAAAACGGATATGATCCGGCAAAGGCCTGCGCCCTTCTTACAGCGGCAAAGATGGAATGGCGTTCCGTGAAAACATTTTCCCATAAGGAGCTTCTTCTTGACGCAGTTACTACGGGCGGTGCGGAAAAAACGGCGGCCCGCGCAGGTTCTCCGCCACTCTATACAGAAAAAGACGGTCACTTCTTTCCTGTAGGTACGATCAATATCATGATCAGTCTGAATATTTCCCTTCCTTCCGCCATCATGACGCGGGCCATCATCACGATCACTGAAGGGAAGACGGCAGCCCTGCAGGATCTGGGTATCGCCGATGTGAATAACGGCCTGCCTGCTACTGGAACGGGAACGGACGGCATCACGCTCATCACCGATCCGGATGCCCCGCGTTATACGGACGCAGGCACTTTCTCCGTCCTCGGTTCGCTTCTCGCTTCCGCAGCGTATGAAACAGTCCGCGAATGTCTGGAGCTCTATGACAAGCCGTGGAACCGGGATGATTCTCTCGCTACGCCGCCCGCCGTCGATTTGTCCCGCTTAAGGAATAAAGAATGCGGTCATTAGACAAATATTTCCCCTTTTGTTATGATGGGACATATATTTGATGATAAAAGGAGTTGGTTAAGGCTATGCCATATGACGAGCGATCGATCAATGAACTGTATGAATCCGCGGAAATTACCCCCATGGGAATCCAGTTGGAAGTGAACGCGGAAATATTCACCACGATTTACAATCTGCTTTCCAATATGAGAAGTGAAGAAGGAATCCAACAGGAGGATGAAAAACGCCTTCTCCATTTATGGCGGAAAACGGTTCGCGCCATGGCCAAGGTGGAACTCCGCAAAGGTCATGGGATTTCTATGGAAAAACAGATTGAAATGCTCAAAGAGGCATATGCCATCGAAACGAAGTACACGGCAGACCAGCTTTTTTCTTCCGTGAGCTCCTCCAAACTGACAAAAGAAGAGTTGGAAGAAGTCCGACGTTTTTCCGCCGAAGAGATGAATACCCTTTTCAACTCGGTTATCTGGCCTGCCATGATAAAGGGCAAAACAGGGGCGCAGGAGAATCCGACAGCCTTCATTATCGCAGGCCAGCCAGGTTCCGGAAAGACACGGATGTCCTCCGTGATCATCGATGACTACGACGGCGACATTATCCAGTCCATGAGTGACAACTTCCGCGGGTTTCATCCCCGGGCAAAAGAAGTTTTTCAGAAATACGGACGCTATTGTACCTATTTTTCCACAAAGGAAGGGAAATATCTTTCTGACTTAGCCATGCGGAAAGCAGCAGAAGAGAAGTATCACATTCTCCAGGAAGGCTCTCTTGATGACTCCGCCCACACCATGGCGCTCATCAGTTATCTGAAAGAAAAAGGATATACTATCTGCGTACTTCTCCGTGCCTGCCCGAAGAAAGACAGCTGGAAAGCCATCCACCAGCTTTACCTGCAGCAGCGGTTAAAAGCGCCGGGCCTGTCCAGACTCATTTCAAAAGAACAGCATGATAAGGCCTGTCTCTCTTTCCTGTCAGCCACCAATGATTTGATTGACCAAAACCTCATGGACCGGCTCATTATCAAAAGTCCGAAAGGCCTTCTGTATGACAGCGATGATATGCCGACAGAGCGGGTAAGCGACGTCCTGTCCAAACGTATCGGCAAGTAAAATGGGAGCGGGGAAACCTGCTCTTTTTTATGAAAGGAATGTATGAATTCTTCCGCCAAAAATCTATTATTGGAAAAAGCACGCTCCCTCCTGCTGGACGCCGTAGGATGCATGTCCTGCCCTATTGCCCCCCAGCTTTCCGAAAAACTGGAAAAAGCGGGTCCCGTTCCTTTCGCGCCGGCGGAGATAGAAAAGCGGCTGGCGCCTGAAGAAATTCTCGCAGATACGAAGTCCATCGCTGTTATTCTCTTCCCTTACCGGTATCCCGAGGAGAAGAATGCAAATATCGCCCTTTATGCACGAGCCAAAGATTATCACCACGTTGTCCGCGCGTATCTTGCAAAAATTATCGGATATATGGAAGAGCAGTATCCCGATGAAAAATTCCATGCGATTACCGACACATCCCCCATGGCAGACCGCTGGCTCGCTTACCAGGCAGGACTCGGTTTTTTCGGCAGGAACCACTGCCTCATCCATCCGAAGTACGGTTCTTACTTTACCATCGGAGCCATACTGACCACTTTGGCACTTCCTCCGGACACCCCGCTTGCAATGAACTGCGGCAGCTGCACCCGCTGCTTCGCGGCATGCCCCGGAAAAGCGCTTTCCCACGAACGGTTCAATCCGTGGCGATGCAAATCGTACCTCACGCAAAAGAAAGAAGTCTTAAATGAAGAAGAAAAAAATATTCTTCGTAAGACGCCGCTTATCTTCGGATGTGATGAGTGCCAGAAATGCTGTCCCTTTAATGAAAATGCAGCATACTCTCCCCTTCCGGAAACGGGTGCAGACCGGATCCCCCGTCTGGAAAGAGAAACACTGGAACAGATTTCAAACCGCCGATTTACAAAAGAATATGGAGAATATGCTTTTTCCTGGCGGGGCAGGCCCGTCTTACTCCGAAATATGGATATCATCGAAAAAAAATAAATCACCTTCTTCACTATATCGTGAATCAGGTGATTTATTTTTTATTGCGTTTTATATATTTCAGAAAGAAAACAGGTTAATCTGTTCTTCTTCCGGCATACCGTGGAGGATTCCCATTTCATCCATGGTATCGATAATGCTCTGGCTTACCTTGCCTCGCTTTTTCAAATCTTCTTTCGACGTAAAGGGATGTTCCCTGCGGGCTTCAACAATTTCCTTTGCCACCGTATTTCCCAAAGCGGGAATGCAGTTGAACGGAGGGCGGAGTGCGCCGTCTTCCATGAGAAATTCGGAAGCGGATGATTTATTCAAGTCGATAGGCAGGAATTTCAAACCGCGAAGATACATTTCCGCCGCTGCCTCAATAACTGTGGCACTCCCCTTTTCCACCGCCGTTGGGTGGGGCAGCGAATTAATCCGCGCCAGCTCCGCCGACTGGGACGCCAGTCCTCTTAAAATAACCGCCGCATTGAACGCGCCTTCCGCCCGGATGGTGAAATAAGCCGCATAGTAAGCAAGAGGTTCATACACCTTGAACCAGGCGATGCGGAACGCCATCATAACGTAAGCCACCGCATGGGCCCTTGGGAAAAGGTAGGAAATTTTCAGGCATGAGTCAATGAACCACTGCGGTACCCGGGCATCTTCCAATTCTTTCCGGTTGTTGGAATTTCCTTTTTCCAGCCCTTTACCCTTACGCACGTTTTCCATGACTTTGAAAGCGGTCAGCGGTTTTACATGATGTTCAATCAGATAGTTCATGATATCATCGCGCGTGGAAATCGCTTCTTCCAGTTTGACCTTGCCTGACGTAATCAAATCCCGCGCATTATTCAGCCACACGTTCGTCCCGTGAGAAAAACCGGAAATGCGGACAAGCTCGGAGAAATTTTTGGGCCGTGTATCCTCCAGCATACCGCGGACAAAAGGTGTGCCGAACTCCGGAAGACCAATCGCCCCCACGGTAATCCCCTTGTCCCCCACCGCCGATTTCAATTGTTCCGACGTAATGCCGAGAGCGTCAGGCGAGCTGAAAAGGGACAGCGTTTTTTCATCATTGAAAGGAATGTGAAGCGGATCGATGCCCGTGATATCCTGAAGCATACGAATGACTTTCGGATCATCGTGGCCCAGAATATCCAGTTTCAGCATACGCCCTGAAATGGAATGGTAATCAAAATGGGTGGTGATGGTACCCGGAATTTTTTCTCCCGTTTCATCTTTCAGCCATCTTTTATTGGCAGCATATTGGAGTGGCGTGAAATTATGGATATCCATATCGCGGGGACAAACCATAATACCGGCGGGATGCTGCCCTGTGGTCCGTTTTACCCCTGCCACGCCGGCGGATAATTTTTCTATAAAAATATCATTGAATGTCAGCCCGCGGTTTTCCGCGTACCGCTTGACGAATCCGAAAGCCGTCTTATCCTGGATCCCCGCAATCGTTCCTGCGCGGAATACATTATCCCGCCCGAAGAGTTCTTCGGTGTACTTATGGGCCACCGCCTGGTCGTCGCCGGAGGAAAAATTCAGATCGATATCAGGTACTTTGTCTCCGTCAAATCCCAGGAAAACGGCAAACGGGATATTGTGCCCATCCTTATTTAATTCCGTGCCGCAGTTGGGGCATTTCTTATCTGCCAGATCAAAACCGCCGCCGACGGAACCGTCAGTAAAGAATTGGTTCCAGTGGCAATGGGGGCACACATAGTGGGGCGGAAGCGGATTCACTTCCGTAATGCCTGCCAGTGTCGCCACAAAAGAAGATCCGACAGACCCCCGGGATCCCACCAGGTAACCGCGGTCGTTGGAATGCTTGACAAGCTTATGGGCGATATAATACAGGACGCCATAGCCGTGATTGATGATCGGTGTCAGCTCCAGATCAAGCCTGTCCCGGATGATTTCCGGCAGCGGTTCTCCATAAAGCTCCACCGCTTTCTCATAGCACATGGCTTTCAGCTTATCATCGGCACCGGCAATTTTCGGATTGTATGATTTCCATTCTTCCGCCAGCGGTTCAATGACCTCGCACTGCTCCGCCACCCGGCGGGTATTCGTGATAACGATCTCCTCCGCTTTTTCTTTCGGCAGATAGCTGAATTCCTTCAGCATTTCCTCCGTCGTCCGAAGGTATACCGGCGGATGGGATTCTATTTTCCCCGGTTTTTCCCAGTTGGACAAAAGGATATCTCTGTCCCGCGCGTATTCGGCAAAAAGGTAGTGGGCATCAGATGTGGCGCATATGGGAATCCCCGCTTTTTCTCCTATTTCAATAACTTTCTTATTCAGCTCCTGCAAATCTTTTTTCGTCGTGATGGCAGCATACTTATCTTCATACAGCAGGAATTCATTGTTTCCCAGCGGCTGCACTTCCAGATAATCATAGAATTTTGCCAGACGGATCAGTTTTTCATCACTGTCTCCGTTCAAAACAGCACGGAAAAATTCGCCCATGACACAGGCGGAACCGTACATCAGTCCGTCCCTGAATTCCTCGAGGAGCGGACGGGGCAGAAGAGGACGCTTGCGGTAGTATTTCAGATGGGACAGCGTCACAAGACGGTACAAATTGCGGAGCCCCGTGATATTTTTTGCCAGCAGGATAATATGGCTGTACTGCTGCCGGTCACTGTCAATATCTTCAGGCACTTCATCGATCAGATAACCTTCCATGCCGTAGATGACTTTTTGCCCGTATTTTGCCGCCAATGTTTGTATTTGGGGAAATGCCTGAATGACGCCGTGATCCGTAATCGCCACGGCAGGATGCTTCCACTTTGCCGCCGTCCTGATGATCTCTTCATTATCGATGAGTCCGTCCAAACTCATTTTCGTATGAAGATGGAGTTCCACACGCGGTGTTTCGGCCATATCCTCATGGTTGATTTCTTTCTCTTTCCCTTGTTCCATCTGGGAAATATTCAGCACAAGGCCGCCGGTAAATTTATCAAGCTGCACATTCCCCCTGACTTTTACTGTCATATTCTTTTTTACACCGGTCAGCTTTTGTGCGTCTTCTTTCTTTTCAAAAAACTTTTTGCAAAGGATTCCGTCTGTCTCATCAGCCAGCTTCATGGTAAACAGACACCTGTTTTCACGGAGTTCTCGGCACTCACAGTCAATGACAGTTCCCTGTACGACGATACCGCCCTGTTCTTCCCGGATCGTACTGATATCCGATATTTTCCCTTTAATATGTGATCTGCCTAAAAGGATGCCGTCCGTTCTCTTCTCTCCGGAAGCGGATAATTGGAAAGCGGAAGCAGGAAGCACGCTCTCTAAAGACGGCAATTCGCTCGAAAAAGAAATGCCTGCCGTTTGAGAAAGTGCAGGCCTGTCTTCCACTGGCGGAGCTGCAGCTATAGCCGCCTGCACATCACGGATAGAAGGCAGCTTGAAAACAGGTTCAGAATCGGCCTCCCCTTCCGGCGAATCCTCTGTCCTATGCATATCCATACCGACATCCGGATTTCCAGCACCATACATCTCACTGAATTCTTCTTCCGGAAGAGACGCATCACCTATAGTCATTAAAAGGGGACAGACTTCTTCCGTCACATCATCCCCATTCAAATAAATATTCCTCAAACAGCGGATTTCATCGCTCATGGCTTTCAATACCTGAAGAGCCGCGTTTCTGTCATCGGCCTGAATGTACCAAGCCTGGCATTCTGTATCCACTTCCATTAAAGTAATGACTGAACCTTTCTGCTTTGATTTCAGCCGATACTTTCCCATTGTAATCCCTCCAATATGCAGCAGAACGCCTCAGTTCCCCAAAGAGATTATGACGGCTTTCTGCTCTTCTTTATTCTCTTTATCTCTTTTGTTCTTTTCCGTTGTTTTCCTGCCGGCATCCTGCCGTTCCTTTACTTCCTTCGCTTTCTTTTCAGCGGCAGCCTTCTTTTCGGCTTCTGCTTTTTTCGGATCTTTATTGTATGTAATCACAGTATCTACGGGATCATAGTATGACGGGAAACTTCTCTCGTAAACACGTCCGTCCACCCAGCGGGCATACTGGAGGATTCCCGCATTATATCCTTCATGTCCGTATTCTACCGTCTTTTCTTCCGTCTGCACGGGATCCACCTTTTCCTGCGTATTGAATCCTATCGCGCCCGAATACTCAAGCAGAACGCGGGATTCCTCCGGTTTATCCTCCCTGGCGCCGATGATCCAGCATGTCACCGCGCCCGGTTCATACTTCGTATATACGTAAATCGGATTTTTAAAATTATTTATAAATTGAAAATCCAGGTCCCCATAAGAAACAGTAGCATCCTGTCCTATGGGCACATACGATGCCGGTGAAAAATGAGGACTCCGTTCTGTCACTTCCATTCCCGAAAGAAGCACCGCATTAAAAAGAGTCGTACTCACCTGGCACACGCCGCCGCCATAACCGGGCTGCGGCTTTCCATTCACAATGACAGGCGCTTCCAAGTATCCCTTGTCCGGAGACCGTTCTCCTGTAGCATCGTTATAGGAAAATACGGTACCCGGATCCACTACAGACCCTCTGATAGCTTCCGCCGCTAATTCGATATTTCTGCTTCTGTTGGGACTTTCCCCAAAATTCGTCGTATAAACACCGAGAACCGTATTAAAATTTTTCAACCGCTCCTTTGTCAGCATCGGCATCTTTTCTTCCGTCACGGGAATTTCCACAGCATCCGTATCTTCACTGACAAGGGCATTTCCTACGATTTCCACAAGTTTCGGCCGATCAAAAACAAGATAAGGTACGCCCTCAATAAATTCCACTGTCCCGTCATCTTTTATGACAGGCATAGCCTCTTTCGGCGTCTGCCCATACTTCACGGCAAGTTCATCCACTTTCATGCAAAGCGTTTCCCTGTCATAAAGCGGAACCACCCCTACTACATCACCGTAAATGACTGCTTTCCAGCGGGTGATCCAGTCAGAAAGCAGATTTCCCGTTTTCCCCAACCGCAAAAGCTCATCTGCCCTGCTTTTATCAAAATGCACGTTTAAATCCTTATATGACCACTCTTCATGAACCGCGCCATGGTTAAGTGCCAGTTTTTTTGCGGCAAGCTCTTCATTCTTTTCCCGAAAAAACTCCTCCAGCCGGACTTTCCCCATGCCGCCTACCGCGGTACCGTTCAGTCGGATGCCGGGGATGACCGTGTCTTTCCCCGCCCAGACAAAAGGAGCTGCTCCGGCAAGAACAGCAGCCGACACAAAAATACCCCAGAAAACTTTTACAGCTTTATACATATCCGCCTCTCTCATTTACGCATACAATAACGCAGCAGCAACTCTTTTACCGTTTGAGCACTTCCTTCGCGAATTCCCCAATGATACTCAAATATATTCAGCAGCATCCATTCCGCATCTTCTTCAGAAACAAAGCGGGCATCCTTCTCCAGATTTTTCCACGCCCATTGGTTCGTCACCCCTGCCGCTTTCTGTATCTGCGGCAAGGGTGCATGGTTCCGCTGCATTTCTTTCAGTATTTTTATTTTTCTGAACTTAGCGGAAATAAATCCCAGATTTTTAATTGTTTCCGACACGTCCGTAAACACATGATCGGTATTCTCCATAACGGCAGACGCATTTTTGGCAATCAGGGCATCAGTAAACTTAAAAATCCCCTGATCCATATACTCAGGCAAAGCGCATTCCAGAAGCTTTTTCGAAATACCGGTCCTGTTTCCTGCCATTAATACGATTTTATCACATTCTGTTTGAAGAAAAGGGCGGGAAATCGTCTCCCAGGAACCGATAACTTCTTCCATATACGCCCGTGCTTCCGGCTCCACCCGCTTCCCGCAGTCCATAAGCATCCGCGCCATGACGGACGCTCCCTCCCGCGGCGCTAAAAGACTGCATTCTTCACTCCCGCAGACAGAAAGTAACGTTTTAGAGGCCTTCGTTCTTTTATCTAAAGCGCCGTCTACCGTAAAAATCGCCAATATATCGGGTGTCAACTCTTTCAGTACATTTATGAAACCGTTAAATTCATTTTCTTCCTTTTTATCTTTCGGCGGCCTTTTTATAAAAAAAGGATTCTCCATGACCACTACCGTCTTTGCGGCAAAGAGGGACTGCCCTTCCAGATAACTCCTGTAAAGGTCATAATTCCCCGGAGAATCAAGCACCGTCACCTCGGGTATTTCTCCATGAAAATAATCACGGATGATTTCTTCTCTCCGCAATCCGATAGTAACCGAGTCATTACCGTATAAAATTTTGCAATTGGATAAGATTTGTTTTACTGCCATTATTTCCGTCCCATCTCCCCCGCAATAACCGCCATCCGTCTTTTTCCCATATCAATTCCGTCATCCCTTCGCTCTCCGTGTATGCTACGGGACAATTGCAGAGATAAAAAACATCTTTGTCCTCACCGGCGAATCGCCCGCCGCCTCCATATACTGCCGCTTCAGGTCTTAATCTGCCCAGTTCCTTTTCCGATACGCCGCGGCGAAAACCGTTCGATCCTCCCACCCATGCAGTGTGTGGGGAATCTCCTTCACTGAAATTCTTATTTCCTGCAAAGTATACATCCCACGAACCTTTTCCCACACGAAGGGCACTTCCGTTTGTTATGACTGTCAATCCGTTTTTTAAGCGCAGGCGCGACGGCGATAGGTTTCTGACTGTTCCTTTGAAATCTTTTATAAGGAAAGGTGCAAGCGTTTCCGCTTTTCCTCCGACCGCCCATATCTCTTTTATTCTTGTATCCATTTCAAATGGGACAGGCTTCTTCACCTCTTCCAGATTGAGAAGAAGCACGTCTATATCAAAAATTCCATGGTACCCTAAGATTGAATCCAATTCGAGTCCGCTTGCCGCCGAAGGAATCCCGCTGCTTTTATAATACACGATCTTCGCGTCACCGGAGATAAGTACCGTCCCCGTATCTGCTCCCAAATCAGGCGCCAGCAGAACGGTCTCCCAGCGCGCCGCCCATTCTGCCAACAAAAGAATCGCCCCTGCAAAAATGATACCGGCAAGAAGATATTGCCCTTTCCGTTCCCATTTTCTTTTGAAACAGAAAACCGCCACTCCTATATAATACAAAATCCCTTCGGCAAGGGAAAGACTGCCCGCTTCAAAAGACGCTTCCGGCAGTGAAGAAATAAATCCATTCAACCGCAGCGCCGCCCAGAGGAAGTAATCGGCAAACTGCAAGATTCCTCCTGCCAGGGGCATCAAAAGGAAAGAAGAGAGCGCCGCCAAAAGTCCCCCAATGATCACCCATTCCAAAAGCGGCACAACGATCAGGTTGGCAGGTATGAAATATAGTGGGAAACTATGAAAATTATACAAAATAATGGGAAGCACGAGGACTTGGGCCGCCGTAGAAAGAGCACAGCCTTCACAGATCCGGAGCGGAATTTTTCCTAATCGGGCAAGCGCATGCCGAAGCGGTTCATAAAAAAGCAGTATTCCTGCCGACGCGCAGACGGAAAGCTGGAAGCTGATATCAAAAAGGAAATAGGGGTTCCACAAGAGCATCCCCGCCACTGCCGCTCCCAGAAGATTGAGCGCCGTCCTCCCCCGTTCCAGAAGGACACCGATCACGGCAAGAATTCCCATGAGGGACGCGCGGATCACAGGAGGCACAAAGCCTGACATAGCGGCGTACACGAGCACAAGAAGCACAGCGGGAACCACCGTTACCTTCATGGAAAGCCCCAGCCACTTCCCAAGGAAATATAAAAAACCGAAAAGCAGCGCGATGTGAGAACCGGAAACGGACAAGATGTGAATAATGCCGGTCACTGAAAAAGAATGGATGATGTCTTTGGGAATTTCTGAATAGTGTCCGCCGAAAAGAAGTGTCATCAGAACAGGAAGGCGTACCGGATCCATGTAGGAAGCAAAAGAACATGCCAACCGTTCCCTCATCGTTTCCGCCCAGCGCGTCACCCTATACTCCCCGGTTTCTCCTGCAGGGCGGATACGGTTGTTCTCCTTACTGTAAATTCGTCCTAAGAGATGCCCGCTTTCGTAGCGCTTCTCCAGATCGATTTTCCCCGGATTCTTATATAAACGGAGGGGCCGCAGCTTTCCTTCCGCTTCCAGTGCAGTTCCGACAGGATATTTATTCTCAACGGCAAAGTCATACAGGTACACTGTTCCTGAAATGCTTTTTTCTTCTCCATCGGCATAACGGATTTTCCTCAGATCAATAAGGTACCGGGCATATCCGTCCTCCCCTTTGTCCACAAGAGGTTCCTCTGCAACGATGCCGCAGAAGGTTCCTTCACTGCCCACAATGTACTGTGACTGCTGTCTCCATATTTCTTCTGCCATTTCCATACGGACCGCACCGGCAGCACATAAAAAAAGAGCGCCACATACCCACACAGCACCTGTTTTCCCGAAAACTCTCCCTGAAAGGATACCCATCAAAGACAAAAATAAAAAGAGTCCTCCCCCAAAAAGAGAAAACTCAAAAAAAGACGCAAAAAATATCCCTGCAGCCAAAAAGGAAGCACACCAAAGAAATATATATTTCCGTTTCATAAGGTAATCCGCTCTGACACTTTGGCGTACTTCCCCTCCCCGATGGTGGGTACCTCTTTCAATTCCTCTTTTGAGCGGAACCCGCCATGTTCGTTTCTGTATTCAATAATTTTATCTGCCGTCTTGGCTCCAATGCCGGGAAGTGTTTCCAGCTCCGTTCCCGAGGCATGATTAATATTCACCAAACCGGCTGCGGCGGGAGTCGTCCGTTCCGGATTGAGAGGAATATAGACCCTCATAGCATCTTCAACGGGTTCTGCCATATTGACGCCTTCCATATCCGCATAAGGAAGAACGTTTCCGGCAGCCTGCACCGCGTCATACACGCGGCTCCCCCGCTGCAGTTCATAGACACCCGGTTCTTTCACGGCGCCTACGACATATACGAGGACACGGTTTTCTTCATTTGCGTTTCCGCTTTCCGTTATTTCCGCAACCACGGAATCTTCTCCAGAGCGTTTCCCATCATCACTCCACACAAAAAATCCGACAAGAGCCGGTATGATAAAGGCAAGGGCGCAAAGAAGCACCTGCTTTCTGTTCATACTTCCCATCGTCGGACTCCGTTTCCTTCTTACATCATGAATAATACAGATAAACGTATTCCAAAAAGCTGAAATCTTTTATTTCTGTTCTTCCCTGGCAGCTGCCGTGTTGGAATCAATCAAGCTCTGGCGGTTCTTTTTCAAGGTATCCAGCATGTTTTCCATATTCGTTTCCACGTATTTCAAAACATCAGTCGCGTAGGTAACGGAACTGCTGCGCAATTCCTCGGCGGAATGGTTGGCAGAAGTCACTACTTCATTAGCCCTTTCCTGCGCCTGTTTTACCAATTCGCTCTCTTCGGTAATCCTTGCGATGTAATCTTTCGCCTGAGCAATGGTGTCATCCGCTTTTTTCTCTGCATCCAGAAGAATTCTTTCCTTATCGGCAACAATACGGCGGGCACTCTCCAATTCATTGGGAAGCGACTGGTTAATCGCGTCAATCAGTCGTTCAATTTCATCTTTGTCTACCATTTTCTTGTTGGAGAACGGTACTTCGGTTGCGCTGTCAATAACATTTTCAAGTTCTTCAAGCAATTTTCTTGTATCCATTTTACAACCTCATTTCTTAAGTAACTTTAATTTTTTCTCTATCATAGCTTCCACATAAAGGGGAACCATCTGTGACACATCACCGTTAAAATACGCCAATTCCCGGACCCCGGTGGAAGACAGATATGAGTATCGTCCGTCCGTCATGAAAAAGGCGGTTTCCAAAGTAGGGTCAATCTTCTTAATCATGAGCGCCCGCTGGAATTCATATTCAAAATCACTGAACGCCCGCAGGCCGCGAATGAGAAGATGGCAGTTTTTACTGGCAGCATACACATTGAGCAGCCCCGTCGATGTATCTACTTCTACATTGGGAATATCCTTCGTCGTTTCCCGAAGCATATCCAGCCGTTCTTCAATAGAAAAAAGGGATGTCTTTTTAGACGGATTTACAAACACCGTAACAATTAATTTATCTACAAGCACGGCGCTTCTCTTAATGATGTCCAAATGGCCATAAGTGACCGGATCATAACTGCCCGGACAAATAGCGATTTTCATGAACCTTCTCCCTCAGAACCCCGGCAAAGGAGGTAAGTAACAACAATATTTCCTACTTTTTTTTCTTTCCATACCGAGCATTTCTCCTCCAAACAGGTCATATCCGGCGGTTCTTCTACAGAATGCTCTGCAATAATAATAGCATTCTCAGCAGGAAGCCTGCAAGCGAAAATCAAAGCAAGAATTTGATCAATATAGCCCTTCCCGTAAGGAGGATCCATAAACAAATAGTCATACCTGTTCCCTGCAAGCTTTGCTAAAGAACGGCTGACATCGCCGGGTAAAACATCCGCCTTGTTTTCCACATGGCATTTCACCGCATTCTCACGGATAAGCTTACATGTCGCCTTATCCAAAAATGTCGCATGTGCCGCGCCCCGGCTCAAAGCTTCCAGCCCCATCGCGCCGGTTCCTGCAAAAATATCAAGCACACGGGTATCTTTCATTCCCACATTGGCAAGCACATTGAATATACTTTCACGTACCCGTCCGAGCGTAGGCCGGGTCATCCCCTTCCCCACAGGCGACAGCAAGGCTGTCCCTTTCGCGCTTCCTCCAATGATTCTCATTTTTCATTCCGTTTCAAGGATGATGTTCTTATTTCCCATCAGTTTTCAAAAAATATACTGCTTGAAATACCAATTGGAAATTTATTAAATTATACCACAATGTGGCAAACGGCTCATATATTTATACTATGATTCCCCGCCCGGTTTTTATCAGGGCTCCAGATACGTCTCAATTTCCGCCTTTTTCGCACGGGTCATCAAATTTTCCAAGGCTTCCTGCGCCGTGTGTTCCCCTTCCAGAAGGCGGCACACTTCTTCAGTAATCGGCATATCGATATGTTCGCGCCTTGCGATTTCATTCACAAGGAAAGCCGTGCGCATTCCTTCCACCACCATGTGGGTTCCTTCGCAGATTTCTTTTGCGGTCTTTCCTTTTCCCAACATAAGGCCCGCCCTGTGATTGCGGCTGTGGGTACTGGTACATGTAGCAACAAGGTCGCCCATTCCCGATAAGCCGAAAAAAGTTTCCCGGCGGGCGCCGAAATGCACACCAAATCTTGCCATTTCCACAAGCCCCCGTGTCATAAGCGCAGCACGACAATTATCGCCAAGGCCTATTCCGTCCTGCACACCGCAGGCAAGAGCTACGATATTTTTCAATGCGCCGCCGTATTCTACGCCGCGGATATCATCACTGCGGTATACACGGAACACGGGCCGCATGAAAATATCCTGCACGATCTGCACCGCTTCCGGCACTTCCGATGCTGCCACGGTTGCCGCCGGAAGACCGAGACCCACTTCTTCCGCATGATTCGGTCCGGATAAAACAACAATCCGGTCCGTTACGGAAGAAAACTTTTCTGAAATGATTTCCGATAAACGATGGCCCGCCTCATCGGCAAGACCTTTAGAAGCACATACTGCAACAGCATTTTCCTTCATAAAAGGCGCCATAGCTTCCGCCGTTATTTCTACCGCTTTAGACGGAGTAGACAACACCACGCAGTCCGCACCGGATACAGCTTTTTCCAGATCACTCGTAATTTTTACATGGACCGGAATGCGGACCCCCGGCAAATATTCTTTATTCTCTCTTGTTTCCTTCAATTCCCGTGCCGCTTCTTCCCTGCGGCAGTACAGTTCCAAATCATCATGGCGGGCGGCAAGCGATGTAACCATCGCCGTTCCCCATCCGCCGGAACCGATCATGGCTATTTTCACTGCGATTCCTTCTTTCCTTGTATAATCGGTTTTTCTTCTCCCCGCAAAAGTCTTTCGATATTTTCCTTATGTTTCGCTACGACAATAAGAGCCGCTACCAAGCTGAATGCTGCATACTCCCAAGGCTCTCCTAAAGCCCAAATGACAACCGGTACCACCGGTGCACCCGCGATTGAGGCGAGCGAAACAATTTTCTTCCATCGAAAAACAATGAGCCAGACGATAAATGATGCAATCGTCGCCGGCGCACAGATATACGTAAAGGCTCCCACACCGCAGGCTACCCCTTTGCCGCTCTTAAACTTAAGGAAAATGGACCAGTCATTCCCGATAATTGCGAAAAGCGCACATAAGAGAACCGTTGTCGGTTCGGGCATTCCCAGATGAACAGCAATAACCCCTTTCATGAAATCACAGAAAAACACCGCCAGACCCGCTTTCATTCCAAGTGTACGGTACGCGTTTGTTGCTCCGATATTTCCGCTTCCCGTCTTCTTCAAATCGACGCCGTAGAAGATCCGCCCGATAAGATATCCTGACGGGACAGCACCGATAAGATAGGCAAGAAGTACGATTACAACCGTTTCCATCATAATTCGTCACCGTCTTTCTTGCTCCGCAGCACGATACGGATTGGTGTCCCCTCAAAAGAAAAGGCGGCGCGAAGGCGGTTTTCTATAAAACGGACATAAGAAAAATGAATCAGGTTCGCGTCATTCACAAACATGACGAAAGTCGGCGGACGGATCCCCACCTGCGTCATATAATAAATTTTCGCCACACGGCCAGCATGGGCAGGAGGCGGATTCACAATTTTCGCATCATCCAGCAAATCATTCAGAACTGCCGTAGACACCCGCATGGACTGCTGCTCCGCCACATTGTAAATCATATCGCCGAGGCGCTGGATGCGCTGCTTTGTCAGAGCCGATCCAAAAAGCATGGGGATATAAGGAGCAAAAGGAAGGCCGTCACGTACCTGCCTTTCCAATTCCACCATGGTATTCGTCTCTTTGGGAATCATATCCCACTTATTCACCATAAGGATAAGTCCTTTGCCAGCCTCATGGATATACCCGATAATCTTTTTATCCTGTTCCGTAAGCATATCGTTCGCATCAAGGACAAAAATCGCCACATCGCAATTATCAATTGCACGAATCGAACGGATAACACTGTACTTTTCCAGAGGTTCGTCAATCTTTCCTTTCTTACGCATCCCTGCCGTATCGACAAGAATGAAAATCTTCCCTTTGTATTTCCATACGGAATCCACAGCGTCACGAGTAGTTCCCATTTCATCAGCCACAAGAGAACGCTCATAGCCAAGAAGAGAATTGATCAGCGTCGATTTCCCTACATTCGGACGCCCCACGATCGCCGTGCGGATGATATCGGGAGAATCATATTCCTCACGAGGCGGAAATCCTTCCGAAATCTTATCCAGCAAATCACCGAATCCCAGATGGTTTACAGCGGATACCGGCATGGGATCGCCGATTCCCAGGGAATAAAACTCATACGTATCCATTTTCTGATTTTCACTGTCCACTTTATTCACGCAGAGTACCACGGGCTTTCCCGTACGCCTAAGCATTCCTGCAATCGTCTGATCATCCTCCTGCACACCGACACGGGCATCGACGACAAAAAGAATCACATCTGCCTCTTCCATGGCAAGCTGCGCCTGCTGGCGGATACCATCGGATATCTGATCCGCTTCATCACGGAACTCAATACCGCCCGTGTCAATCATGGTAAACTCACGATTCAGCCAGCGCACGTCACAGTAAATACGATCCCGCGTCACACCGGGGATATCTTCAACAATTGACACACGCTTCTGGGCAAGGCCGTTAATAATCGTAGATTTTCCCACATTCGGGCGTCCTACTATAGCAACAAGAGGCTTGCTCATCTTATCCTCCACTTTTACATAACTTGTTTCGGGCATAATTCCCCATTTAATACTATTCTAAAAATTGTATGCCCAACCATAGATACTGTCAAGTATTGTCAAGTCAAAGCAGCTTTCTGCTGAAATAAATACCACTACAAAGGAATGAATATTTTTTATAAAGAGTATTTCCTATACGTATTTCTATAATACGTCATGCATCAGAAAAGACTGCCTAAAAAATTTTTTAATCTTTTTAACTCACCCCTTTACATCGATATTTTTCTATGTTATAGTATGTATAGAAAGTTTTAGATACTTAAGAGTTTATAAAAAAGGAGATTTATCATGAAATTATCAAAGAAACTTTTAAAAGCGCTTGTTGAACAGGTAAACATGGAATTTGCATCCGGCTACCTCTATCGTTCCATGTCCCACGACATGAAAAATCTAGCACTGAACGGCTATGCAAAATGGCTGGACAAACAGTATGAAGAAGAAAGAGAACACGCCCTGAAACTCATTGCTTACATTGAAGACAGAGACGGTACCGTCGACTTCCTTCCGATTGAAGGTGTCAAGAAACACTACGACAATCCGCTGGATGTCGCTAAAGACTCTCTGGCTCACGAAGAAGCTGTTTCCGCTTCCATCCGCAGCCTTGTTAAACTTGCCCGCGAAGAAGGCGATCTGGAAACCGAAATTTTCCTCCAGTGGTACGTCACCGAACAGATTGAAGAAGAAGTCAACGCCCGCGACAACATCACGGGATTCGAAAAAGCACAGGAAGGCGCCGCTCTCCTCTACATGTTCGATAACCACCTGGGCGACAGATAATACTTTACTGAAAATTGAATAAAACAAAAAAGAGCTGTGAAAGGGACGCTCCCGATTCGCGGCTCTTTTATTACTCATAAAACCGTCACAAAAGGAGCTGCAAAAAGAAACTCATCTTTTCACAACTCCTTTTCTTCATTCATAAGTCTGTTTTATTCCACATCAACGGCATCAGGACGGCCTGCATCATCCAGTCCCAGATATTCCACGCCTTTCACATGTCCGTCATAGGACAGGGTCACGAGGTACTGAAGTACCTTGCCGTCGAAAATCTCATCGTCCATCATCACCGCCATCACGAAGCTGTCAGGACGATAGGCGCGGGTAGTGTCTTCCTGTTCCGGATCATAAAGGAAAACAAATTCCTCTCCATCGTATTCCGCACTGCCGTATACACGCTTCAGTTCGGAAACATAATACTTGTCCACGCCGTCAACAATCATGTTCTTTTCATTTAAAAATTCCATTATCATCACCTCTTTGCCCATTATAACAAAAACCGGCCTGCCTTTTACAGGACTTTTTATTCGTCAGGACTTACAGATTTCCTTTATAACGAAAAGAGTAAGGAAATAATAGGCAGGTAAAGATACTCAATCAATCCGTAGAGTGCAGCACCGGCAGCGAGTCCCACAACAGCCCCGTTGATTCGGATGCCTTCCAGTTCTTTGTGGACTTTCGCTTCAATAAATTCATTCAGGTCGCTGTCTTTGAATTTCTTCAGGATATCTGCGGTGACGGAAGAAATATGGGGATATTCTTCTTCCAAAATATTTCCTCCCAAAGCTCTGGCGCTTTCATCAATGCCGGTACGGAGTTTTTCGTTTTCTGCCACACTTTGGATCATATTGTGAATAATGACCCGCAATTTCGGGACGAAACGTTTTTCAAAGTGATCTCCTGCCGCCCATTTTTCATAAAGACTGTTGTATAGGGCATCTGCTTTTTCTTCCACGGAAACAGATTGATAGAGTTCTTCCGCAAAATGGGCAAGGGCTTTTTCCGCTTCTTCTGTTTTCAGGAAGGCTTCTACAGCAGCATTCCATTCTTTCAGGAGCGTTTTGTGAAAAGGGTGGATATCCACGCGCCACAGTTCGATTCGTTCTGACAGCGCCGCAAGGAAAGCTTCCGCCATGTCTTCATAGTCTACGGTATTTGTAAGCTTTGCAAAGCTATAAACGAGCCTTTCCAAAAATCCGCGCTCCCGATTTTCTCCCAATTTTTCCAGTTTATTTGTGATTATCTGCTTCATTTGGTCCGATTTGACGGCGCGCTGTGCTTCTTCAAGGAGTTTATCCAGAAACTGCTCCGTATAGTTTCCTTCCAGCGCTTTTTCTCTGAGATAAAAGCCAAGACTGACTCTTACATTATCCACGCCTTGCCTGATCCAGCGGGACAAGTCTTTCTTATGGTTTTCCATGAGTCCCAGAAGAAGTTCGCCGCCGCTCCGGGCAAGGTCGGTTTCTATGTCTTTCACGGACCCTTCTGCTTCTTTTTCAATGAATTGAATGAGGGAAAAATTTTTCAGCAAGTCAGTAAAAGTTTCTTTCCCCACCAGTTTTCCTTCCACCGTTTCCTGAAGCCGCCGGAGAACGGCTTCCCTGTTGGCAGGAATAAGCGGTTTAAAAAGAGGAAGATGAAGTCTGTTCCGGAAAAGGGCTTCTACGGCAAACCAGTCGGCAAAACAGCCGATGAGACAGGACTGGGCAAGGAAGTAAAAAAGCCCTGCCAAAGCATCTCTATAGAAATAACGGACTCCCATGGCGATTCCGAGAAGGATAGCTGATGCCAGGAAGATGCGGTTCGCCGTTTTATATCTTTTCATCAGAAAATCCCTCCCGACCATACCGCAAGATAGAAGAGCAGTCCTGCCATACCGCCGATGATGGTACCGTTAATCCGGATAGCCTGCACTTCATTTTCGACACTTTTCTTTGCCATGCTTGCCATTTCCCTGCCGTCATAAGGAGAGAGTGCTTTGGTGACACCGTCGGCAATTTTTTCATGGAGCCAGCCGACGTGGCGCCTGCATCGGTCTAAAAGGAATTTATCGTTTCTTTCTCTTTTTTCGGGATTCCCCAATTCATTTTTTACAAGATCGAGTATTTTTCCTGCCAGAAATTTTTCCACATTTTCCTGATGGCTGTCCCAAAGGTTTTCAAAGAAGTCTTTCCTGTTTTCCAAAAGACTTGCAAGATTAGCGGACACCCATGTATTGATTTCCTCCTGCAGTTTTTTATCTTCTGTAAGCCGTTTAAGAAAGCTGTCATAGCTCTTTCCAAGGGCGCACCTTACTTCGCTTCCGGGATCAACGATGGAATCCGCCAGATTCCACACCTGCTCCTGAATAAGGCGGATATTTTCCGTTTCTTCTCTTTCAACAAAGCTCTCCAGCAAACCGCGGAACCACCCCCTGTCCCTGTACTTCGCCCAGGCGCTTTGATAGAGCCGTCTTACTTCTGTCTGGGTAAAGCGGTTCTGAAGGAATCCTTTCACTTCTTTCGCAAGTACTTGGGCAAGTACCTGTTTTCCTTCATAGTTTTTCAATGCGTAAAGAGCAAAAACGATACGGCCTGCCCAGTTTTCTTTTTGAATAGCACTTTTCCCTTCCCGAAGAAGCAGATTCCAAAGCTTGCCTTTATCTACGGCAAGAATGCCGCAGCGGCAGGCAGATTCCAGTAAAGGCAGGAGAAGTTCTTCCTGTTTTTCAATTTGAGCAAGAATACGTTCCGCCCGTAAATTCTTTTCCAGAAAATCTTCCAGCAGTTCTTCTGTAAACAGTTCTTTCTCTACCATGTCCCGCGCCATGTCCACGATTTGGTCCCGCCGTCTGGCAATGATGTCAGTGCGGCAGGAAATCCCCAGCGGTTTTCCGAAAAGGGAAGATACGGCAAAAAGGTCGGCAATCCCTCCCACGGAAGCAGCAAAGGCCATATGGAAAAGTCCGCCGCCAAGCAAGCCGGTTTCCTTAAATGGCGCCGCAAGCAGGCAGATTAATACAGTACCCGCCAAAAGTCCGTCAGCTTTCTTTTTTCTGTCCATGGTTTTCCTTCCTGTTTTTTTACATTATATCCCGCCGTCCATGGAAATAAAAACAGGAACGCTGTTACACGTTCCCGATGACAATAATTATTTGCCCGCTTCTTCCAAAGCACGCTGCGCCGCATCGAAAAACTGCTTATAGGAAAGGGTAGCGCCGGAGATGCCGTCGACTTTATTCAGCTCCTGTTTCTGCAGCAGCGCTTCCGCATAAGTTTTATTTGCTTTCAATGCAAGCTGGGCTTTGTTGTAATAAACCTTATTTTCTATTTTTCCGTTTGTTTTTCCATAATCCTCCCCTTTCCGTTTTCCGTCTTTCAGGAAGCCGTCAAAAGTAGCTGCCGTGATTTTATGGTCTTTCACCGTAATGGAAATAATGGAATATTCTCCTTCTCCATTTGCGGCGCTCTTTCCTTCAAAGGTACCGTCTTTCGCCTTGGAAAGGAGCTCTTTCGTGTCCACTTTCGGCGGTTTATATTGGGTCAACCCCGATTTTGTGCTGCCTTCGGACGCAGGCGCTTCTTTGGTATCACCGCAGCCACCGATCAGCGTCGCTGCCACCAGGCCGGCTGCAGCCGCAGCGCCATATTTCTTTAAATTTTTCATGCTTTTTCTTCTTCTCCTCCTTCACGCATATGTCCATGCTCGATGATAACGATCCGTTTTGCCGCTTTGCCGACATGGTCGGAATGGGTAACGGTAATGATGGTATGCCCCTCTTCATTGAGTTCACGGAAAAGGTTCATGACCAGTTTTTCATTTTTCTCATCCAGATTTCCTGTCGGTTCATCGGCAAGAATGAGAACCGGATAATTGATCAGAGCTCTTGCGATACACACGCGCTGCTGTTCGCCGCCGGAAAGCTCGCTCGGCAGGTGACCCGCCCTGTCTTCAAGACCGACACGGGCCAGGGCTTCCATGGCTTCTTTCTTGTCGGGAATGCTGTGATAGTACTGGGCGACCATCAAATTTTCCACAGCCGTCAGATAGGGAATCAGATGGAACTGCTGAAACACCATGCCGATTTTATCACGCCGGATCTGTGTCAGTTCGTTTTTGGACACTTCATTCAGATTGATTCCGTCAAGGATGACTTCCCCCGAAGTGTGTTTATCCATACAGCCGATGATATTCATCAGCGTGGTTTTCCCTGAACCGGACGGCCCCATGACGGCGAGCCAGTCTCCTTTTTCCACGGTCAGGTTGATATGTTCCAGTGCAGAAACACGCCCGCCGTAGAGCATGCCCACATCGGTTAATTTTAAAAGACTCATCATACGCTCCTTATTCACCACGCAGGACGATGGCCGGCTCCACTTTTACAGCGGTTCGTACAGGCAGCATCGTCGCCACGGCTGTCACTACAATGGAAAGAATAATCGTCATAATCGCAATGGGAAATGAAACTTCAAGACTCCTGCCAAAAACATTGACTCCGACGGCAAGTGCAAAAAGATATCCGCATCCTGTGCCGATTATTCCGCCGATAAAGCCGAGCATACAGCTTTCTCCGAAAAACTCTCCCGCTATATTTCTGTTCGTTGCCCCAAGGGCTTTCTTCAAACCAATTTCACGGCGCCGTTCAGAAACGACTTCGGTCATCGTCGTTCCCACACAGACAAGCGTCAGAAGGAGAACAACTACCGTAACGAGCAGAACAAGGGCCTGCAGTTTGCCGAGGACGGTCTGTTCCGATGCGGCAATCTGCTTTACTGTCTGCGGATGGACATCGGGTGTTTCGGCCGCCATACGAGCCGCAAGAGCTTCCAGGTCTCCTGAATTCGCCACAACACTCACCTGCACCATACTCAGAAGATTCGGCTTTCCCAGAAAATCCCAAAGGCTCTTAATATCCACATAAGCAAATTGTTCTTCTTTGCCTCCGGTGCGGACAATGCCCGAAACAGTATATGTTTCTTCCTTCGTTCCGTCGCCAAGCGCTACGATAACCTGCGACCCCGGTTTCGCCTGAAAGCGTTCGGACAGCTCATAGCCAAGGAGTATTTCTTTGGAATTTTCTTTCGGCATTTCTCCATTGATCTGCCAGTAGGGGCTTACCTTTCTGATCTCATTGAAATCAGTGCCGCCGGTAAGTACGGGTGACTCATTAATCTTCAAACGTTCATAAAGGAAAGGCGCCGCACCGATTATTTCTTTGTCCTTCAGCATGTCATAAACGGGAGTGACGGCTGCCTCCTCCATAGTTGTTTTCCCGTTGGCGGGAAGCAGGAGGAGATTTGCACCGTATGCACGGAATTCACGCCCCATCTGCTCAGGTACTTCTTTATACACCGTGATCATGCCCGAAATAATTGTCGCACCGATGGCCACCGCCAAAAGGGCAATGAACATTCTCAGTTTTCTCCGCAGAAGCGCGTTTGTCACCATGACCAGGTACATATGTAGTCGTTTTATATTCATAGGAATCACCTGCCATGGAGAACAATTGCCGGACGGAGCCTGAGAATCGAACGAATCGCAGGCAGACTGCCAAGCAGGATCATAAGAATCAGAAGCACGATGAGAATCGGAATGACAATCAGGTTCACCGCGATACCCGATCCGAAAACGGCATGACCGATAATCTGCGCAAAGCCGATCCCTACAAAATAGCCTAAGATACCACCCGCCAGACCTGCCATAAAAATTTCTGACAGGACGAGGATGATTACTGAAACATCCGTTGCGCCGAGGGCCTTCAGCAGCCCCAGTTCCCTGCTTCTTTCCATGATATTTGCGCTGACCAGGTTAGAAACCCCCATGGTGGCAGAAAGCAGGGAAAGGACAGTGATGAGAAGCATAAGAAGCTGTGTTTTGTCCAGAATACGCCCTTCCGATTCGGCAATCTGCCGGACAGGACGGGCCACGGAACCGTGGATGACCTCTTCGATCTGATAAGCGATGGAGCTTACATATGAAGTACAATACCAGATTTCATATTCTTTGATAGAAAGGCTTTTCGGATTGGCAGCGGCACGGCGGGCCAATTCGTTTTCGGGTGTCGTCATGGCGCTGACAGTGACGGTATCCACCTTTCCTTCCAGACCGAGAGCTTTCTGCACAGCCGGAAGATACGCGATAATTTCACCGTCTTCTTCACCGCCGCCGGTAAGAATGCCTGAAACGGTAAATGAACCTTTTGTTCCATCCTTATTAGTATAGTAAAGGGTGTCTCCCTTTTTTACATGCAGGGAAGCCGCCAGATCCTTCCCCACAAGAACGGAATTTTCTTCTTTTTCTTCAGGCCATTCTCCATCTACCTGCCACCAGGACTTGAGATATTGCTCTCCTGTAACGAAAACTTCACCGGTGGGAAGATCCATCTTATGATCAAACCATGTGCCTGAAACAGGAACAGATACACCGTTGTCCAACGTGACATGGCCGTTCAGATGGGGAGAAAGGGCGACAATGTTATTTGTCCAAAAGATAGTCTTGATTTGCCCCAGGTCAGATTCTTTCAAGTATTCTTTCGGTGCCGATTCATCGTCCAGCCCGTAAATATCTTTCAGAATGGAGGAATTTTTTGACGTCACCGTGATATTTGCGCCAAAGGCTTTCAGTTCCTGATTCACCTTTTCTCCTACGTCAAACATGACATTCAGCATCGCCGTTGCCAGTGAAATGCCGAGGGCTACGGTAAGCGCCACGAAAAGAAGCTGGCGCCCCTGCCGGAGTATGGCGCCTTTTACCATTTGCCAGAACAATTATATCCTCCTTTCTGCTAACGGAAATACTTCGCTGCGGCATCCAGCTCTTTCTGCTCGATCCGGATCTGTCCGTTCCCTACTCCATATTTTACGGGAATCGGGTTGCAGCCGCCGGGAAGTCCGATTGTTTGCTTATTCATAACCACGTCGCAAAGTTTGCAGACGATTTGTCCTTCTCTTTCAATATAGCCTGTCGGCCCGCAGATTTCACAGCAGTCCAGTCCGACTCCGTAAGCGGAGCCGCCTTTCAGCACCACGATGAAACGCACTTGCGTCCCTTTCTTCGTCCGATAGGCAAAACGGTGGAGATGTCCGTCATTCACCTTATTGATATCAATGCTCACCATCTGATCCTTTGCGGTAACGGACACCGCAGGAACCAATTCTTCCTTTTTGTTTGCATAAGCACTGCCCACGCTGGAAAGAATGATCATCACGATGAGCGCGCCTACGGAAGCCTTGCCCCAGCGCTTTTTATGTATATCGTCTGCCACGATTTTCCTATACTGTGCAGGATTGCAGCCTGCCGGCCTCGCCGGGCATTTCTGTGAAAACAATGCGGCAGGAACCGCAAAGACCACGATAAACACAATGAAAATAAACCAGTCCTGGTGATCAATAACCGGTGCCATCACCTTGATCAGGTACCGTGCAGGAAGAATTCCCCTTGCCATCAGAATCTGGACAAGATAAATAATCTGCTGAATTAAAAGCGCCGCCACCTGTATAAGAAATACAGTATACAGCCGTTTGTCGTTCAGCGATTTTGCCGCATGGTAAATGAGCCAGCTCCCCACGACAGCAATAAATAATCCTGTAGCAAATCCGAGCATGCGGATAAGCATTCCCGCAGAAAACGGATTATTCACATTCAGCACGGTGGTCACGGGAATGAGCCATATTTCCATGCCGTAGTACATCGTAAGAGCCAGTACGTTGATAATGACGCCCTTTTTAAAAATGCCAAGCCGCTTCATGAATTTTTCGGATGAACCGAGAAGCACACCTGCCAGAATAAGTTCGCTGATAATGGCGAAAAATGCCATCAATCCCTCAAACCCTTCACGGCTGACCGCATTTCTTGTCCCCTGTTTGGCCGCCATGATGAAGACAGAGCCCCAAAATCCCCAATAAGCAGCTTTTCTGAAAGTTTTGCGAAGATTCCCTCCGTCACAACTGTACAGAATAGCAAGCAGCACTGCCAGCGGCGTCATAAGCGCAGTACCGAATTCCATGGCGGGAATAAGCTGCTGCAGAAACATTTGAAACTGCATCATGAGAATTCCTTTCGAATAATCACAAAAAGAAACGGCTGCAAGTAAATCCCCGGGACAGACCGGATAAAGAAATTTTTCCGCAGCGCAGATATTATATTTCTTTATTGTCCTGCCGCCCGGGGATTTCTTTACAGCATCTTGAAAACATCACTTGGGAAAGACCGTTCCGCCTGCTTTCCTTCTTACATTACCAATTGCGCGGAACGTAGTCGAAAGTCCATTTCATGACGACCGGTTCTTCCCAGAAATGACCGGTAACGCCTGTTTCCTTATCTACATGGAGGCTGTAATTCTGACGTGCCGGGCTGTCAATGGAAAATTCGCATTCATATGTCCCTGCGCCAAGAAGCTTCAGGTTTGCGCCGTAGTGCGGGCCGTCATCAGCGCTCATCGGCATGAATACGCCTTCAATAGACTCGCCGGTCTGCACTTTGGTCAGTTTATAGTGGACGGTGAGGTACGGGATCCATTCTCCGATACCGAAGCCACATTCGTTGCCTTCCGTGGCATGGATATCGGTCTCCATATGGATATCCGCCTTATCCGCTGCCAGCATGGAGCCTTCCGGTTCCATCTGTACAGGCTGGAAATATACGAGGGCCACTTTGAAGTGGTTGACGGTATCTTCCTGTTCATCGCCGATCGGATACTCCTGGAATCCTGCGGAAGCCGTCATGCCTCCCGCCAATAATGCAGCGGCAGCAAGTCCTGCGGTAAAAACTTTTTTGAAACTGTTCATTTTAACACTCTCCTTATAAAAAAATGGAAAAATAATTGTATATAAATGGGGCGCCTGGAGATCAAGCCCCCAATTATAACCCTGCTTAGGATCCTTCTTATTCCTCTGAAGAGTCCGAAAGAAATATTTACGCACGCTTTCTTCCACGGACAATCAGCGTGATACCTGCAGCAATGAGAAGCGCAAGCTGGAGCCCCACAGACTCATAGGTCGGATAAAGGCCAAGCCAGTCAATATTTGGGAACCAGGAAGCGGTAATTACTGTCTGGGGAACAAGCTGGGCTTCCTGCAAAGAGCTGATTCCACCGCCGGCAAAGCTGACAGCCATAAGGTACATCAGAATACTTGTGACGATAAAGAAAGGACGGAGCGGTATACGGAACAGCCCCAGACGGATAACGGCAAAAATAACAGCAAGAACCGCACATCCGGTCCCGAATCCGAACCAAATCATATCAGTATCCCCTGAAGCGCCGTTAAAAAGCGCCTGGTAGAAAAGAATCACTTCCGCCCCTTCACGGTACACCGCAAGGAACGCCGCCAGCCCGAGAGCCCTCGCTTTTCCTGTGGTAATGGTCGTTTTCATCATACTTTCTATATATTTCTTCCATTCATCGCCTTTTGCCTTTCCGCCCATCCAAAATCCGACGGACAGAAGAACAGCGACAGCAATAAGGGCCGTCACGCCTTCAATAGCTTCTCTTGACGCGCCGCCGGTAAACTTACCGAGGATAACGCTGAAAATATAAGCAGTGATAAAGCTTGCCGCCACAGCAGCAATGGAATAGTTGTAAACGGTGCCGAGGTATTTTTTATTTCCCGACTTCGCCAGATACGCCATAATCGCTACAAGAACGAGAATCGCTTCCATCCCTTCGCGAAGCATGATCAGGAATGCCGGCCAGAAAGAAGTCCACCGCCCGCCGCCTGCCCCTTTGCTGTCAAGAGACTCGATATCATTTTTCATCATAGAAAGAAGTTTATCGGCTTCTCCGCGAACCGCATCTTTACCCCTATTTTCACGAATCGCTTTTTTCAGCTCGCTGTACTGATATTCCGTCAGGTTGGCGTTCTTCGAAGAAATAGTCGTCCTGATTGCTTTTTCCAGCCCGTCATTTTCGTAAACCCCATAGTAAGAATCATTGATTATTTTTTTCGCGCCTTCTAAATCGCCGTTATTATATTGTTCGACGCCCTTATTGATCATCTGCTCCACATGGGCATAGACCTGCATCCAGTTCTGTGCCGCTTCGGCAGGCAGTGCCGCAGTCAGCAAGAGAAACAGCGCTGCTGCGATACTATATAAAAATTTCATCGTTCTTTTTTTCATCTGCTCCTCCCTCTTTAATCACATCATCCGCCGATTTCCCGGATGAACTATGTATTCCTGTCAATTTGATCTTTCATCTTTTCCGGCGGCAGATTGAACGGTATACGGATCAATTTGATACATTCCATGGGCTGTCCTTTCGAGTCGAGCGCCGGTTTGAATGTCCAGCGGCGGCAGAATGCCATCGCCAGCTCATCCACACCGCGCCGCCCTGAAGTAACCGCCACCTTTGTCTTCTTTACCTTCCCATCTTCTCCGATCGTCGTAAACACACGGACAACGCCTTTAAATGTATACATTCCTTCCGGCGGATAAGAATCCACGATGATTTTCGGCGGCTGACCCATCGTATGCGTACTGCCGTCACCTTTTTTCTTCACCACGATAGTACTTGATATTTTTTTCTTCGGATCTTTTTTTGCGTCTTCAATTTGTTGCTGGAATTTCTTCACCGCATCTTTTTCATTTTCCGCAACGATCGGTTCAGTATCCGCCTTTTCTTCGGGAACGTCGGCTTCCGTCTCTTCCAAAGGTTCCGGTTCCGTATCGGGAGGCGGGTTTTCCCGTTCCTCCATAACTTTCACGATATCCGTTTCCGCTGCCGGCTCATTAGAAATATCCGCCGCTTTTATATTTTCCAGCCCTTTGCCGGGAAGTGCCTCTCCTACAAGAGAACCTCCCTCTGCACCATCTTCATAGCCGGGATCTTTCGTTTCTTCCCCCTCGCCGCTTTGCGGTGCGTCTTCCAATTCAATGGTTGTTCCCACTTCCGACGCGACTTCCTCCGCCGATCCGTCCAGCAGCGGCCTTACCAATATCAGTCCGCCAAAGACGGCACCATGGAGACCAAGCGCCAGAAGAATAACGACAAGCCAGTTCGTACGATAATGCATAACTACCTCTTCCCCGATTCTGCTGCCAGGGAGACATGGCGCGCTCCCGCGGCCTTCAACGAATCAAGCACACTTGTAATATCCGCATAATTCGTATCCCTGTCCCCGCGGATGACGAATATGGTCTCCGGCTTTTCCGCAAGCGTTTTCTTTACCCTTTCGGAAATACCAGCCGTCGGTTTTGCATCCATATCATAAAAGACATGGCCCGCCTTATTCACCGTGACAGAAACCACTGTCGGCTTCGTTTCCGATCGCGCCGCCTGCGCTGCAGGCAAATTAACAGGAAGCGTATTCAGATGAACCATATAAATCGTGCTCACCATGAAAAATACCAGCAGGAAGAGCATGATATCAATCATCGGGATAATGATGACCTCCGGCTGCGAGAGCAGATGGAAATTCCGCTTCCCCCTCATCAGATGCCTCTCCTTCTGCCCTCCGAAGAGATGATGGCGTCCGCTTTTTCTATAACGGTCAAAATATCATCCATCTTTTGCGCAAAAACGGTATGGACAACAAGAGCGAAAATAGCGACACAAAGACCTGCCGCCGTTGCGATAAGCGCTTCGCCAATCCCCCCGGTGATAGCCATCGGCTGGCCCGCCTGTAAATTGAAAATCTGGAAAGAACTGATCATACCCGCAATCGTTCCCAAAAGCCCCAAAAGGGGGGATAACGTGACAATCATAGATAAATAATTTAAATGGGCTCGAAGTTCGGCGGCGGCCGTACTGTACGCCGTATCCAATGCCAGCCGCAAATCCTTTCCTTCCGCCGCGGCACGAATGCCTTCCTGCGCCACAAAAGCAGCCGCATTGTCTTCCTGCGCCGCATCGGCATAAGCGTCATTCCAACTTTTATTTAAAAGCATATTAGGCAGGTTATCCACAAAGATTCCCAGATTTTTTCCTGCCCGGTGATAAAACATGCCCCGCTCGATCATAATGACCGCTGTGCATATAGAACAGAGCAGCAGCGCGTACATAACGGGGCCGCCCGACTTAAATACGTCAATAACTTCCATGACACTCTCCTTCATATTCATGCCGTATGAGAGCCCGCCGATCCGCGTCTTTCGTAAGTATACGGACACGGTCGCTGATTCCCTCCGTCACGTAGGCCTGTAAATCTTCCGTGATAAAAATACCTTCCAGCCGGGGAATCCGTTCCAGCCACTCCCGCACCTTATCAAGACCGCCGGCGATACACGCCGCGCCGCTGACAGGGAGCATTTCCCCATTTCTTTTGTAAATAAGCGTGGCGCTGATAAGCGGTATTTTCTTTTTGATTTGGAAAATATGGCTTTGCATCAATCCGTCTTTCAAAAGAAACCGGCGGTAATCACCTGACGTTTCTACGGTATCCTCGCTGCCGAGCGCAACTGTTGCGATGAGCGTACTCCTTTGTCGGGGATGCTGGATGCCAAGACGCCATGCAGAACCGTCCGGCTTATTTCCCACGACGCAGATATCTCCGCCTGCGTCAATCATCATGGAGCATTCTCCCATGCGTTCCGCAAGAGCTGCCGCCTTATGAAGGGCATACTCTTTTGCGATACCGCCCAGGTCGAGAGACATTCCTTTCTCTTTCAGAAACACGGATCGCTCACCGATTTCTATATGCCTGTAATCAATGAGGACCTTTGCCTTCTCTATCTCTTCCTCAGAGGGAATCCTTTCGTTTTCCCCGCCGATATTCCATAAAGAAGTAAGCGCGCCGACAGTAGGATCAAAAATACCTCCGGTGAACACCGCTTCACGCAAAGAACAGCGGCAGACATCCCTGCAAAGAGAAGAAACCATCACGGGTTTTACCCCGGCGGCTGCGGAAATACGGGATACATCGCTGTCACTTCGGAAACGGCTGCAAAGATTTTCCACATTCCGGAAATATGCCCGCACCGCTTTGGACACCTCTCCCTGCGGCCTTCCATAAGACGTTATACGAAGAAACGTGCCCATCGCTTTTCCTATGTCCGTGCATATCTCTTCTTTTTGATTCACCATGTCTTCCTATTTTCCATATATGTTCCACATATAAATTATAACTACTCCAATATATTATATTAGGAATGCCAAATATATTATGGTATATTATAAGAGTAACCACTTATCACTCCTCTGTCAATATTTCTTCAAACATCAGCGTTAAAATTTCAATTCATCAATCAGATTCAGATTCACTTCGATCATATACGATATAAACTTATGTTTTTCATAACTGCCATGCATAGTTCTCTTCTGAAAAACAGTCGGCAGGCCTTGTAAAATAAATAAGTCCGCCTTACAAAGAAACTGATTTGCATGCCCGGAAAACCATCTTATAAGACAGCGTATATTTTTATATTTCATTTAAACAGGCATCAGATACTCCATGAAACCACGAAAACTTATCGCACCTCTGACAATCTTTTTTATTTTTCTCTCCGGCTTCTTTCTCCAGACAATAAATTTCTTAGAGGTAAAGACCGATGCTGTCTCGAGTGCCACAAAATCGGATTATGAAAGCGGAGGCTATGACCATTTTTTACAGAAATTCCAGCTTCCGCCCGCAGCAAATAACTATGAAATCCTTTCTCTCCATGAAAAAGAAGCGGTTTATACCGTTTTGGTGAACACGGAAAAGGAAGGCGGTGCCTCCGCTTCGGAGTACATGGGTGCAAAAGTAACGATCCACCCGAAAATGATTATTCCCTATGACAAAGAAGATGCGGCATATACCGCCCATGCGGAAGAGATTGCCGCACTTTTTAAAGAGAAAGGTTATGCCGTGGAAACACGTCCTTATGACACTCTTATGTTCCGCTCCCTTGTCCACAGCGGCCGCTTCGATTTGGTTCTTCTGGAAAAGAGAGTATCGCCATGAAGAAATTCAATTCCTTTCTTGCCCGTTTCATGCTTGTGCTTCTCGCTCTCCATGGACTCATGGGAGCTTTTACGCTTCTCCGCCTGACCGCATCCAATTGGAAGCCCCTTTCTTATATCCTTCTTGCGGCCCTCCTTCTTCATGGCATACTGGGTATTCTTTTGTCAAAAGATGCCGTGCGTGAAGGAATGCGGACCGGGCGGTGGTACTTAAAAGAAAATGCGTCCTTTTGGCTGATCCGTCTGTCGGGATTTATCATTCTTCTTTCTGTCTGGTTTCATATAACCGCGTACACCACAACGGTAAACGGCGTATTTTTCCTTCGTGAATTCACGACTCTCCGTTTCTTTTCACAAATCATTTTCATCTCCGCCATTCTTATTCATCTTCTGTGCGCCACGAAACCCTGGATGATCAAGCGGGGCCTTTTGAAATACGAAGAACGGACAGCCGATTATATTCTTGTGTATTCCATATTTTCCGTACTGTTTCTTTTCGCTTTGATTTCCTATTTCATTTACTGGAATTTTTAGGGGGCTTTATGGACAGAGTTGTCATCATCGGCTCAGGCGCAGCCGGTTTATCCGCCGCCATCCGTCTGGCTGAGGAAAATGTGCCTTCCTTCATCGTGGAAGAAATGCCCCCGTGGCGCGCCCAGTCAAACATGGCGGAAGGCGGTATCAATGCAGCGCTTGACACCATGGGGCAACATGATGAACCGGCTCTCCATGAAGAGGAAACATACAAAGCGGGCCGCTTTTTAGCCTGCCGTGAAGCCGTTCACCGCCTGACTCACAGTGCCCCCAAAATCGTGAACACCCTCTTTGCATGGGGTATGTCTCTCAACCTAAACGAAGACGGAACGATCCAGCAGCGCCCTTTTGGCGGGCAGACAAAAAAAAGAACCGCTTTCGCTTCTGCCAGTACGGGAAAACAGCTGATGTACACTCTCGCTACAAGAGCGCGTTTTTTTGAAGCCGGACGCATGATCAGGCACATCACAGGCTTCCGTTTTCTCAAGCTCATGATGGAAAACGGACAGGCAAAAGGCGTCCTCGTTAATGAATTACAAAAGAACAGGGTTTCCTATATTCCCGCTTCTGCCGTCATCATTGCATCAGGCGGCCTGAACGGCCTTTTCGGAAATGCCACGGGCTCCGTCCTCAATACAGGAAATGTAACCGCTTCTCTTTTTGCAGACGGTCTTCCTGCAGCTAACATGGAGATGATCCAGTACCATCCCACCACCACCAGACTTCACGGGAAAAATATGCTTATCACAGAAGCGGTCCGCGGCGAAGGCGGAAGACTTTACGTGGAACAGGACGGGAAAAAATTCTACTTCATGGAAGTAAAATATCCTGCATTGGGCAACCTTATGCCCCGTGACGTCATTGCCCGGGAGGAATGGCAGTGGATCAAGCAGGGCATCCAGCCTTATCTGGACATGAGAGATATCCCCAAGGAAGTAAGCGTCCATAAACTGGCCGGAGTCCTTGAAGCATGCCATGATTTTCTCGCCCTTGATCCTTTAAAAGAACCGATCCCCGTTTCACCGGGTATCCATTACTTCATGGGCGGCCTTTATGTCGACGTGAACCACCGCACCCCCATCGCCAACCTTTACGCGGCAGGTGAGGCGGCCTGCCAGTACCACGGCGCCAACCGTCTGGGAGGAAATTCTCTTTTAGGCGCCATGTATGGAGGACGGACAGCCGCTGATTCCGCCATGGAAGATCTGTCGGGGCAGACCTCTTCCTTCCGTCCTGATGAAAAAATAATGACCCCCGCGTATTGGACAAAAGATAAAAAAGAAGGACTCCATATTCCCGCCGCGCGAAAAGCGCTGAATCGAATTTTACAAAAATCTCTCGGCATCGAACGCGATGAAAAAGGACTGCTCCTCGGCCTCTCTGAAGTACAGGAACTTCGCGCGGCTGTCGGCGGGCTCTATGACGAAAGCGCCACCATTGATGAAAACGATGCTTTCCCGAAATCCCTTCTCCTTGCAGAAGCGATTTTGAAAAGCGCACTGAACCGAAAAGAAAGCCGCGGCGCCCACACGAGAAGCGATTATCCCGATGAACAGGAATCATACCGAAAAACGACCGTAGCCGTTTATAAAAATGGCGGAATCCATATTTCATTAGCAGCGATAGAAGGGGATCCCGATGGACGTTAAAATCATCATCAAACGGCAAAAAGACAGCCGATCCTCCCCTTATACCCAAGAATTCATCTATACAGGAGACGGCAGGCTCACAGTAGCCGATTTTTTATCCGAACTGAATACCCGCATGCCGCTTCTTACCGCTGACGGAAAAGAAACAGAAAAAATCAATTACACCTCCAGCTGTCAGGAAAAAAAATGCGGCGCCTGCGCCATGCTCATCAACGGACTTCCCCGTCTGGCATGCTCCCTCTTCCTCTGCAATATCGTGAAGAAAGGAAAAATAGAACTGGCGCCCCTTTCCAAATTCCCTGTCATCAGCGATCTTCGCGTAGATCGGGAAAAAATTTTTGCCCGGCTGAAAGAAATGCAGGTCTGGCTTTCTGAAAAAGACCGTGACTGGAAAAAGGGCGACTGCTCCCTTCAATATGATGCGGGACAATGCCTGATGTGCGGCTGCTGTCTTGAGATCTGCCCGAACTACACGCCGGAAAGCACCTTCAGCGGCGCCGCGTCCATGATTCATGCTTTTAAAATACTGGAACAGAACAAAGAGGATATGCATCTTCAAAAGCTGAAAGAAAACTATGAAAAATACTTTTTTGCAGGGTGCAGCCAATCCCTGTCCTGTGTGAAAATCTGTCCCCTCGGCCTGCCTCTCGACCGTATCCAGAGCCGCGCCAACCATCACCTGCGGGAAACAAAAAAATGAAAAAATTTCTTTTCTTCCTTATCTTTCCTTTTATTCTTGCAGCATGTGCTCCTTTTCAGGACAACACGCCCCAAAGCCATTCCTTCTTTGCGATGGGCACCTACATGAAAATCACCGCCTATGGGAAAAACAGTGAAACCGCTTTCCTCCATGCAGAAAAAGAAATACGCCGTCTTGATACACTCCTTTCCACAGAAAATCCGGACAGCGAAATCTCCCGGCTCTCAAAGGAAGGAAAACTGATCCCTTCAGAAGACACCGCCCGCCTGATCAGCCTTGCCGAATCATGGAACAGGTCAACCGGCGGTACTTTTGACATTTCCCTCGCGCCCATCTCCAAACTGTGGGGATTCCCCCATGGCCCCTATCATGTGCCGGCGGAAACCGAGCGCGCGGAAGCACTTGATAAAACAGGCATGAAATATATCTCCTGTAACAAAGAAACCGGAGAATATTTCCTGAAAAGCGGATGTTCCCTTGACCTGGGCGGTATGGCAAAAGGAACAGCTGCTGAAAAAGCGGCAGATATTTTAAATGCCGCCGGTATTAAAAACGCCCTTATTGATTTGGGAGGAAATATCAAAGTCATCGGTACGAAACCCGGCGGCAGACCATGGCACATCGCCCTGCGCCACCCTGATGACACGGATAAAACCGCAGGGACGCTTTCCGTCTCCGACACGTCCATTGTCACCTCCGGCGACTACGAACGGTACTTCATCGAAAATGGCCGGCGGTACCATCACATTTTTGATCCCCATACGGGAGCGCCTGCGCAAAACGGACTCCGCGCAGTGACCGTCATCTGCAAAGACAGTGAAAAAGCGGATATTCTTTCCACCGCTCTCTTCGTTATGGGCGAAAAAAAAGCCGCCCTGTTCTGGAAAGAACACCGCGGTGAATTTCAAATGATCCTATTCAGAAATGACAATACCCTGATGATCACTCCCGATTTACAAAAAATATTTACTTCTGAACTTTCTGTCGTTCTTATTTCCTGACAAACCATGATAAAAAAAGACCTTTACCTCATTACGTGCATCCTCCTGGCAGCGGCCCTCCTCTTCATAGGAAAAGAAACCCTTATGCACGATGCGGGTTTTGTTACCGTCACAGTAGACGGCGCCCCGTACGATTCGTGGCCGCTGGATAAAAATGATACCATCCACATCTGTACACCTTACGGACAAAATGAGTTCACCATCAAAAACGGAACCGTAAGAATGACATCTGCCGACTGCCCCCATAAGGACTGCCTCCGGCAAGGAGCGATCCACACCGCCGATTCCGCCATCATCTGCCTTCCTCATCATTTAGTCATTGAAATACAATCCGCTGCAGATAAAAAAATTGACGGCACCGTTCGTTAAAGGAGATCATCCATGACAAAAAAAGTGAGTGTCATCGGCCTGTTTACAGCCATGGCACTTTTACTCAGCTGTATAGAAAACCTGCTTCCCTTTCGGACAGGCATTCCCGGCATCAAATTAGGCATAGCCAACCTCATTATTGTCATTGCCTTTTATTTCCTGCCGTCCGGGGAAGTCCTCTCCATCTCCCTTCTCCGGGTATTCTTCCTTTCCGTTTTCAGCGGCAGCCCTTTCACTGCCGTTTTCAGCCTTACAGGCGCGATAGCAAGCTTTCTTGCCATGTATATTTCTTACCGTAGAAATTCTTTCTCTCCCGCCGGAATCAGCATCATCGGCGGCGTGACACACAATCTGGCACAGCTCCTGATCTCCGCTCTTCTGTTAAACACCCCCGCGTTCCTGTGGTACAGTCCTGTCCTCTTTCTGTCCGGCACTGTTACAGGACTGATAAACGGACTGATTGCCACAAAAATCATCCATACCGTAAAAGGGATGAAATGGTAAATATAAAAACATAGTTTACCATTCGATATAAACAAAAAAGCCTATCTTATTCGACAGGCTCTGACTTCGTGGCGGAGAGAGGGGGATTCGAACCCCCGTGCCGGTATTCGCCGGCAACATGATTCAATTACATAACAGCTTTTTACCTTTATTTTTCATTACTCGCCTTTCTTTACCAAAAATAAAAAGGCGTTGTCAGAATGCAGCTGTTCTTATTAATGGCTTTATCTGTTTTAATGTTTTTATTAATGGCTTTATCTGTCTTCTGATTTTTCTGTATGTCTCTTGTGTTCAATAAAACTCAATTCTAGCCATTGTGATTCCATATAGCCTTCTTTTGTCCCCCCAGATTAGTCCATCCGGATCCTGATCCAATGGGATATCAAAAGACAGGTTCAGCCTATATCCATCTTTATAAAAACGAAATTCATCATAACGATCAGCATGAAAATAAAAATCTTCTCCCTTCTCATTCTTTCCTTTTATCCAGCCCCTCTCCAGCAGCTGCTCTGTATAATACTCTTTTATGACATTTCCTTTGGCTGTAAGAATAAATGACTGGAAACTAAACGCTCTGTCAGATGTTCTGGAACTGATGATAAGTTCATCGCATAAAAGGGTATCCGTTCCGTAAATATAAATATCCGGAATATGCTCATACAGATCCTGCCTTACAGGCCTGGAAAAATACTCAATTCCGGAACCACATACTTCTGCTATAAAACCGATTACCATAAAACTCACTACAAGTCGTGGAATACATTTTAAAACATTTTTCAATAAAATGTCCTTCTCTACATATTCTAAAACCTTTTTCACTACAGTTTTCTTCTTTACATACGCTAAAAGCTCTTTCCATAAATTTTCCATCTTTGCCCTCAATCCACTATAATGCTTCCCTCTTTTATTTCACTTTGCATAGTGTCTGCACGATCCACTACTCTTTTTTTACTTTAGGGTCTTCTATGGTTGTGCTCTTACTTTCAGAAGAGAGGATATGGATGTTGTTTCCTGCTTTGAGATGGATGTCTTGGGCGTTGACTGTGCTGCCTTTGACTGTCATGTCTTCTTTGGCGATGACGGCGGCTGTCTTTCCAGCGGTGATCCGGCTTCCTCTTGTTTCTTCGGTAATGGTTTCCGCATGGTCTTTCCATCCGGTGCTGCCCAGGCTGATATTGATTCCTACGGCGTTGTTCTTGTTAATGGCTTTGTCTGTCTTCTGGTTTTTCTGTATGTCTCTTGCGTTCATTCCTGCCTGCACGGCATACAGGGCTTTCAGCCGGCCGTCTCCCACTTCTCCGGCTCTCTTTACGGGGGCGGCTACGGTTCTTGCCGCATTGACAGCCGCTCCGCCTAAGGCTACGGTAAGGCCGCTCTTTTTGTATTCTATATTTTACAAGGAATCTAAAGCTTCTTTTATGTTATCAGGATTAAATCCATCTTTAATCCATCGCTTGGGATAAAACTGCTGAAAATATCGTCCTTCCTCCCTCTTTCCGGATATCTTTAATTGCCGGAAAATCTCCTGGTCTTTTTCATCCATATCATATAAATGATATTTTATACTTAATTCATCCTTATTATATTGTTTTTGTAAATAATCAAGTGTATTTTCGAATCCACTGGTTCGCTCCTTTGGAACAGTATCATAATATGCATTATTTATAACTTTATCTATATGTCCCACAAAAGGAAGAACATTAATTTTGCTATATCCTGATACTCCATAAATATATAAATAAGGTGAGTAAAAAACACGAGAAAAACACCATGGTTCTACTGCTGTACCTGCTTTTTTATCTTGATAAGTCGACAAGTAGGCCTGATAACGAAAAAATCCATAAGACTCATAGCCATCTATATATATTACATCTACAGATAACTTCCATCCTCCCCACAGCACAAATAAAATAAATAATGCGATTATGACTTTACCCGTATGATATTTTTTCATAATTATCTCCCTGACAATAATTCCAATAACTCTACAGTTACATCATAAGTAGTCTTCCACGCAAAAGTATCCCTAACACCTGACTGCTGAACTAAATAAGCATCTTTTACAAATCCTCCATACTCCGCTTCTTTCTTATCATTATCCCAATTATCCAATATCGTTATTTTCGCATGCAGTTCTAACCCTTCTCTTTTAATTGAAATTATTGCTGCTGCTCTACCTAAAGACAGCCCTCGGTCTACACCTTGGGTATAAAAATTATAGGAATCAACATATGTTGGTATGTCTACAGAACTGTTAAATGTCTCTCCATATGCTTTCAAAATAAGCATTTTGTTCATATTTATATCATTGCGCAATTCTCTATTTATTACAGAATTTTCACCAAATTCTACAACCTTATACCCCTTATTTGTATAATCGATTACGCTTGCTCCATGTGCGTAAAAATCCTGATCCAAATAAGCTCCCAAAAGTTCCCGTGCGAGAGGTGTAATTCCATAAGACACTGCATTTTCATAATACCAATTAAGATTATTTAATGCCTTTTCTCCATCAGAAAAATTAATCGGTTCTGAATTTTTTTCTTCTAATTGTGCTATATACTCCTTATCAAATTCATCCTTTATTTCTTCATAAGTTTCCTGACGTTTTTCTTTAGAATGCTCATCCAACTCTAGATTCCACTTCGTCCCCATCTGGGAGATGTAGGCACCTGTATGTCCGCTCCCTCCTGTCATCTTGGACAGGATTCCTCCGAAAGCGGCGGAGATGTTCTGTACGGTATCGGGATGCTTGTTTATCCAGTCTTTCCCTTTGCTCTTTTCCAGGTATCCTATGGCATATTCGTTGGCTCCTCCTGCTATCAGGCCGCTTAGCGCGCTTCCTCCGCTCTTGGCTCCGGTGATGGCTCCCAGCATTCCATGGAGGGCTACCTTTTCGGCGGAGCCGTCTTTCCATCCATTGTGGGATGCTATCTCATGGATAGCCCGGTTCCCCACTATCCCCAGTTCTTCCAATAGTCGTTTTCTTTCTTCTACTTTTGTTTTGTCGAAGATTTCTTTGAGTTTGTTCAGGCTGTCTTCTGTGTTCCTGTTCAGTTTCTCTATGTCCTGTTTCTGGTTTTCTTTGTCCGTGATGGTTATGGTTCCTTTAGCTACGGCCGATCTCGTGGTTGTTCCTGCTTTCCCTTTGACGGACGGTATGGGTGTATTCAGGATGCCTCTTTCGTTTAACGGGATTTTTGAGCCGTAGATGGTTGGGGTGATTTTGTTCATGCCGTTTCTTTGTCCTGTTATGGCGTCTTTTTCATAGCGGTTATTTGTCCGGGAGTCTAAGGGATCATTTTTGTCTCCTCTTCCTATTTTCCCGTTGTAGGATATCCCGTGTCCTCCTGTTTTGTATTCAGCTTTGTTTTCTATGTTTTCCCATGTCAAAGTATCGGTGGTGATCCGGTTCTTTTCTTTTTCTGCCTGGCTGTCTATGACGGCTCCTTTGAGGCGGGCGTTGTTTTTGACTTGGATATCGTATCCTTCTTTTCCCGCGTAGATGCCTGCCTGTTTTGTGACGCTGATATAGGTGGAGTCTGTGGTGTCTGTCTTCTTCCCGATGGAGAAGTAGGGATCGTCCATTTTCTTTTTCCCTGTATCCGGACGGGCGATCCTATCTCTCTGCAGATAGATGCCGCTTTCTTTGTCCCGGCTGTGGTAGGCATGGCTGTCCTGCAAGCTTTCTATGGAGAGGTTGTTTCCTGTTTTTATTTCTACTTTCTTCCCGCCTGCTTTGCTTCCTTTAATGTCTATATCTTTCCCGCTTTCCATGGCCAGGGTTTCTTTAGCGGTGACGGCGCTTCCTGTATGGGTTATTATCTCTTCTTCCATATTCCCTTTGGATTTTCCCGCGCTGATGCCTACATTTTGGAGTCCGCCTATACCAAAGGAGGCGGTAATTCCTGCGCCTTTGCTCCTGCTGTTCCCTTCTGTTGTCTTCCTGTTTTCTGCGGCGGTAAGGTGGATGTCTTTTCCGGCCTTCCCTTTAATGGTAACTCTAAATAGCCACCATCAATAATAATGCAAACCCCAAACAGTCAATCCACCTTACAATATTAATAAACTTAATATAATTTCTCAGTTTATTAATTCTTTCTGCCTTATTATCACGTGATATTATGAGCTCTTTCTCCTTTTCATAACAATATTTTGATCTACTAAGTGATAAAAAATATATGACACACATAACAAGCAGCATTATTAAGTAATTAATTCTATACCCAATTATAGATATACAAAATAATACAAAAAAATAAATTAGCCCCCCTACTCCACTAAAATAGTAATAGAATGTTTGAGGCATATTTTCTTTTGCTTCTAATTTATTACTAAACATAAAGATTATACGTTCTATGAATAAAAAAAAGCTAAATATAACCATCATTACCTCCAAACCTTACATTCAAATTCCATGCCTAACCATTATTTTTTATCTCCCTTCTGTTCTTCCTTTTTTGAGCATCTGTTTTCAGTAGATCTTTCTTCATGGTTTTAGCTACCTCATTTCCTCCTTCATCAACCGCTATTCCCATAATTATTCCCATTGCTGCACCAATAAACGGATTATCCGTAAGCCGGGTCACATCTATTGTGGTTGTTGCTATGGTAACCCCTTTTGAAACAAGCGGCACTCCAATATTTATCCCCTGTGCTTTCCACCAATCTTCTCCACTGTAATTCTTCCAGTCTTCCTGCCATGTTCTATACATTCCCAGTGTTTTTAACGGTCCCAGTGCCAGTACTCTTGCCGTACTTACATTTCCTCCCATGGTCTCTGCCAGTGCAAAAGGATATTCTATAGCTGCTGTAGCCATGTTCTCCGCAAGTATTCCTTTATTAATGGTATAGTTTGGCATGGATATCCCTTTCATGCACCGGTAGTTTTCCCGGTCTTTATTCTCATCGGGGTATAGGGCATGCCTATTGGCTACGGTTCCATCTTGTTCTCCAAAGGTATATACTCCTGACGGATGATCGTTTTCTTTGTCAATTCGTTTGAAGGTTACATTTTTATCATAGAGGCGTATTCTGTCCTCATTGGGATTCAGATGGCTGAATGTTTCTCCGCTCCGGCTGTTTAGATCTATAATCCATCCGGTTCCTGTATCACTGTCTCTTCATCATAGAAATGTCATATATAATAACTAAAAATAGTACTACAATCGCTATTACCCTTGCTATAAACACTCCTATAGAATTTTTGGCATACGGTCTTTGATCCCAAATCCCAAATGTTTTAAAATATTCCGGATAACAAATTGCTATAACTAATACAATGTATACTATGATATTCAAAATTATGTCTTTTGCTGTCATAAACTCAGTTTCTCCTTTTATCCGTTATCTCATTAACACGTCTCTTTATATCTTCTTTCTTATTAGTATCTTCTCTTTCGTGAAATATTTCTTCATATAATTTACTCAAATTGACTCTTACACCTACTTCTGCTCCTGCACCATAATAAGCTTGTACTCCAAAATCAGCAACACTATCACCATTATCGTTACTAATATTTATACCTCTTAAAGCACCATATGCATTTACACTTCCATCTGAAGTATGATATTTAGGATCATAAATATATCCTATTTGTCCTCCAACAGCAATTATGCTTGTACTCGCATTTGCTACAATTACCGGATGATCTCTACTTGTAGAAAAATCAAGATGTACGTTTGCTTGCACCCCACTAGATGCCTTTGCACTTCCTATACCAATCCCATAACCAACACCTATGCCACCATGTAATTCAAAAATATCTCGATCCGGTCTGCTATTATTGTATCTCTCTATCGCATTCTGTAAGTTCTGTGTCATTCCTATCTCACTATCATAGGTATACTTTGTTCCAAGCACATTATTGGCCGAATTAAACGTATATATAAAGTCATTCTCTGCGCTTTCGGGAATATCATTATTTTCAACGCTTATTCCATAAGCTGCTAATAATACTCCCAATATTTTTTCCTTGTCCCCTTCATTTACAGCATTACTTAATTGATTTTCTATTGCTCCATCTTGCTCCCCTGTATAAGCCTGATCTTTATGTCTCAATCCATTCCACCGTGTCCCCATCTGTGCCGTATAGGCTCCTGTGTTTCTGTCTCCTGTCAGGCTTCCTGCGACGGCTCCCAAGGCAGTGCTGATGGCTTGTACAGTATCGGGGTGGGTGTCCATCCAGTCTCTTCCTTTTGTTTTTTCCATGTATGCCAAAGCAAATTCGTTCACGCTTCCCGATACGGCTCCTGACAATGCGTTTCCTCCGCTCATGGTTCCTGTCAGTGCGCCTATGGCTCCATGGAGAAGGAGTTTTTCTGTGAATCCTTCTTTCCATCCATAGTGGTCTGCCGCTTCATGGATGATTTGGTTTCCCACTATGTTCATCATGTGGATGAGTTCCTGTTTTTCTTCTACTTTCTTTTTGTCGAAGATTTCTTTGAGTTTGTTTAAGCTGTCTTCTGTGTTCCTGTTCAGTTTCTCTATATCTTGTTTCTGGTTTTCTTTATCCGTGATGGTTATAGTTCCTTTGGATACGGCGGATGTCGTGGTTGTTCCTGCTTTGTCTTTCACGGTGGGAACCATATTTGAGAGGAGTCCCAAGGCGTTTAAGGGGACTCCTGCTCCTGTGCTGTAGGAGATTCCGTGTCCGCTTGCTTTATACTCGGCTTTGTTGTCTATGTTTTCCCATGTCAAAGTACCGGTGGTGATCCGGTTCTTTTCTTTTTCTGCTTTGCTGTCTACGACGGCTCCTTTGAAAACACATAAATCATATAAATAAGTACATTAATATCGCCATAACAAAAAGTCCAATAAGTCCAAAAATCCCTCGTTTGGTTTCTTCAACATATTCCCAATCCTTGGAGCCGTATTTAATTCTATTATAAAATCCTATAATCACCATCATAATCCAAATAAAAGCAAGTGAATACAGTGCAAGTCCTTTGTAAGTATTATCAATAATTTCTCTATCTATCAAAACAATATAAACCATATTCACGATTAATAATACAGAAAGGGGTATATAGATTATTGGCAATGTATGTCGTATAAAAAAAGATTCTTTTTCTGATAATCCTTTTTTTAGGATAAAAGCCTTAAATACTACTCCACATAAGATTAAAAGAATTATGTCATATATATAACTCCCTATAAAGAATCTCATTTCATCTTTTCTCCTTCCTATTTAGTGTCTATATTCTTGCCTGCCTCATCTTTCTCCCATCTACTTTTTTCATTTTCGACATACCATGTAGCTGCTCCGGTAGCAGAGACGAATCCAATAATTAAACCTGAAATCCCCATTATGGTTTCACCAACTGCCTCTCCTAACATCCCTGCTGAAATAGGTAATGTATTATATATATCCGCGCTAAATGCGTTATATGGGATTTTAAATCTCTCGAAATTTGGAGATCCCCTATACTGACAAATTCCTCTTTATAAGTGCAAAAACAGCAAGATTAGTGCAAGAAGTATAACTCCTATTATCGCACCTTTCCCTTTAGTCATATTATGTTCATGTTCCTTATCATATTTCCATCTTGTATAAACTGAAAGACCTACCCAGACAAATCCAAAAAACTCCAGCGAATTATATGCATATATCTCAAAATGATTATTAATTACCTCTATATCAATCATCACAATAAAGAAAATATTAAGAATAAGCGCAATTGTTATCGGGAGAAAAATAACAGGGGCATTTTCTCTAAGTATCTTTTCTTTCTCAAAAAAATATTTTTTTAAAATAAATGACCTGAAAAACGCTATACATATTACTATCAATAACAAATCATATATATTTTTCATCAAGTGTTTGCCCTCTTTTCATCACTAATATCCTCAGCTTCTTTACGTTCTATTTCGAGTTTATATTGTTCTACCCTATAATCAACAACCCCTGTCGTTAATGTTCCTATACCAACAGCGCCAACTGGACCACCAAAATACATTCCAACCGCTCCTCCTAACATTCCTGCTGAGATTGGCAATATGTCCAAAACATCCGCTTTAAATCCATTGTATGGGGATTTAAATCTTTCGTGGTTTTCCTGTGTTCCGTATAGATAAAACGCACCTGCTACAAGAGGACTGGCTTTCTTCACAAGGTTTTTCCCGATTGCCTCCGCTTCTTTTCGTGTCAGGTAGGGATATTCGCTTTCCATCCAGTTCGCCGCACTCCAGCTTGCGATTCTTTCTGCCGCGATTTCTTTGGATTTATCCAGGGCTGCTTTGTTCAGCGCTTCTTTATATCCGTTACGCTTTTCAATGATGACTTGTCCGGGCATGTCTCCTTTTTTTATTGTACTTAGATCTATATAGGTGCCTGTTCCTTGTTTTCTCAACCATTCTTCGTTCTGCTCAGCATCAATCTGCAGCCATCTGTCTTTCATTTTTGCTTTCTCTTCTTCTGTCTTTGCGTTTTTCATATCGTCCAGATATTGTTCATATTGTTCATGGGTGAGGTAGTTGAAGGTTGTCGCCTGGTGGGCTATGGCTGCCCCTGTTTTCCCTCCTGCCAGGTATCCTATGGCGGCGCTTGCTATTTTATGGACTTCTTTGTCTTTGATTTTTCCCAGTTCTTTTTGCAGGAGGGCGTTCAGTCCTGCTCCTGTCAGTCCTTTTGTCATTCCTGCTCCTGCTTCCTTGGATACTAAGGCTCCCATGATTCCATGCATGGCGATTCTATTGGTTCCGCTTTCGCTCCATTTCTTTGCTTCTTTTTCGTATTTCTCCGCCAGTATGCTGTTATTCTCTTTTCTGGCTTTTTCTGCTTTTTTATTCAGTTCGTTTTCTTTGTGTCCCGCTATGTCTCCTATGAGGCGGTATCCTACTTGGGAGAGGATGTTCACGTATTCCTGTTTTTCTTCTATTTTCTTTTTGTCGAAAATTTCAGAGAGTGTGTTAAGCGCGTTTGCTGTGTCGTGGCTGATTTCTTTGTCTGTCTTTTCTTTTGTGGTGGTGATGATGCTGTCTGCTATGGCCGCATAGGTTATGCTTCCTGCTTTCCCTTTCACGGGGATGGTCGGTACATAGCCCAGTCCTAAGGGGTTGAGTTTGGATACGGCATTAGTGGATACGGTAATTCCGCTTGCTTTTGTTTTGTATTCAGCTTTGTTGTCTATGTTTTCCCATGTCAAAGTACCGGTGGTGATCCGGTTCTTTTCTTTTTCTGCCTGGCTGTCTATGACGGCTCCTTTAAGGCGGGTGTTGTTTTTGACTTGGATATCGTATCCTTCTTTTCCTGCGTAGATGCCTGCCTGTTTTGTGACACTTTCGTAGGCGGAGTCTGTGTTTGTTTTTCCTTTTCCTCCGCTTACGCTGACGGCGCTTCCCGGTGTGTAGCTGATGGAGAGACCCGATGTTTTGCCTGTTTCTTTGTAATTCTTTTTGTCTTGTTCGCTTTCTATGGACATTCTTCCTGCGTTAACAGTAACTTTGTTTCCTCTGACTGTCCCGCCCCGGATCAGGGTGTCGTTTCCGCCGGAAAGGGTTGCCGTATTTTTCGCAGTGATGTCTGACGGGGTATGGGTAAGGATGGTTTCTTCTGTCTGTCCTTTCCCTTTCCCGTAGGACGCGCCGATGCCATAGCCTCCTTTGCTGAGGGAGGCTCCTATGCTTCCGCTTTTTGCTTTGTAGTCTTCTATGGTTGTGCTTTTGTTTTCGGAGGAGAGGATATGGATGTTGTTTCCTGCCTGGAGGTGGATGTCTTGGGCATTGACTGTGCTGCCTTTGACTGTCATGTCTTCTTTGGCAATGACGGCAGCTGTCTTTCCAGCGGTGATCCGGCTTCCTTTTGTTTCTTCGGTAATGGTTTCCGCATGGTCTTTCCATCCGGTGCTGCCCAGGCTGATATTGATTCCTACGGCATTGTTCTTATTAATGGCTTTGTCTGTTTTCTGATTTTTCTGTATTTCTCTCACGTTCATGCCTGCCTGCAGGGCATACAGGGCTTTCAGCCGGCCGTCTCCCACTTCTCCGGCTCTCTTTACGGGAGCGGCTACGGTTCTTGCCGCATTGACGGCCGCTCCGCCTAAGGATACGGTAAGGCCGCTCTTCTTGTATTCGTGTTCTTCTTTTCCTCTGTAGGTATTGTCTTTGCTTTCGATGTCTACGTTTCTTCCTGTGATGAGGGTGTCTTTCCCGGCGATGATGTCGGAGGCTCTGACGGTGATGTTGTTTTGGGCATGGATGGTGACGCTGCCTTTGACGCTCCCCACGGTGCTTCCTACCTGCATGGTTTCTTCGGTGTCATAGCTGTCTTTTTTCTTTTCGCTCCCGATGGTGAAGCCTAAGCCGCTTCCTATGAGGCCGCTTTTCTTTACCTGTTTTTTGTGTATTTCTTTATCTGTTTCTTCCGCAGCATTTATGGAGATATTTCTTCCGGCTGACAGGGTTGTTTCTTTGGTGGAGGCGGCAGCGCTTCCTGTAAGGCTGATGTCTTTCCCTCCCTGCAGGGAGACGGTATTTCCTTCTATTATGCTTTTTTGTGCTTTCACGGCATGGACTTCATCGTGGGTGGTCGTGGTGGTACTGCTGAGCAAACTTCTTTCTTTATGGCGGTGGTGTTCTTCCAGGTCTGTTATTTCTTTTCCGTTTTCTACCGTAAGGTTTCTTCCCGCTTCTACGGCGGTCGTTCCTTCGGAACGGATATCTGCTGCTTTGATGGATGTGTCTCTTTCGGACTGCATGGTGAGGCTGCCTTTGGCGGTGACGGAGGAGCCTATATCCCGGGCGGCGCTGTCATGGCGGTAGTTATTCCTGTCCCATGTGGTGGTCGTGTCTTTTTTGACTGCGGCGGTTTCCATGGTTATGTCCCGTCCGGCTTTCATGGCTATATTTCCCGCCGAGGAGGCAGCGGCTGCCTGCATGCGGATGTCTCTTCCCGCTTCCATTGACAGGGTGCCTTGATTTCCTGTGACAGCGGCTTTCCCTGAGGAGGCGATGGTTTGTGTGTATCCCTGTTTATTTCTTTCTTCATGCAGGGTGGAGGCAAGGTCTATGTCCTGCCCGGCTTTAAGGATGAGTTTCTTTTCGGCTTCCATGGTCCCGGTATTCCGGATATCTCGCAGGGCTTCTTCCAGGATGGTGGAACCTTTTATGGTACCTCCCTCGTTATTGATGTCGGAGGCGGAGAGGCGCATCGTGTCTCCCGCGATAACGGTGCCGCGGGAGAGGATGTCATTGGTGGCATGGATATCTATATTTTCTGCGGAAATAAGGGCAGAACCCGTAAGGGTGCCGTTCTTTCCATGCGCCAGATAGACTTCCGGCACGAGGGCTTTGACGATGTTCCCGTCAGGCAGAAGGACGGAGGATTCCACCATCCAGACGATGTCTTCTTTGAGGGCGGCCTTCTGGTCTTCGGTGAGGGCCATGCCGATGCGGACGTCTTTGTTTTCTTGGGCCCATCTCACAGCGGCATCCATGAGGGCTTTGTATTCGGTTTCTCCTGCCGGCCGCCCTTTGAGCTGCATGAGCCGGTCTCGGACGAGTTGGCTTTCATAGTAGCCGTCGCCCAGACGTTTTTCGAGTTTCTCCGGGTCATACTGCATCCGGCGGAAGAAGTAGTCTGAGGACAGGAAGGTTTTTCTATCCGCATAGGCCGGGTCGGTTTCCACAAGGTAGCGGGCCGTCGGATCGGAGGTGACATGATACAGGCTGCTGTCGGAAATATGAAGCGGTTTTCTTTTTGACGGACTCAAGTATGCTTCTGCTTTCGTCCCTTCATATACCGGGTTTGTATAGGCTTTGTCCACAGCGGCTATGACGGTCGTATCGGTGACTGCATCAGCGGGCATATAATCAGTGCGGGTTGTCCGTGTTTCTGTCCTTTTATGGAGATGGGTTCCATGGTGGACTCTTTTGGTCCAGTAGGAGGTGGCGGTTCCTTCTTCTTTTACTGTTTTATGTCCTTTTTCGTCCCGATTTTCTATATCTGCCCCATGGAGGGTAAGGGTCTTGCCGGCGGTCATCACGCTCCTGTCATTCACTGCTCTGCCGGCTTCGAGGGAAAGGCTGCCGCCGGCTGCTATGTGCGCGGGGTCTGTCGTGTCTATCCGGTCTTCATAAACGGACCGGTCATAGATGTAGGTAGTGAAGTGGTCATAGTCTCCGCCGTCCGGTGTATACAGATGGTCTACATGTCCACGGCGCTCTATGTAGGCTGCGCCGGCTGTTCCTTTTCCACCCAAAGTGAACCTGTCTATCTTCCCCTGCCCTACGGCTTCTTCATGGTGGGTCTTCCCTGCCAAAACGTTTTTAGTGGAGAAGTGTTCATTGCGGTTTTCCAAATGGTTCACGCCGATTGTCATATTTCCGCCGCTTTCCAGATAGGCACTTCTGTTTTCTATTTTTTCTGTTTTCCCCGTTATTTTCCCTTCCTTATCCAATTGTCCGCCGATGGTCAGGTTTCCTTCGGCACGGATGAGGGCGTGTTCGGTATTGGTCAGTGTGCCGGCAACGGAAAGGTTCATGTGTTCCCGGGATGCGATAACGGGCGCTTTTTCTTTATATGTCCCCAGATTATCCAATGTATCCGCTTCCACGGACAGTCTTGTTCCATAGATGCGTCCCGTGTTTTCATTGGTTATGTGGTTTGCCCGGATATGTACATTTTCTCCATTGACCAGCCCATGGTTTACCCAGGTGTTTTCTGTTACGGTTTCTGTGTCCGCTCCTTTTATTTCTCCGGTTTCTTCATTTCGGATGTTTTTACTTTCCAGTGCCAGGTGTCCGCGGGAAAGGATCTCTTTGCGGTTGGTTATATTTCCTTTTACGGCTAGTGAAAGGCTGCTGCCTGCTTCCAGGCGCCCTGTATTGGTAAAGTCTTTTTCCAACAGGATTCCGGCTTTTTTCCCTGCGGATACGATGCCGTCTCCGGTCATCCTGCCGGTTTGTATGTTTATATTCCCATCGGCCGCCAGTGTGCCTTCTGTATTGGTTAATGCATGTCCCGCTTTAATCTGCTGGCTGCCGCCGCTTTTGATGGTACCTGCCGCATTATTTATGGCGTCTCCGGTTTCTATGGACAGGTTGTTTCCGCTTTCCATGGCGTGTCCCGCATTGTCCAGTGTTTTTCCGGCATAGATGTCCATGTTTTCTCCGGCAAGGAGTTTGCCTTGGTTACGGATATTTTCTTTGGCCGCCGCGGATAGATTTCTTTCTGCGGCGATGGTTTTGTCGTTTTCCAGGTAGTTTGCGCGGAGGTCTGCATTTCCTTTGCTGTAGATGGTACCGCTGTTTTTCAGGTCGCCGTTCCAGTCAAGGGTGAGGTTGTCTTCGGCGCTCCATGTGCCGCTGTTATTGACGCCCAGTCCTTTTTCTGTCCCCACTAAGGTGATCCGTCCGGCGTACATGCCTCCTATGGCGGCGGTGTCGAGGGCGAAGGCGGGTCGTCCTCCTTTCCCTTCTATGGCAGAGGCTTCGAGGGTCTTTGCGTCTACGGTATTGACCCCGGTGGTGATATGGAGGTCTTTGGCCCAGATGCCTGCGTTGATTTTCACGGCGCGGGAAAGGATGGCAAGGCTTCCCGTTTCTTTTCCGCCAAGGCCTTTCCCTTCAATGAGGATGTCTCCTCCTGTGATGTCGAAGCGCTGCAAATGGTCTTCTCCGTCATAGACGGGTTTCCCTGTGGTGAGGAAGGCTTTGCCTGTATTGATGAATCCGCCTCCGTTTACGGTAATGCCGTTCGGGTTGGCAATGACGACGTCTGCCCTGTTTCCTGCCACTTCCAGAAATCCGTCCATGGATGTGGAACCCGCGCCGGTGACTTCGTTTACGATGATTTTGGCCGGTCTTTCTGCCATGTTATTGTTCCCCTGTACGTATCCTGCCAGTTCGGTTTTGGAGAGGGTGTAGGAGTTGTTCAGGATGGCGCCTTTGTCCGGCACGTTGAAGGTTTCGTATTCATTCCGGGATACGCCGCCGGAGGAGGGGGCGGTTATATTGACAAGGGGTATGCCGTTTGCTGTTTCTTCTATTTGCGGCTGATGGCGGGCTTCCGCTTTCGGATCGGGCATGATGGGGCCCGACGCCATGCCGGCGGTGCTTGTCATAAACAGTCCCGCTGCCAGCCATATGGCTACATTCCATCTGAGTCGTTTGCTTGTGCTTGTTTTCATTTGTCATAACCTCTTGTCGTTTTGATTAAAATTTGACCGATTTCATTTAAAATTGACAGCCCAGCGTGAATCCGCCGGCCCATGTTTTCGTATGGAAGCCGTCAGGCTTGTATAAGGCTCTGCTGATAAAGGTGTCGTAGAAGAGTCCTGAGGGAAAGGTTCCTCTCATTCCCAGCGCCATGCCCGCGATGGTTCTTCCTGTCAGGATCTCTGTGGATACGCCGTATACGGCGCCTGCGTCGAGTCCTGCATATACGCTGCTGTGGAGGCGCGGAAGAGAGGATGACAGTTCGTTTCGGATGTACCATCCGTTTTCTCCCATGAGTGTGTATTCTCCGTCGAAGCCCCTGACGGTGTACCTGTTCCCGATGCTCACCATGTCTGTGCTGTAGAGGCGCATGCCGCCTGTCGTCCACTGCCCGTGAAGGGATGTGGTGAAGGATGCCGGCCGGTGTCCCAGGGTAAGGGGTTTCTGCCAGTCTATGTCCAGGAGCCACATTTTATAATGGGTTTTGGGACTCGCCGGATTGTCTGTATCAGGTTTCGCGCCGAACCATCCTGTCCCCATTTTATATCCGAGGCGGGTGTACAGTGTGCCGCTTCCTGTATAGACGCGGTCAAAGAGGCCTATTTCCATGGCCGTGGTGTCCATGGCCTGTACGGGGATTTCCATATCGTTGATGAAGTAGTGGGCGTTTCTTTTGGTGAGGCTTATGTCCCAGCCGTATTTTTCGTTTTTGGTGCGTCCCATGACATGGCTGAAGGTGAATTCGGTGATGCGGGTTTTCCCGCTGCTGATGAAGTCATAGGGATTGGATTTTACGGTCCGGTGGTATCGGTAGCGGTTGTGCCGCAGGGTGAAGGTGTCCCAGCCTCTGGGGATGGAGTAGGAAATGCCCTGTCCTCTGGTTCCTTTTTCGTATCCCTCCCGGGAGCCGTCTGTATTTCCGCTGATACGGAAGAGGTCATTGGCATTGAAGAGCCGGTCTATTCCCAGGGCGGCATTCCACTGGATGCTTCCTGTGTCTTCCAGTCCGGAGTCGTCCACGGAAAGGCTTCCCTTTATTTGTTTCCCCTTGGTTATGGAGAGTTCCACGTCTGTCATGTCCGCTTCTTCGGCAGGGAGGAGTTTCATGGATACGTCCAGGGAGCTGACGCGTTTCATCTGTTCCAGCCCCTGCTCCAGGCGGCGGATGTTCAGGATGTCTCCTTCTTTGATGGGAAATGCGTTTTTCCATGGGATGAGGGCGCTGTTTTTGCTGTAGATGATTTTATGCAGCCTGCCGGTTTGGATGCGGAGAAGGAGTTTCCCGTTTTTCATATTCTGCTCGGGAATCACGATGCGGCTGGTCACGTATCCTTTGTCCAGCAGTTTCGCATTCAGGTCTTTTACCAGCCTGTTGACGGATGAAATCCCCATGTCCGTGTGAATATGGGGCTGTATGATGTCCTGCAGCCAGCCGAACTTTTCTTCCTGCCCCGATAAAATAATTTCGTCTATTCTAAACACGGGTCCTGCGGCACCTTGCATTTCCTCTTTTTCATTCACGCTGCTTCCCATATTTTCCACGCGGGGCATGCGCAGCCTTTCCTGCCGCTCTTCTTCTCTCTGCCGCGCTTCTTCCAGCCGCTCTGCTCCTGTGTAATCTAAAACGGGAGCAGCTGATACCGCTCCCGTCATCATGGTATAAAAAGCCCATACAATCAAACTTTCTTGCGCACCAGAACAAAGTGTCGTCAAAGTGGGGGCAAAAACAACTTTTTACATCTTTAAATATTCCATTTTTTACAAAACAAAAAAGCCCGTCTTATTCGACAGGCTCTGACTTCATGGCGGAGAGAGGGGGATTCGAACCCCCGTGCCGGTATTCGCCGGCAACATGATTTCCAATTTTGAATTATAACAAAAATATCGGTAAATACTGAATGTTTTAGGGTACAAAATAGCATTAAAAGATACATTTTTTTATAAATTATCGTAAATATTATCGTAAATTTTGAGTAAAAAACAGGGCGGTTTCCCGCCCCACTTAGATACCGAATCACCTGCGGGCGATAGCCGCACCTACGGTAATAACAAACAGCCCTGCATATATATCTCGTTGTCTACGTATGACTGCTTGTTTGTGCTCTATTTTCTTTATTTTGTTCTTCAACTCTTCTAATGATGTTCTTGATTCTGTTAGATCGTTTCTGACACCGTTCAACGATTGATTCGCATTCGTTAATGATACCTGCGTCTCTTCGAGTTCTTTCTGCAATTTCTCTAGCTGTTTCATTTGCTCGCCGGAATCCATCTTGAGCATAATCAATTTTTGCCTGAGCTGATTTAACTCCAAGCTCTGCGCTGTGAATTCTGTCTTGAGCTCGTTCCAATCCGTCATTGATATCATGATAGTCTGTTTTGACTCTGCTCGATTCATAACACCACCATCCGCAGATACCTGCAACGAGCAGCAAAACAATAATCCCAATAATAAGCAGATAGCGATAATTACTTGTTTTAATGCTTTTCCACACATTTAGCCCTCCTGATTCTTGTAAAACTCTGCTTTGCCCCGAATCAAATCTCCACCCGGCACTAATACTCCGCCGTTACCGTAATCCGGTAAATACAGCAGATCCCAGCGCATATCGGGGTCTCCGCTATCGACGCCGTAACCGTCAATTTGGGCGATTTCCGCGTGCGTATATACATCGTCCGCAGTCAATTCAAGTATTTCTTCAGCTTTAGCCGTTAACATCGCCATGGCTTCAATCTGTTCTTTTGTCGGCGGTTCACTTCCTAAATCTATGCCGTCGGGATGATCATAGTAGCATACCGCGTCTTTGCAACACGCCATCGCTATACCGATTGACCGGCTGTTTCTGTGCCACGTGTGTGCCAGCCTTTCAGTAAAATGTTCATGCATGACATGATATCCGCCAGTCCGGTCGATTACTACGGTATAATCTGGCAAATTAACTACTTCCCCGTCACAGCCCGTCCAGTGTTCGTAAATTCGGTCAATACCGCCTGCCGCATTATGCAGCAGCACTTCAATTTCTTTTAACGTCATCTTTTTTTAACTCCTTTTCTATGGCATCCGGCCGTCCATTGCGGTTTTTATCCACCATATACTTGGCGATAAATGCAATCGCCCCGACGACCGGAACCGCCGTATAGTCTTCAAAGAATTTAATCAATGTCATCGTATTAGCTGAACCCCTGCAGAATTCAATAATCCACGCGGCCAGCACGACACAAAACAGAATTAAAAAGCCTATGGCGTAACCATAGACTACTTTCATAGACGGCTTGGCATTCCCTTTCGGTATGTATTCATTTATGTATCCGACAGCTTTTTTCCATAAATCCCTTATTTTCTCGAACAATCACATCACCTTTCCTATCAATGCAATTACCACGGAAATGATGGTAGAAATCAGCCCGGCTACTTTATAGATATTATCTATCCTATGATGCGCGGATTTAGCACTTTGCTCCGCCCTTTCATGCGCTACCTGAAGTCTCTGTATTTCAGGTAGCATTTCGACAAGCATATCAAGTTTCGTTTCGATCCGGACGATTCTCTCCAGTGCTTCCGGACTTATATCCACCATACTCATTATTTATTGTCCTCCGTCTTATTTTCAGGCTTTTCTTCCAATGGTTTGCTCCGGATGCATTTCTTATTTGTACAAAGTCCTGTTTTTTTATCTATTTTGCGGTGACACAAAAAGCAACGTTCCATTTAGATTTCCCCTCTCTTTTCTGCGTATTCGTTCATCAATGCTTCTCGCTCTTCTTTTAACTCAGTGTATAGATCCTCATCTTCAATCGCTTTGGCTTTTGCCATTTCGAGTTCAAGGCTGTTTAGTCTGCCAGCATATTCCTGATCCAGCGAATTAAGCGTTATTTGTCTTTGCTCTTTCTCAGATATTGGCGGACACTCTTTTAATGCTCCATCTAAGTAAACAAGATTCATGGCAATTGCCTCTCGCCATTCTTTAGCAGTCTGCGTAATGATAAAAGAATTGGGGTATTCTTTTTTTAGTTTATCTTCTATTGCTTCTATATTATCGCCGTGAATACCTACAACATAAGAAGTTATTCTTCGTCCATCTTTACCGTAAGCGGAGACATACAAAGGCTTACTATTTATATCTAAATCAGTCATAAATCTCACACTCCTATCGCAATCCACTGTGCATCTTGACCTGTTCCCGAATTATTATGCACAGACAACGTAAATCCTGTTAATGAATTGTACTCAATAGCACGCGAATTGAAATAAGCAGCACCTTGATGGTTTGTTATTATTTTCCGAAAAGAATTAAACGCTATCGGGAATGTTACCCATCCGTGCTCATTAGAACCCCACTGTACCAATAATCCGCTCGCATATTTTATATAGCCGTTATGATCTAAATTTTTAGAAACGATATGTTCTGAAACATTATTCTGTGCATCGAAATGAGTAGACGCCATTGTTGGAGCAAGCTGACCATTTCCGTTCCGGAAAACATAAGCACCAGACACTTTATGTCCTCGATGTCCAAAAACGATGTTCTCCACATCGTGGTCAAAATTTATTTCATTATTATAAGAGAAAGGGAATAATACACCAGATTTGTAATAATTTAAATCATTCTCGAAAGAACTTATTTTAGTCGGAATATTCGAACTGTATGCAAGTCTTCCCCAATTCCCCCAAGAATTCTCTCTCCAAAAACGGACAAAAATACCATTAACTTCCGGATGATGCGTTACATATGTTTGTGTAATGCAAAAACCGGCTGTCTCAACAATTAACGCACCCCATCGGTACACAGATTCAGGGGCATTTTTTAATTCCCCCGCATCGATTTGATAGACTCCTGCCTCTGTCAATAGATTAAAATCAGCATTTGTAATACTGTCACTAATAGTTTTCTTTCTGTATGTTTTCGCTATAATATTGTTTTCACTATCTTTCGTAGCACTGGCAGCATTACCAGATATCCCATTTGCGTGGGCGTCTGGATCTGCGGCATGAGTATCTGCATCGTCCCGGTCTTTCTTGATGGCTTTATCAATCTTATCCCAGTTTGCATTCCGTTTATCCACATCGTAAATTTCCGTTTGCAAAGGCTTTTCAAGGTTTATCGTTTTGGTGTAATTAGGCATCTGCCAGTACCTCCGCTCTTAAATCATGATGAGTATACATCAATTCTTTCATTCTTCCATGAGTAAATCGTTTCAGATCTATGTGACGGTTATACATCAGATCTATTTCAATTGTTAGATTTGCGGGCAATATACATCGGAGCATATATTCTGCAGTTTGTCTTTGTCTTTTAACGCCTAATGCAATCAGTATTTTTATGTAATATTGATTGTGTTTTAGATTGATACTGTAATTCCCTTCGCCGCAAATACCATCCAGCAGAATTTCCAATTTCCTATATGTGTATGGCGTATTTGGTGTAATTTTAGCAATAATCGCCATTCGCCGATCATCCAGAGTATCCGCACTTCTCGGTGTCAGTTTCAGCATCTCTTCCCATCGCGCTGCTCCATCTTCATCTAAGTCAAACACAAAAGTATTTAGAGCTTTTTCAACAAGCAGCCCAATAATACAATTCATCTCTAGATCTACCGTTTTTGCAAATTCTTTAAACTCTACCGCATTAACAAGCACATCGGGGAAATAATGTCTAATATTTGCTTCCCGCAATTTGAGGCTATCCCGTAAATTATTACTCATACGTCAGCCCCCCCAATTTAACAATTTCATCAACTCCCAGCTGCAGGTTTTGTTTTGATCCGTTAATAGTAGTTTCTTCCACATCGAGAACGCCGGTTACATCTAAAATACAGCTTTCTATCTTAGACACACGGATGATAAGTCCTATATTCGTAAACTCGTTAACCGATATAGTCTGTGTATTTTTCCACCCTCGATTAAGCTCTTTCAGATAGTCATTGATCGCTTCTGTGACTTTCGGTTTTATATCACTCAATACAAACCCACTTTTTACAGAAATTTTTGCTTTAATGTTAATTGTTTTTTCCATTACCCCTGCTACTGTTACATAATGTCCTATCGGTGCTACACCGACGCCTTTCTGGTGATAAGGAACCGGATCTAATATTTCTTGCACTTTATCCACAAATTCACTGTCGGGCGATTTAAATTCGGATGTGCAAAATACGACTTTAACCGTGCCTCCGCCGTTCCAGACCGGGTACACTTTGACGCCGCCCACACCGGCAATAGATAGTACCTTTTCTTTATAATCCGCAATATTTCCACCATATGCCTGCGTTTCAAAACTTTTTAAATACCGTTGCCGGAACACTTCCGTATCTTCGTCATCAATTGCGGGGATAGTCAGCGCCTCAATTTTTGCAGACTGCAGACTTGATAAATTGTCAATAGGCACAAGCATTGCTGCTTCCTTATTCCCAGAAACACCCGCAGTCTCACAGAGCAGTAAATAACTGCCGGATTTCAACTTTTCCGTTACAGCATAATTGATTCCGTCACAGGAAAATCGATGTCCAATTGGTATTTCCAACGCACTCGGAGTAAATATCCCACGTACGACCGCCCTTGTTGCTTTATACGGCACAAGTCCTCGTTCCAAAGCACGCTCAATCAAAAACTGACGCTCTGCCGTATCACCAAATGTGTTTTTCATAAACCAATCCAGTGCGGCATACATCAGTTCAAGTTCGATCGATACCGGAGCCGTTGCATCATGTATAATACTGCCCTCCCGTTTATCAACTGCGGAGCTAACGGCATCGAGCATTCTCTTTTCTATGACTTGGCTTGTCTGATCCTCATACATTCCTTACCTTCACACTCCTTTCCATCTCGATATTCCCAAAAATAGAATGAACTACAAAATAACATTTGACGTTTCCTTGCTTATCATGTTGTAAATCAAAGCCGTCTACTTTGTTGATACGGTCATCTACCAGCAGTGCCTCTTCTATCCGGCGCGGGATTTCAGGGATAACGTAAGGCATAGGTTTACCAAACAAATCGGCAAGTTCCACGCCGTAATTCGAGGAATAAATGATGTGTTTATACCGTTCTGTATTTAGGACTTTATAGACAGCTTGCCGCACAGCTTCCAAGTCATCTGTTATTGTTCCTGATACGGTTCCTTCCTCAATATTCATTCGATAGGTTTTAGACGGCATGCGTATCTGGCTGCCCGCAATGAACACATTGTTAAATTCTTCAGGTAATAGTTTCATTTAATCACCCCCATTGCCCGTGGACATCAGAATGGTTGTATACACGATTAGCAACAAAAAACAGCTGTCCGCCGGACTGCTGTATCATGACGACTTTCTCTCCGATTTTTAATCCGTTATAGATAATGATCTTCTTCCTCCCTTTATAGTCGTGGTCATGGCTGGCATACTCCGCATATCCTCCGCCGCCTGCACGTTTTTCAGTGATGTGATTGACTTCAATATCTACTTCAAAATCACGAACGTTATCGGAAAGTATCAAAAAATCTTCATCCAGTTCATTCTCTCCTACGCGGATGACCAAAGGATCTGCAGATATAACTTCGCCCAGAACGAAATCAGACGGATTCATCCCGCGCACGGTCTGTGCTACAAGAGATTTCAACACATTCGGCAATTCGTCATTGATCATTGATTACACCGCCTTTCAGCGTCAAGTCCATCATGTGCGCCTGGTTAGAAAATGTATGAACCACCTTTGTGACCAGTACTTTCTGCGCTAATTCCACATCGCCCAAATTGAGCTTTACGTAAATCATAGAACCCGCACGCACCCGGATATCTCCGGCCGCCCCTTTTATGTCCAATTTACGACGGACTACATTATAGAACTTAAGCATTTGGTTAGCCCGTTCCTGTGGATTTTGAATATTCTTCTGCAGCTTTTCATAGTACTGCAGGACGCCCCACTGGTCTTTCTCCTTCGATTTCGCGAACTCGTCTGGGCTCATCGGCGCATAGAACTCTTTTCGCTTGCCTTCTCCCGCCACCTGCTTGTCTTCTACTACCAACTTGACTAAGTTATACGTGTCCTTGTCTATGCTGCTTTCATAATCAAAATCTTCTGCGGTTTCATTATCTATGAGAATGGGAACCACCATGTCAATCGGCTTGGAGAGCATGAGTTTTTGGAAATCATCGTAAAGCACATAAACTTCTTTTGTATTAACTAAGGTAATATCCAGCGCACCTTGGATAATATCAAAGAGAGTGGCATTATCTTCTACCCTCTTATCAATCACGAATTTAGTGTCCGCTAACGTTCCAACTTTTAGCTGAAAATATTCGGCCAGCTTCTGTATGACCTGCGTGGCGGTTATATTCTTGTATTGCCAGCTTTCTTTATTCTTCAAATACCGGAGCTGATCATAAGCAGTGACATCAATACTGCTGTCTTTGTTTCGTTTTTTTACGAAAACAAACCCGAAGAAAACAGCTTTATCTCCAACCTTGACCTGTACAGTATCCCCCTCAACAAATTTAAGGGTGTCATCTTTGTATACGGTAAACGTGAACTTCCCCGGTGCCCCGCTGATAGTCCATTCAATTTTCGCTCCATCCAACACGGCAGGCGCGTAATATTTGTTTTCCGTCTTGTTATGGATAATAACTTCAAACAAGTTTAAGCACCTGCCCTTTTATATTCTTTTCAAGCGGGTTAGTCACCCCGCTGGCGTTAGCCACGGCGCGCCAATCAAGATTGCCGCCAATAACACCTTTACAGGCTTCCAGTACAGATAACTGATTTGTTATTTTTATCGCCGCAGGAACCTGCGTTGTTGGAGTATATCGCGGTTCTTTTACCCGCAATGTTTCCGTACCATCTTCATTCTTCGTCACTTCTACCTCTTTGGTTCCAAAGAATTTATACTGCTTGAGTACAATACTGATATTTAAATCGTTTCCATTCCGGGCATCCTCACCTATTGTATAATTCTCAATAGTGCAAAGCATGTTAGTATTCCACAACTGAGAATAATCAAAACCCATGCGGGTAACGATAAACCGGACTGGATTCTGCGTCTCTTTAGAAGCTTTGAGTGAATCGAGGAACGGCGCCGCTTTCTTAAAAGAAAATGCGTTTCCTAAAGAGCCGCCAATCCGGGATGAAATTGCCCCTACAGCATAATTGATTAATCCTGTCTGTAAGGATGAATCATAATTCGCAAAAGGATATTTGCTGTTAGGCAGCAAGAAGTCAAATGATATTTCTGTTAATCCGGGCGTCTTGATTAAATTGACTTCACCTTCATTAATCAGATTAATTGTTTTATTTTTCCCGTTAATTTTCGTGTTCATTCTGGGCGGCGGAACGGGCAGCATGGTATTTCCTAAAAAGAAATAGTAACTCATCGCTGTACCGCCTCCGCTCCGTTTTCCACTGATTCTATCAATACATCATTCAACCGTCGCAAGACACCATCAAAATCATTGCCGCCGGTATCTCCTGCCGTGACCCCACCTACGTCAATATGAATAGTAGCTGTCGTATATTTATTGACCGCTTCCCGTTCGGCTGCTTCCCGGAGAAAAGCGAGGTCATCCGCCGTACTGTCCAAAGCGTCAGCTGCCCGTTTAGCGTCTTTTGCTCCCTTGCCGGTGTTATCTGCGGTATTCGCCGTGTTATCGGCGATATCCTTGGCATTGTAACCGGGTGCTGCTATTTCAGGCATCTGGAGCGCGTCACTGATACTGTCACCGATGCCTGCACCGACATTATATCCCCACGCCATTTCATTGGCAGGATCCAGCGTTTTCATCTTAAAATCGGAAAAATCGTAACCGCCAGAGATTTCTCTTCTCTCCATCTTTAAAGATTCCGCAGAAAAATCAGTGCTAATACCAAGCTTACTCATTCCGGGAATTTGCGCAATCATATCAACAATAGCGGCTACCGCCTGTCCTACCAAATCGACGACACCATTCCAAATATCAGCAAAGAGGTTATAGGTGGCATTCAGAGGATCCACAAAAACGTTCCCGATGAATTCCGCAAGAGAAACAAACATATTCACAGTAAACGCGATCATGTTCCATATATAAGAAAACAGCCACATGAAAGCCCCGAAGACAATACCCGTTGCTGATATGCTCGTTCCCGCGAAATAATTAACCGCCGCCACTGCTGCATATAGCACAGCGATAACAGCAATAATAGCGCCGACTATCCATGTCAGCGGGCATGCGTACAACGCCGCATTCAGGCCATCCTGCGCCACGGTCAATGCAATTAATGCCGCCGTTTCCAGCCAGTCTGCCGCTGTTTTAGCGGCTGTTGATATCGCTGCCAGCGCCATCTGTCCGGCAGAAACAAGCGCCATCGTTCCGACAAATGCCAGATACCCGCCCAGTGCGATAAGTGCCATCTGCATAAGCAGGCTGTGATTCTGTACAAATGACGCCACGGTGGAAATTCCTGCAGTGAACATATTAACAAACTTCTCTACACCGCCAATAACCGCGTAAAGCACAGGCATAATAGATTTGACTCCGTTTTTCAGCATGCTGAACATAGAACGGACGCCTTCGCTGTTTGCCAGCCGGTTAATGCGGTCTGCAATTGGAGCAAAAGACTTCAATACCACATTTTTAAAATCAATAAAATGATCGCTCCAGCGTTTCGGCATGCGCTCAAATTTGTCATTGATTTCGTCCATATTTTCAAATATAGCCCGCTTGATGATATCTGCGGTGATTTCCCCCTGTGCAGACAGCTGTTTTAACTCGCCGCGGGAAACCTTCATTGTTTTCGCAATCATATCCTGCAGAATTGGTGCGTTTTCAGTAATAGACCTGAATTCATCGCCCTGCAGGCGGCCGCTGGCTAATGCCTGTTGCAGCTGCAGCATGGCGAACTGCTGATTCTCTTTAGATGCACCACCGATAACAAACAGCTTTTGCATACCTTCCATAAACTGTACTGTTTTCCGCGGGTCCGGAAAAGCATCTCGAGCATTGACCGAAAGACTGGCCACGGCTTTTGCCATATCCATATACCCGCCACGTGCTCGTTGCGCGGATTCGTAAATCATATCATTCAGTGCGACCACGTTGGACTGTGAACCGGCTACCAGCGCCAACCTGGCATTCAAGCTTGTGTATTCATCCGCCAGTGCTACAGCTCCTGAAATAGAACCTGTAATACTGTCCAGCCCGCGCATGATGACATTCCCGACGATGTTGCCGGCAAGGATGCTCTTAAACAGTCCCGCTTTTTCGGCAGCATAACCGAAAGAATCTCCCGCGTTTCGGGCGCTTCCGCTGGCGAGGTTTAATTTGTCTGATACCGTATGCGCTGCGCGGCTCATCTTTTCCAGCATCGGGCTAACACCGTCCCGAAGACTGATGTAGTTCTGCAGTGTTGCCATCTGCTACCCCCTTTCTATTTATGTTTCAATTTGGCCGCCTGCTTTTTCTCCGATTTAATGTATTCATCAACAAAAGCATAAATCATAGCCAATTCGTGTTCCGGCAAAGTAAAAATCTCGTGCGGCAGCCTATGCAGCTTAATAAGCGCAAAATAGGCCACATGCGTATCCAGATCCTTTGCCTTTAAGAGTTTTTTACCGTCTTGATCTTATCGCCCATGCCTGCCTCAAAGTCAGACGCCTGAGATACGGCAGAATACAGGTCTGCCAGTTCGCCCGGTGTCAACATCGCTTTAAGCAATTCTTCCGCTCCAATTGCGTCCCAGTTCCCCTGCAGTTCTGCGTCGTTCAGATTGGGGAATACGACAGATTTCAGTGTCATTTCAATCATGAATTTATCCTGATCAAATTCCATCTTCCAGTCTTTAGTTCCTTTGACCGGAATTCGTTTCGTGCAGGCATCACGTAAACTGTCCATTTCCTCATTAGTCAGTACGCGGATTTCCCACGGCACGGGTTTTCCGTCTTCGCCAACCATTCGCTTTGACGCGGCGTACTGTACCGGTGCTTTTTTTATAACGTGTTCTTTAAAAAATGCTTTTAATGTTTTTTCAGCCATTTGGTTTTCCTTTCACAAAAGAATAGGCGGGGATGTCCCCGCCGCCATTACGCTTTCATTCCATCAAGTTCTTTGAATTTTTCAGGAACCTTGATTCCTTCAAAAGTGAATGAAATTTCATCCTCAAGCCACTTGCCTTCTGCATCAAATCCGGCAACAGTACCCTTGTCGATATTGCACCCGGTTAGAATCACGGTATGCTTCCCCGCCTCGCTGGTCGGGTCATTATTGACGACCTGCAGGTCAAAGTAAGTATCTACTCCCTGATTGACGTATTTCAGCATCATATTTTCAAAGAGCGAAGTATTCTTGTAAATTGTCAGTGTACCGCTGCCTTTAGCGGACACGGACTTATTCCCTTTCATCAGGCGTCCCAGAATAGCAACTTCTTCTTTCTCTTTTTCGATAGTTGCTTCAAGGCTCTTTGCCTGAAATAACAGATACCTGTTTCCATCTACCGTTACATAGGCACTGGCCAGCTTTGCTGAAATGACATCCTTGGCCAGCATCGTACGGATTGCGCTGATTTCATCTGCCATGAGCTATCTCCTTTCTTACGCGACCACCACAGTACAATATAATTTTTCCATACATGCCGTCGGCTGGATTTCAAATGTCCACAGAACGGCGGTTTTCTCTTCGCCCTGCGTGGGTACAGGCAAGTCATCATCTACAAAGTTCTGAATCGCCCTGACACGCTGGTATTCTTCAAACAGCGCTATACCGTCTTTCCACAAAGAAATTCGCCCATCAGCATCATTCTGCACCTTACCGAGATAAATCCGGTTAAACAGTCGGGCAATGTCAATTGCCGCATTATCCAGCACGCGGATGACCTGATTCAGTGTAAAATCCTTATTCATCGCCTTGGTTACTTCCGTGAAAGTATTAATATCCGTCAGAACACGGGTATCGCCTAATACATTGCCGGATACCGAATCGGAAACATTATGGAACATGAACATGCCATCGCTGACTGCCTGTTCAAGCTCATATTGCTTGAAGTTGGTATTGACCGTATATTCTCCGTCATAGATCGCGTTTGTACAGCTTGCATTAATTGCACATGCCGCTTCTTTCCCGGTAAGCCAGTACACTAAGGATCCCTTTTCTGCACCTGTATCCGTCACGTCGTTCTTGATAGAAATAACGCCGGGATAATTAACCTTTGCCTTGCCGTAAATAACAAGCTGGAATTTTGATCCCGTGTTTTCACGGCAGCGCTTTGTGAAATTAATCAGCAAAGACTGTACTGTCTCATCAGAACCTGCATATCCTAAAATATTAAAATAATACGGCTCTATATGCTCAATAAAAGACTGATACTCGGAAATAGTAACCGCTGTCCCGTTCGTGCCCCCGGTCAATGGTTCCGCTGCTTTTGCAGTAAGTGTAGCAGTTTTACTAAATACGACAAAATCATTGTCCTGCAGATCTGCGCCCTTGCTGACGTTTGACTGTTTATCTACCGTTTTCAGCATCCCGTCTGTCGTGAGATAAGTGTACACGATGAACTTTCCGCTGTTATCCGGGTCGCTCTGTACCGCAGTAGATAAATTGTTTCCTCTGGTTCCCGCATATTTTGCTGTTGCCAGTGTATTCTTTGCTTTCTCTCCACCGCTGTTCAGACGGTAGAAATACCCTGTCTTCAGATTAATAAACAAATCGCGCAAAGGCTTCATTTTATCATGGCCATAATCATAGCCGAAAATCTTCTGACAGTTCTTCTGGAAATCTTCTGCTTCCACACGGAATACAGCTCCGCTTACACCCCAATCCAGATCAAGCGCCATTGCCGCATAACCGCGGTCGGCAATATCCGTCATCGGACGGTCTTTTGAAATGAAATTGATATATGTACCGGGCAATTTCTTATTCTGAAAAAGCCAGGTACCGCCACCTAATGCCATAAGTTACCTCCTTTAGTTAATATCCTGTTTGACCGGCTGATTTAACGCATCTTTCAGCAATTCATCAATCTGAGAATGCGTATACTGTTCGCCTTCGTTAAGTAAATGCATCAAAATGTCCGCATAGCGTTTATACTTGGCGGATTTAACAATCGTTACTCCGTCGAAACGCTCCTCGGGCGCTGTCTGTTCTTCTTTTTTAACTGCCATTTTTTATGGCTCCTTCCGCTTTTAAACTCTGCATTTTTTCTGCTTTTTCCCGTTCTTTTAAAATAAATAGATTATAAGAAACAAAGAAGTGGAGTGCGCCGTCAGTCGTGCGGTAATGCATGTCTGTCCCCCGAATGACAGATCCATCCGAAAGAGTAATATACTCAAGCTCTACAAAGAATGCTTCTGCCATCTTGTGAATTTCTTCCCTGATATCTGAAACTTCATCGGCCGCATTCGGCATGAACCAGATATCAAAGCTATGCTCCTGCCAGTAACGGTTACCAACAGACAGTTCCTGTGACTGATCCAGCTGCTTTAAATAAAAGCACGGAAATACGACATGATTCTTTTTTACGTCCACATACACGGGATATTTAGTCAGCTTATGCAGTTTCGTTGAGATGCCTTTGATTACCTCATTAATTATTGTCATGTGCTGTACCTCAATAACACCCGGTTTATATTTCGGCGCAAAATATTTTTAGATTGCCGTTCCGTTTCCTTCTCCGCTTTTTCTGCCATGTTCAATCCGTCTACCCAGTTTTCCACCAATCGTTTACCAAGAATAGGAACATACCTTCCCGGCTGTTGCCTGTGGCCATCATTGACATAAGAAGCGTAAGATGCTGTATTGAATACTTTAACCTTATACTCCCTGCCATTCTGCTCAACAGCTCCGGCATTCCACGAACGTTTCATATGTTCGGAATTCGTTGTGATCGTCACGCCGTTTCTTTCAACGGTTTGAACCCCTCTCGTCGGAGTAGCCCTTTTCGCTTCGGCAAGATATACGGCTGCCATTTCTTTCATGCTTTGCCGTTTGGCTTCTTCCATTGCGGAACTATTCAATTCAGCAATTCGTTTCTGCAGTTCCTCAAAGCCTCTGAAATCTACAGTTACATCAGCCATCGTGCACCTCCCGATGTTCCAGGCTGATTTCCTGATGGTTATCATAGACAGCAGATACACCTGCAGATTTAAAATGCAGAGGCCGCCCTTGCCGTACCACGTCAACATCAGCGCCTGCAGGCACATCAATTTCAGGAGACAAGAACAAAGTAACGGACTGTGTTATAACAGGAATGCCATCACCGCCGGTCGCGGGCAAATTCTTGTAAGAAATACGGCAAGGGTACTCCGCAGAGGTCACCCTTACCGTTTTTACAATTCCCGTATCCGGATCTACGGTATCCTTTTCTGTAATAATTTTGCATGTATCCGCATACAGGCTTTCAATGGCTTTTCTTGATCTTACCAACGCAGCCTTCGGAAGCATCCCAAATCACGCTCCTTTGTCCACAACGCAATCAGTGCATCCAGCCTCTGTTCTGCCGAAGTTCCACCGAGCTCTACCGTCGTATCGCCCTCTTTTATGGATTTTACGACGTCAAGCTCATCAGCACTTAAAATAGCTGCTTTGCTCATTTGCATGAACCTGCCTGCCGCCATTTCATCTACAGTATGCTGCAGCTCATCAGGAATTTCTTTCAAGTTGCAGCTGTTCAAAACGTGCTGTACCTCCCCCTGATAAATGTATTCCAGCAATGCCATATCAGAATCTTTGACATCATATCCTGTCGCGCCCTTAATGAGGTTTTTTACATCGGCAATCATAAGAATTACTCCTTGATCAGAGAAAGGATATCGGCTTTTGTATCCGCACCGGAAATATCAATCCCATTGGATTCCGCATAATCAACAAGCTGCTGCTTGGTCATCTTGTCCAGTGCAGCAGCACCATTATCAGCGCCATAGTCCCCATCAAGAACGAATCCCTCTTCGATTAGTTTCTCTTTCTGGAAATCACTTTCTACGTACTGTACCTCGTTCAGTCTGGTCAATCTTTCCATAATTTACCTCCTTATGCTCCGGTATTAACCCATACGCCGGCCAGCTTGTTTGTCGGAATCCAGAGATCATGGAATTTGCGGTAATCCAACTTCCACGCATCGGCCTTCTGATTCACGTTCGGTTCAAAAATGCGAATCTTGTCCGTCTTAGAAACCGCAATCGGTGCACGGCGGGCAATGATAATCCAGTTGATTCCTTTTGCAGCAGTATCCGGCTTAAATCCGCCTTTTTCCTGCCCAGCCGTTTTGCCGTCGTTGAATACATACGCCGTCTTCATGCGGGCGGAAGGAACTGAAAGAATCGGAATTTCATTATAGGTTTTTACTTTGGTAGTAATTTCACCAGCTTTAAAGTCCGCCGTATCCAAGTACTTAGTAATGTCTTTTGCATTGTTCAGGATAGTGCGAATCGGAGTAGCCATGATAATGACAAGAGGTTCCCCTTCTCCAATAATGTCCTGCACTTTTGCAATTTCATCATCCAGCTTTTCCAGCACGTTTGTTTTATCCGGCGTGAAAGTTGCCGTTTCATGGGATGCGCCTTTTGCCAAAGCCGCAATCTTAGAGTAGCGGAACGCATCCACTTCCGGGATAACCTGTGTACGCTGGAACTCGCCCATAACGTTTCCGGCAGATGCCACAAAATTGGATTCATCCACATCCATAGCGTCAAGCATAAACGTGCGTCCGCGATCCTGTGTCAATTTGTAGTCTGCGTATTTCAGAGTTACAGCACCCTGATTGAACCCGTTGTCACGGTCGTACTTAGCAAGCCCGCCAATGGAGATTTCCGGCATTTTCACCGTATCCCCGCCGTTGTATTTTACATTCTGTGCATTAGATTCCATCCATCCGGAAGTCGCACCTACCAACATTTGCTTATCTAAGCTCTGCTGGAAATTCTTTGCATATTCAAGTGTATTAATTGCCATTGTCTAATTCTCCTTCTTTATTAAATACCTAGTGCCTGTTCAAATTGCTGCTGCACAGTCAGTTTTGCCGCATCACCGCCGTCGGGACCTGATCCGGGATGGATGCCATCCACTTCTTTTTTCTGTTCATCCACGGCATCAAACAGATACGCGTCTGATTTCTGCAGCTCTTTAATTTTTTCGGAAAGTCCGATGACTTCCCCTTTCTCGTCCAGCTTTGCGTCTTTCAGATCCAGCAGAGCACGGGCAGCTTTAGTATTCTTTGCCTTTGCCGCAGTCAGAGAACGTTCTACCGCCGCATCCAGTTTCATCTGCGCAAGCTGCGTAGCATGTTCTGTTTCCATAGTCTTGGCAGCCGCCTGCATAGCCTCAATCTGTTTCTTGAGCTCCGCATTACTGTCATTGTTCTTTTTTAAACCTTCAATCTGTTTTGATAATTCCCCTTTCTCTTTTTCGGCATTCTTCAAGGCTTCGTTTTTTTCGTTGAACTGCGACTTGGCCACATAATTTTTACCGTAATCCTCCGAAATTTTCGTAACCTGTTCATCAGTCAGCCCCAACGCCTTTAACTCTTCTTTTGTCATAATGATCTCCTTTCGACTTTTTATCGTGGTTTATCCCCCACACCGGAAATACCTGTTCTTTTTCGCCTGCAGTACGGAAAAGGCAATATAAAAGCACCCGTTAAGAGTGCTTTTATTAAAAACTATTTTGTGCTTGCTCTGGCTTCTGCCAATAGCTGATCTTGAAAATCAAACAACCCCTGTCTCGTCACCTGCATACCTTTATCCAACATATAGTGGGCATTCTGAATACGGACGTCTACATTCCATCCCACAACGGAATTAATGTCCGTATCATAGAGATTCTCACCCGGATAATCGGACGGCCTGAGTAAGTCTATTTCCATCAGCCTGTCCACGATATACTTGGCCGCCAAATTCCTTTCTTCCTTATTTGTCATATACTGCAATGTGTTTCTCAAAATATACAGCTGACGAATAGCCAGTTCTGGAACTACTTTCCGCTTTTCTCTGATAAGCTCTGCCGCTGAACAGAAATACTGTTTTACCCTTTCAATAATTTCCGCCGTATACCGTCCTGTCTTTTTAAGCAAGGACACCACGGATGCCTGGGTCAAGATAATCAGGCGGCTGTTGCAAGTATGTAGATTATTTTCATACCGATACTGGCGGAGTGTCTCCTTAGTCAGCATAATATAGGGTATGTAATACCGCTTGAGCGACCATAGAGCCGCGGCATGGTCAAATCCTGCCACAAATTCCAAATCTGCCAGTGTCATACAGGGGACGCTGTTGAAATACTTGCACCGGAGAATCTGCGGCGGCAACCATCTCTGTTTGGGCTTTGGGTGCTTCAAGGCTTCTTCCATAGCATGAAAACGATTGATGTAAGTGGCGGTAAATATCGCCCCTTTCTTACCAGTCATTTTATGAGCAATAAATTCACATCCTTTCTTCGTGATAAGGTAGCATGTCAATTTTCTACCAATCTTGTCCTTATACGATGATTCCTGCCAAAATTCATTCAACGCAATTTTGCGTTCAATTGAATCGGAGAGATAGTTACTAAAAATGTTCAAATCTCTCAATAAATCCGCATGCCTTTTCTCCACCATTCTTGCCACTTCGCGGCTGTCAATAGTCAGCCGGTTCATTTTTTGAATAATTTCGTTCATAATAAAACTCCTCTCGTTTGAAAGAGAAGTTCCCACCATGATATAATATTTCACGGAAGGTAACTTCCAGAATAGCATTCGTTTCTACTTTGACGGGTTGGAGCGAATGCTTTTTACTTCAGCGACTTATGCACTAAGTCAATCCCTTTTTCGATAATTACTGTACGTGATACTGACAACTTGTCGGCACATTCCTTTAACTTATCAGCTGTTTCCTGCGTTAACCTTAAACCAAGATTGACGCTTTTTTTGATTTCCTTAGGCGGTCGCCCCATTCGAGCCTTCATATTATCACCTCACTTTTTGCTCTTGCAATTATTTTATTATTGCCTTAGCAAAAAGTCAAGAGGTAATTTAAAAATATTTCTATCCAATATAAAAGCACCCGTTAAGAGTGCTTTTGAAACCGTATGTTATTTTTATCCGCTACCAATCCGGATGAGTAGTGATTTTAGTAATGATATCTTCGGCAATATTTCTGCCATCTTCATTTAACCCCTGTATATTATCAGCAATAGCATCCACTAAATCCGCAGCTTTCTCATCTTCCATTTCATCAGCAAAACTGAAATGCATTTTCTTTAAGAACATCTTTTCTTTTTCAGTAAACTCATATTGTAGAATCATCTTATTTCCCTTTCTTATATTTTTTCAGTCGAGATTTACCTGTCGGCCACGATGTAATAATAACCCCCGTGTCAGGATTTATATTCACAGTTGTAGCTTCACCGATAAATCTCTGCGAGTTTCCATTTTCTTTTACTACTACCTCTCCAATATGCAGTGGATTTATCAATGCATCTCTAATACCATCTAAATCAAGACTGCGGACATCCGCCCTTTCCTGCTGGTGTTTAGACAGCTTGGCAATAGTAATTCCGTTACTGGTTTTTAACCCGGTCAACGCACCGGTATCGGTATTCTTTACGTATTTATTATACCATTCCTCATAATGCAAATCACCTTCAACAAATACCGTCTTCCCTGTTGATAGGTCACGCGCCGCCCTCGTGACCTCCTGACTATCAGTAATTCCTTCAATGTATGGGATCGTAGTCGAGCGGCAGTAGCAATGAAACGGCGGCATAGTAATTCCCGGCTTGGCGTCTTTTCGGTCAAATACTTTTTTATCCAGATGTCGGCAGATATCCGATGTCCTCAAATCCAGTACAGCCAGTATCTGATATTGCTCCACATCCAATGCGTCGTAAGTATCCAGCATTGCCTTTTCCTGCACATAGGCCGTTTCTGTTTCTACTAAACGACGGGCATTACTGAATGATACATTAAATCGTTTTTGTATCCGATTAATTAACGGTGCCACGCCTTCACCAATCATAAAAGACCGTGCCATTTCTGTCTGCAGGGTATTCATGAGCTGCGTTTTATTCTCCCATATCCGCTGTGAAAAGTCTTTACCATCGCTTGCCCACGGCTTGGATACTGCAGTTTCTATATCCTGCTTTGCTACTTCCTTAAATGTGGAAAACTTGCCTTTCAATTTTTGCGCTTCATACGCCGTTTTGTAAACGCTGTCTTCATATACTTCAGAAAGCAAACTACGCATGCTTAGATTTTGCGATTTTGCCAGTTCTTCAACATACCGCGATGTCTTAATATATAATTCCTGGCTCCTGTCCAACCGTGCGCGAATAGAAGCTTTATCCAACATTTTGATATATTTTTGCGGAAGGTCTTTCTTCTTGGCCAGTTTGATATATTCTTTTAGCGTCAGCTGAAACGCTTTTAACTCCCGTGCATCGAGTTCCCTTTTCGCATCAGCCAGAGACATTTCATTTTCTTCCGCGTACCGATAATACCAGTCCAACACTTCCTTGCGCAATGCTGTCAGGGCTTTCACATACTCCCTGCGCATGTCAGCCGTGACGGTTTCTGCTTTCCCCATCTGCTGTCGTTTCAGCCTTTCAAAACGCTTTTCCCAGTAGTTCATTCTTCGGTACCGTTAGGCTCATTTGCCACATAATCAGGCATAAGAGCCTCAGTATTTTCCTTTTCAAGCCGCGCCAGTTCTTCCGCCGTATCTTTTGTCCACGGATGATTTGCCACAATGGTTTCCCTACTGATGATCCCGACAGAGTTTTTGCAGTTCTGAATGACTTCTGATTCATTGACAGGCGTATCCCTGTTAAAGATGAATTCTACCTTATTTTTATCAGGATTCGTGCCGCTAATACGCAAGAATGTATTCACAAACCACATCAGCTGTTCCAGACTTGCCTGAAATTCCATCTCCATATTATTAGCATCTAAGTCTATATCGCTGTAAATAGAGCGGATATTCATCTGATTGGGGTTGTTTGACATCCGGTCATCTTTGGCATCAAAACCATGGCCGTTTTCAATAATCGCCTTTTTTAGCAATCTGATAATCAAGTCATAGTTGTCCGCGTTGACTTCAATGCTAAGCGTCCGCACATCACCTTTTCTGTCTTCCGTTCCTACTTTAATTACACCGTAAGCAATTAAGTTCCGGCGGAATTCCGATAAATCCTCGCCCTCGTACCCCTCTAAAATCAGAATGGTGCTGCGAATGTCTTCCGCCATGTTATCACTGTAATTGCTCAAGAGTTCATTCAGTGCATCCTGCAGACCCTTCACCCGGTTTATCAGCGGCAGTTCCCGATTATTATACTTGAACGTAATCAGCGGCACCCTGTCCCAATTAAATGGTTCCCCGTTTACTGTGAGGTAGTCGGCGTCTGTCTGCTCTACATCAGGAATAAGCTTTTTGCTGTCCGTGTAAATGTATCGGCGTATACCTCCAGTCGTATAGTGCTCTACTTTCCATATGATTTTCGGCTGCGTGCCCTCATAAGTAAAGACAGAATAGATCCGCAAAAATGAATCTAAGATTTCATGTTCTTCATCCACCCAAAATGGGAGGACCTGTTCCGGTGCAAACCTCTTGAACCGAAGTTCACCATTTGAGATGTATGGATGCAAGTACCCCATCCCGCAGTTCAGTACGTCCATTCCCAGATTCTTCAGGCGGCGTCGGAACGTTTGATTAAATATGGTATCTAACTGTTTACCATATCCTTCATCATCTGTCCGTACTTCCAGCGGCTTAGACAACAGATAGCTTACTTTTTGATCCACCAGTTCCGCATAGCGGTTATCCACAATCCGATTATTCGGCAAACCATTAACTGTCCGAGTATTGCCGTTCGCATCTACAGCCTGTCTTTGTTTATTTAAAATATCATGGTCTCCATCAAAGTACCGCTTGCCGACAATCATCTGATTTCGTTTCCCTGAATCAATCCATGCTTGAAGTTCCAGTTCCAGAAACTCTATTTCTGTTAGTCCGCTGCCGCTTCCACGGCGTATGATATTATTCCACAATGCATTTAAGCTAAGATCCATCGCCCACCGCCTATGTTAAAAATTGAATACCGCTGCCTCTTCGCCCGAATCGCTCCATGGCATACCTCATAGCATCTAAGCAATGATTGAAATCGTCAATCGGTTTATTCACCTGATTATCAAATTTATCCTTATCCCACGTGTAATTACTTATTTCCGTGAGGAAATTAACGCAACGCGGATGAATAACAATTTTATAATCCTGTATCAACTGTATACCGTTCAGTATGCTGTCTCTGCCTTTTTTTGCAGCATGAATACGAGTCAGCCCTAATGCACGGAGCTGTGCGATTGACTTAGGTTCCGCGCTGTCGGCCGTAATGTTTTCCTTGCTATATCCCATTCGGCTTATTTCTCGGTAAATCATTTCGTTGGTCAGGCCTTTTTTATACATTTCGTCAAATACATAAATCTCCCGTGCTTTCGTATCTACCAGCCCGCAGAAGAGCGCGGACGGGTCATTTGTATACCCGAAGTCAAGACCAAACGCAGAATGCGTATTTTCTCTTCCTGCAATTTCCGCGGTATCAAATGCCCTCTCTTCCCAGTTTTCATATACCAGTCCCTCAACGATACCCCAATCGCCAAGTCCTGCCACCTGATATCGTCTCGGATTGTTCAGCCGCATGCGTTCAAACATACTGCGGTCAGAATCATCAAGAAATTCATTACATTGGTAGTTCGTTGTCTTTGCAAGAATATCGTTATCTGCTTTATCAAAAAACCTCTTCTTGAGCCAGTGTTTTTCATTCCATGGATTAAAAGTCAGCGTGACTTGTTTAAACAGTCCTTTCGGCACCTCGCCTCGTATAGATTCGTCCAGCGTATCGAATGCCGCCTCTGATGTAATCTCATAGGCTTCTTCTACCCACAGCCAACAAAGCACGCCAACGTCCACCGTAATAGACGTAACTTTTAGCGGATCATCCAGTCCCCGAAAGAATATCTTCTGTCCCGTCGGCTTATAAGTGATTTCAAGAGGACTTTCCCTGCAGATAAAATAGTCATCCACCCCTAAGCGGTGTATTGCCCATTTCAGCTGTGTATAACAGCTGTCTTTTAACGTTCTGAAGGTTTTCCGTACTGCCAGCAGGTTCGCTTCGTGATACTTCATCAGGTTATAAATAAACCATAATGCGGCAGTAACTGATTTCTTACTCGCGCGGCTGCCTTTAACTACCCGGTACCTGCCTTTGAAATTCCAGAAGTCCCTGTAACCGCCGCCGATAACATCCGGAAGATATATCCTATTGGCATTACTCATGGATTTCACGCTCTCCGGCAATAATCACAGGTACCATTTCAATCTTCGTATCAGCACTGAACAGGTCGTGGCGTTTACCCATTAATTCAAGTGCTTTTATCTGGTCTCTTGCAGAAATTTGTTTTTTTATTATCTTTGCTTCACTGAACCCATCGCCGACACCTTCGGTAACGACTACTTCTTCTTTAAGTTCCCCTCTGCCCGCTTTGGACAGCCGCCACAGCGCTTCCGCTGCAGACATCATGCCGTCTTCAAAGACTTTGTCCTGCAATTCTTTAATACGGCCTCGAATATTAACATTCCTTAACAATCTACTTGCCAATGCTTCAGCCGTTCTTTTGCTGTATCCCGCTCGTATAGCTGCCTGCGTTGCGTTGAGATCGATCAAGTACTCAACGCAGAATTTCTCCTGTCTTGGTGTCACGCCACCACCTCCTTTCCTGCAATATAAAAGCACCCGTTAAGAGTGCTACAAGTTTATTGAGCCTACACATCGTATTCTTGGCGTGTAGGCTCTTAATTAGGGAGGAAGTAAGTAAAATGTCCTTACTTTCACACATACACTATATCACAGGTTGATAGTGGCTTTTAATGGCGTATTTTCCAAATTGCGCAATCCCTGACCATGCAACCTGTAAATCCAGCGCAGGTCAAGATCAATTGCCACAGCAATTTTCTCCCATTTTTGATTGAGTATGTATCTGCGGTACAATACCGTCCATCGGGTATGATTTTTTTCACAGCTAATCAGAGCTTCTGCTTTATCCTGCATATCCATTAACCGAATAAATTCCCGTGATTTTTCTTCTCTTTTCATTTCAAGTCTGCAGATCACCTCATCAAGCGATTTCACACTGTTTGATTGTATTTTGTCACCTAGCTGTGGAGATTTTAAAGAGATAACTTCACATTCAATTTCTTTCAGCCGTTCTTTGCAAGCTTCTACCCGTGCATGCTGCCGCCGGACATCATTCAGAAATTCTTTAACGGTCATCATATGTACCTCTACCTGAAATCACACATAGAGAACAAATCAGCAGCCCGACACATGCACCAAAAATCATACCTAACACAAACATCATAATCTGAAACCTCCCTCTTTAATTACTTACGTTTTTTTTGAAAATCCCATGTATTTTTCATTACCCGGTAAATCTGCTGGGCACTAAACTGCCGAAACATATCATTCATTATTTCCTGAAATACGTTCTTGGATGGCCATGTATCAGAAGATACACAAGGCTTAAACAAATACGGCCATCCGTTACCTGTTAATCCATAAGGTGAATTCTCCTGTAAATAAGTTCCACAACCGCGAACCAAGAACAAATAACTGCAGAGATTCATATTTACAGCTTTAGCTTCAGTAAACATAGACAACCATATATCAGAATCCGACTGCGACCAGGGATCCACAAAAATTTCACCGGCCATTTTCTGAATACCGGGAATACAAGACCGCCTTGCATTCATCTCACAGATTTTTAATAATTTCCATCTTTCCACATCGAAATCCATCGTTGCATTACACCTCTCTGCTACCGAACATTTGAACTATTTTTATAAGTAACACGTCAACGTGTTAACCGACTCGACTCTTAGAACACCTATAAAATCAAGCGTTTTGATATGGTTGACAATAGGTAACACGTTGACGCAAATAGGGTATGTGTTTTTTATAGACCCCCCTTATACCCTTCCTTATACCTTAGGGTAGGTAGGTATATTTCAACCAACTATATATATTTAACGTGTTAAACGTGTTACCTAATATATTTATACCCATTTTCTTTCGATAATATCTGACCAAAATCGGGTAACACGTTTTTCGGATTTACGTGTGACCTGCGTGTTACACCGGTTACTAAAAATTAATTAGAGATTATAATAACGCGGCATACTTTCCCCTGGTATTTGGTAAGTCTGGAGCTTCTACTCCATCCATCGGCGCCTGTGGACGTTTCTATTTTCTTTTCCGTGGCAAATTCTTTAATCATCTTTTCGTAGCTGATACCTTCCTTGTCCATTGCCTCACGCAACGCGTTGGGGAATACGTGGGTCTTTCCTCCTCGGATAAACCCATAGAGGGGTGAAACGGTTTTCTGCATGCTGCTATAACTTTCGTTATCGAAATGGGCTGTATTGGCAGCCATCCAGTTTTGAACAAAATCCCACGCACGGTCTGTATCGGAAATTTCATGAATCGTCGGAAGGGATTTAAATACTTCTCCACTCATATATTCCGCCTGTGATAAAGCTGTCTGGAGATCCATACGCCACAACCACATTCCTGCAAGCACGTCAGCCGTCGTAATAAGCGCTACAGCGTCTATATGGACAGGGCTGTAATCGGTATACCGCGTAGACAGGTCTTGCCGGATACGGTTCCACACCTCGCCGGCCACTGGTCGGTTTGTAAGCAGCGCTTTAATGTACAGGGATCCCGCTAATCCATAACTGTCCATTTGATGAACCTGTTTGGCAAGCCCGTCCGGAAGAACAGGATATGTATTGATTTCAAGGATTCGGTTCTTAACGCCGCGGACAGAATTTTCCCGGGTAAGCGGTTCTTCCCCGTTGGCCATGCCGACGGTTCGCCAGTAGGCAGTCTTCTGCAGGCCGGTCTTGCTGGCGCGACCCTTGCCTTTACCGCCTTCCAGCATGTAGACTACATATTCCAAATAGTCCTGCTTGTCACGCCCCTGGCCTGCGACCTGCCGCTCGTTAATGGCAACAGGAAAATCAGAGAGCAGGGATAGGCGCCGTTCTAGTCCTGCCTTGGTTGTGAGGAAACTGGTCATCATCCGGTCAGGATTCCCCCACACGCTCATGGCCATTTTCATGGCAGCCGTCTTCCCACCGCCGGACGTACCCCAAAAATACAGAAGGAAATTCCGCTGGCGGAACAATCCCAGTAGAGGCGCCGCGAAGGATGCTGCCATAAGGAACCGGGCGAAGGTATACTTCCGGATTTCCCCGGCCAGCTGATACCAGCGTGACAATTCTCCGGTCGCCTGCATGGCTTCCGTAATGTCTCCCTCGTCATCCATTTCAATCCGATAGTCTGTATTAGACGGAAGGATAAATTCTTCACAATGCTTACGCCATCCCAGGCGGGAGACGCTGTAGCACAAAGGGATTCTGTCTTGGTTCATGGCTTCCATCTGCTGTAAGTATTTCACAAGGTACTTGGCCGTTTCCGATGAAATATTAAGTCCCCAATCAGACAGCTTAACGATGCTTCGGCTGGAAAATACGGTCGACCGCGGCTGTACCGTCCGGCGCCATTGGTTATAATATTTGAAGCATATTTCGACCTTTTCGATATCTGTATCCATGTTATACAGCCGTGACGTCAGAACTACCGGAACACCCGATGCCGGATTCCTGATCACATCCCCGTCCATCCGCTCGCGGTATTCACACACACCGGTGGAGTCCACAGAAAAACCTGCAGGTATCCGAAGATCTATCGGACAATCAGGAATGAGCGATTTCGTCGTTTTAGGAGCTTTAGATGTTCCTTGAGATGTAGATATCCTTTCCGTAGATGAGGACTCAACATGAAAGCTTTTCCGGCGTTCCTCGGCAATGATTTTGGATAAGTCGTTAAGATTGATATGTCCTTTAAACCTTGCCTTGTGTTTTTGGAATTCCAAAGGCGCCTCTTTCTGAAGCAGAGCAAGCGCCCCAATAACTTCAGGGGTAAAAACCGTTTCAGGGTTTGGTGTCGTCACGGCCCGCAATGTAGCCATAGCACGGGGCACATTAGCCAGTGCCCATCCGGATGGACATTTAACAGGGCAGTTTTCACAATGTTTAAAGCCGAGCGTTTTCTGTATATACTCACATGTACGAGGGCTCATATTAGAAAGGACTTCTGTAATCTTGGCATCAGTCTTTTCTGCGCTGTATCGTTTATGATCAGCTTTGGATAGTTCATGGCATGCCGCCGGTCCGTCAGAAGCTCTTGCCAGATTGGAAAGAGCCGCAACCCATTCGTCATAAGTGATGGTATCGGCATCCAGTTCACAATGCTGCAGAAATTTACAATTAGACAGCATCATGAAAGAGTTGCCATCCGTTTGGCGTCGTTCAAAGCCTTGCTTGCGATCAGAAAGCAATTGAGGTGTTTCGACCTGTAAAGATGCAAAATCTTCATAACGGTAACGGAGATCCGCGTATTCAATCACTTCACAAAGCACCGGATTTTCAGGATCCTTAAAATTCCACGTATAAGGCACCCTGAGGATACGTGATAAATCAGCCGTCGCGTCAATTTTCCAGCCGCTGGCCACCGCATTATTCCTTATAATTTGCTGGAGCTTGCGGACAGTATTGATGACTTCCGCCCGATTTTCGTCATTGATTATAACGGGTTCTTTAAGCAGCCAGTAAGCATGAAGCCCGTGACCGGAAGACACAATAATAGACGGTGGGTACTTTTCCGGTAGTAACCCCATTGCTTCATCAACGGATTTCGGAAGATTTCCTGCTTTATGTGCCGCAGAGTCTACGATATCAATATCTACCCAGAGGCAGGCAATAGATGTAACATTCTGTTGCTTAGCGCGAAGATCAGCAGGAAGAGGATCGACTGTTGTCCCCAAAGAAAAATAGACATCCTTCCGCATGCCGGAAAGCATTCGCGCCATGTTCCATATTTTTTTAGAGACTCCGGGTTCCAACAGGTATGAATGAGTTGCCTTGTCCTGTTTTGTCCAAAGATACACATACCCATGGCATCCTTTGTATATCTCTTCGAAAAAATCAAGTTCCGTCATAGCTGTTTACCGGAAAGAATCTGTTCTGCATCTTCACAAGACCGGGCGACTCCCGCGCGGGCTCCCCGCTCCTGCAAATAGTCAAGCATGTTCTGCTGTACCGGGCGCACCTTTCCGTCCGGTTTCTTGATTTCAATTCCGCAAAAGACTGCTATTTCCTTCCCAACCATACCTGGAGTAACAGTAATTGTACGGAACCCAAATAAATCGGGAAATCCCGCCGGTAAACCTGTAGAAAATCTCCGGGCTCCGTAAATGGTCACTGATCTTGCGCTGCTTTTATGTACAGTTCCCGTCCATCCGCTACCTACATTAGCGCGAAACATAGTTCCCAGCTTGTTTTCTGATATATGCAAACGAATTAAATTCTGTAATTCATGCTCAGTCATCATAATTACCTCTATTTATTGAAACTAAACGGATTGCCGGATTCCTTTGATTTCCATCATCTTCCTTACCCATCCAAATTTATAGCCCCGCCGGAGAGCGATATCTTCCAAATCCTGCCGGCTTCTGGCCCGTCCGACTTCCTGACGTTTCCGCTTTTTCTCCAGCAGTTCCAGGCTGTCAATTTTCGCCAGCGTTCCCGCTTCTTCTTTTACTTCCCTCTCGGCCACAGGCGGCACATATCCACAGTAAGGACAGGTACGCTGTGCCGTCATCCACACCTGATAACATTTCGGACACTGATGCATAGATATTTCCCGTATCCGTTTCTTTTTAGGTTTACTGTCCAGCGTCCATTCTTGCGGCGCATTAGGAAGGCCATGACGGAAACAGTTTCCCACATGGTCAATAATAACGGCCACCTTGGAAGGATTATCGGGATCGGGACGAAGCGGACGCATAGACTGCTGGATAAACAGTGTCAGGGACGCTGTCGGCCGCGCCAGAATCACCGCTTCCATTCCCGGCACATCAAACCCTTCTCCCAAAAGATCCACATTGCATAGAACACGGAGTTTTTTGCGGCGGAAATCGGAAATAATCCTGTCCCTTTCCGCCTTGTGTGTTTCTCCGTCCACATGGGCTGCGGATATCCCGGCCGCCCGGAATTTTGCCGCCGTGTGCTCACTGTGCTTACGAGACACGCAGTAACAGACCGTCTGCCGGCCGTCTGCCAGCTTTTGATAATTAGCAACAATATCCCCCACGAGGGCATCATCGTCTACAGCACGTTCCAATTCGGACTTCACATAATCTCCGAATTGGATACGTACTGATTTAATATCCGCCTTGGATGGCGGCGCATAATAGTTATATTTGGACAGATTCCCCCATTGGATCAGCTCATCTACAGACGGTCCCATAACAAGAGATTGAAAAATATCTCCCAGTCCGTTGCCGTCAAGCCTTGCAGGTGTAGCCGTCACACCAAGCGTCATCGCCTGAGGAAATGCCTCCATGATTTTCTTCCACGTTCCTGCTGTCGCATGGTGTGCCTCATCGATAATGATGAAATCAGGTGGCGGGATACGGGTAAGCCGTCGCGCCACCGTTTGGACGGAACCAATCTGCACGGATGATTCATAATCAGCAGGTACACCGGCAGAAATGATACCGTGCCGGATATTCATTGCTGTAAAAGTGCGGTCGGACTGGTCGATGAGTTCCCGGCGGTGAACCAGGAACAGTACCCGTTTATTAACCAGTGCCGTTTTTCCCGCCATCCAGCCGACCACAACAGTTTTTCCTGCCCCGCATGGGGCGACGGCACAGACACGCTGAACGCCCGAAGAAAAATCTGCGGCAATCCGGCTGATCAGATCCGTCTGGTAACTCCGCAGATTAAACATAGTATTAGGCCTCCCACGGAGCGGTGCCCGGGACAGCAATATTTATGCCCGGCAGCGTCTGTGGTGCTGCTGTCTGTACAGGCGGTACGGCAGCTGCCGGCTGCCGCGGGGCAGGTTGCGGCGCTGACTGTTCCTGTTCTGCCTTCGTTTCAACAAATTCTACCCCTGTCAATACGGCGTTGAGACTTGCCTGCGGCTGGTTGGCTTTGTCAGTATAAGCACGGGCTTCCAGATTCCGCACATGGCATGCAATGCGATTGCCCTTATGAAAATACTGGAGGATTGTATTTCCCTGTTTTCCGAATACAGAAATACTGACAAACTGTGCAATTCGGTTGCCGTTTTCGTCTTTGCGCCCGGTTTCCACCGCCATAGAAAACCGCACATAAGCGTCTCTGCCCGTCATCGGCTGTACCAGATCCGGTTCTCTTGCGATTCTTCCGTAAAGTGTAGCTGAAATCATAGTCATTCTCCTTTATTTTTAAAATGGGACATCTGTATCATTTAAAAGCGGTTCACCGGTAAGAGGTTCCGCAATTTTTGCCTGTCCCTGCTCAATCAGGTATTTTGTAATCTCTCTGTCCACAGCAAGCCAGTCGGCGTCCGTCGCGTCGTTGACTGTGGCCGCGGCTCCGCGCTGTCCCTGCATCCGGGCAGTCATGTAACTATCCAGCGGTTGTGTTTTGTCCCAGCCGAGCTGTTTCCAGATTCGCTCCAAACGCTGACGGTGTGTTTTGTCTTGCGGTTTGCCGGAGGCAGGGGTTACATGTATTTGATTAACTATCGGCGTTGCAGCCTGACGGATAACAGTCACGGGTTCCGTAACCGAAGCACCCGCATTAAGCCACCGCAGGAGCGCCTTACCGCAATCAGCTGTAGGCGTGAAATACTGCCCATCGAACAGCTTTGTTCTGTCTTTGCTAACCGTCGCCGTGTGATTCTGCGAAAGGTCAAAAACTGTTGTGAACTCATACTCAATTCCATCACGCTGGATCGGCGCCATACCGACCTTTTGTATCTGTTTTCTTCCGTTTACCTCGGTCTGTATATACTCTGTCTTGCTTCGCATGGTGACAATAACGTGGAGTGGCGTATGCAGCATGGTCTCTACCAGCTGGTTGTGAAGCGGTGTGATTTCACGCCATGCCGCCCAGCTGTTCCCGCGGTACTTGCTGTCCGCCGCCTTTCCCTGTTGGTCAAGCAGGCCGCCTTCTCCACTCCATGCGTGAGATAAACTGTCAATGATAACAAGCTCAAATCCTGCCGCTTCTGCTGCGTAGATTGCTTCAATATATTTCTGAGGGCTATACGGTGGGTTGATTGTCAATGTAGAATATCCGCCCAGGTCTGCATACAAATCTGCAGACCCCGATTCGGTGTCAATTACCGCCACTTTTTCCAGCGGTACGATTCCGCTTGCGATCAGAAGTGCCGAATAGGTCTTCCCTGCTCCCGACGGTCCTGCCAATGCTAAGCGCAGCTTTGCTTTAGCGCGGTGGGCTTTTTTAAATTCGATGTCCATGATTATACCTCCTTAATTTCGCTGTTCCACTTAATGTGGGGCGGTAAATTATTTAACGCGGTTTCTACATTCTGATAGTCCGATGAATGATTGAGTGTGATGGTGACAATCATTATTTTTGGCCAGTCCACACCCGGCTGTGCTTGCGGAATCGGAACAGTCGGCGGTGCGCTTGCCGACGTAGGAGCAGGCGGCACGGGCATAGCCGGAGCCGGAGCCGGTGCAGGTTCGGGCTCGGATTGTACTCTTCTTGCTTGCTCTTCGATATTGTGACGACGGAGCGCTTCGTCTGCGATAATTTGCTTGATTTCTTCCAGCGGGCGATCCAGCAGTTCATCTGTCAGGAAATCCTCTGTTACGGGCGTCGCCAGGTTTTGAATAGTATTGTGTTTCTCCAGAGTGAGGATTGCCGCTTCCATGCGTGACTTTCGAAGCTCCTTGAGATCGTCATGCTGTTTTTGTGCGGCCACCTGTTCGGATACTAAACGAGCGATATCTTCATAGGTATCCTTCAATTTTGCCGTCTTATTCATCCATTTAGACAGAATGTCGCAAGAGCGGAACTCTTCACGGATTCCTGCATCAAGTGCCATTTCTTCATACTTGTGCAAGATAACTTTTGTTACGCCTTCCTGCCGCCTTGCTTCGTAAGCGTCCAGTTGCTCCCGGAGCGGTCGTTCTGCTTCGTTTACAATTTTTAAAAGTTCTTTGCAGGCCTCTGCAAACTGATCAACAGGTTTGCGGAGCTTCCGTTTCCCGTTGACTTCAAACTTTTGAATACTCGTCCTGAGAGATACCACCTCCCGGAGCGTTTTTTCCATATCCTTTTGATTTTGATCAGTAACGACTAATCCTTTATATTTTTCTGTGATTATCTGCAAATTCTTCTTTACATCTTCAAAATTAGTCGTTACGTTGAGATCCGCGGAAAGAATCTGCGGTTCAACAATCTGAATATCTGTTACTTTCGCTTCAGTATCTATTGTTTTTGGTTCTTTTGTATCCATTGCTATATCTCCTTTTTTAATTTTGTATAATGTGCCCATCGCAGAATTGGGTTCCCTCCGGGAGTATACCCCGTTCTCATCAAGGCCGTTTCTCCGACCTTATCCGCCAGAGTTCCCTTGACGGGCGGGGCTTCGCGTCCTCTCGGTTCACTGATTTTCATTCCTATTTTTAAGGCATCGAATGTTTCTCGTCTCATTCTTTTTACCTCAATCATTTAATCTGCGTTTTCCAATAAATCATCGATAAGGATATAAACCGCATAAGCATTTCCGACTAATAGACCCAGTTTTGCGGGTTTTTCATCATTCTCAATAAAACTCTTCTTATGTTCTAACAGCCATTTTTCAAGCTTTATGTTCATCGGTTTCAAAATCTCACATAATTCATTGACCTCTTTTTGTAAATCTTTGTCCATTTGTGTAATCCTCCTGTTTTTGTTACAATAGAGGCGGAAATTTACCCATATTTTTCCGCCTGCCGACTGATAATTGCAGTTATCAGTCGGCTTTTTCATTTATTTAAAATCTGCATTTCTGCTAAATCGGCGGCAGCTTGATACACTTTCGCATATTTTGTATCCGTGCCATGAGTTTCTTTGACTTTCTTACGAAATTTCGCAAGAGTGCCCAAAAAACAGCCGCAGGATACATAGATTTCATTGTTTTTATTTCTAAAAAATGTTGTAAATCCAAAACGTGAACCAATACGACCAATTAACACATAGTCTGCGTTGCCGTAGATCTCTGCGTTGCCGTAGACCCTTGCGTTGCCGTAGATCTCTGCGTTGCCGTAGACCTCTGCGT
>PPYF01421228.1_pt1 | contig 102210 bp, 76 predicted proteins | sample 1559871 | NCBI WGS metagenome assembly PPYF01 (sample SAMN08240021, study PRJNA423297) | Human gut metagenome, whole genome shotgun sequencing project.
ATGTATGGCACTGCATAATCTCAGAATTAAAATCAACCCTTGGAACTATCATAACTAATTTACATAAACTCTATTATTTTCCAATGCCATATTGGAAGCATGCGAAGATAATAATTGAAAATCGTAGTGGCGTTCCTGTTTCTTTGGGATTCTCAGAAATAGCTGTTTCCAGGTCGGTTTATCCCACATCTAATACCGGATACTTTCGTAATACACCATATTATACCCGAAAACATGTGGCAGGAATAGATAGTCCGATAGCTGCTATTCAAGGAAGAGGGAAGATGGTTGCTGCTCATATTACATGTCATGCCGAACGTTCACATATCATTTCTTGCGAGGGGGATGTTCGTGTATATATTGACGGCAAACGAACACCACAAGTTGAGAGTGACGGTTCTGAAAGTTATGTTTGTTATGGTTGGGGATTCCCGACCCCGCCTGAAGTGCATCCAATGGGAGGGTATGACGGTCTTTCGGATAACCCATGGTCTATGACTCGTTTTTGTATAGGCGATAGTTATCCTTTCTATTCAGAACTGAAGTTTGGAATAGAGTCGGGCGAATATAACAATCAGTATTTGGAACACTCGGGTACTATATTCTATTATGGTCAAGATAAAAATGTACTGGTGAAAACTGATAGTTTGGATTTAAACTCTTCTCGTTCTATTAAACGGCACTCTTATAAAGCTATGGGTAATGTACGCAGAACAAAATTGGAAAGTTTCTTTGAGGGAAATGAGGATCGTATTTTATATGTAGGAGAAACCGTCCGGTTTGAAAGTTTTAGTAGTTTTAGAGTGAATATATCTTCTCAAAATGAAGGAGTGCGTTTACGTAGGTTGAGCGACCAAAACGATGTTCGACAAGCAGCCCGTGTTTTTGTTGATGGTGAAGAGGTTACAGAACGTTTATGGTATGTAGCTGATAGTAACCCTTATAAACGCTGGCTGGAAGATGACTTTGAAATTCCAGCCAGGTATACTAAGGGAAAAAAATCATTAAATATTCGTATCGTACCAGTTTCTATGTCTAAAGAGGGAAAAAATACTTGGAATGAAGCTGAATATCAGGTGTTTTGTTATAATAATTAAATATTATAAATCAATACTACCGTGTACGCCACATAACAAAGTATCATAATCCCTCCTTCGATTCTTGTGATAGTCCTTTTGGCAAAGAACAGCCCGAATAACCAGAGCAGGATACCGGAACCTACTAGTGTAAACAGGTCGAAGTTGGTAATTCCGCTAAGATGGAGAGGAGTGATGCTGGCGCTACATCCCAGTACAAAGAATATATTGAAGAGATTACTACCGATCACATTTCCAATAGCAATTTCTGGATTTTTCTTTAATGCGGCAACGATAGACGTAGCCAGTTCAGGAAGAGAAGTACCTCCTGCAACCAGTGTCAGTCCGATAATCGATTCGCTGACACCTAGGTTGCGGGCGATACCCGTAGCACCATCAACAAACAACTGGCCTCCAAAAATGAGGGCGGCCAAGCCTCCGATGATATAAAGAATGGATTTCCACCAAGGGAGTGTTTTGATTTCTGTCTCCTCTTCTATGGTCGGAGCTTCTATCTGTCCCGCCTGTTCCGTTGTCCCCGGCTTGGAGGCGATGGCAAAGGTGTAACCCATGAAGATGACGAAGAAACAAAGTAATAATAAGCCGTCTATTCTGTTCAGGATATTCTCCGGAGCTTTATCCAGAAATACATCATTGGCACAAATCAGCAAGACAATAGAAGAAAGTATGCAGAGCGGTATTTCTTTTCTAAGCGTATTGCGGGTGATGACAATCGGGGCGAATAAGGCCGTGCAGCCCACAATCATCAACGTATTGAAAATGTTACTTCCCACCACGTTGCCTATGGCAATATCCGCGCTTCCTTTGAGGGCAGAAGATACACTGACCGTCAGTTCCGGGGCAGAAGTGCCGAATGCAACGATGGTAAGTCCGATCACGATGGGAGGGATGCGAAAACGCTTGGCTACCGAGGCGGCACCGTCTGTTAATCCGTTAGCTCCTAGAAGAATGAGGATTAATCCCCCGATAAGTAATAATATATTCATGCTTTTTTCTCTTTTAGTGGCAAAGATAATCAATTTGGAAATGGTAATGTCAAAAACAATCCGTATGTTTGCTCTGTTTTTAATGAAATGTTAGATTAACCTTAATTATAATTAAGGAATATAAGGTATGGAAATAAATAAAATAAAACGGTCGTTACTGGTGTTGTTCTTTTCTTTCCTGGCAATCGGGGTGCAAGCACAGTTGGAACAGGCAGTTAAGAAGATATTTGCCGGAGATACAATAGCGGGCAGACATGTTCCTTTGAAACGGGATTCGGACTCCATCTATCTGGTGAATATGCGGAAATCATTGGAGGAAGCCCGGCTCAACGAGGCGAATATGCGGATGGAAATGGAGCAGATGAAGCTCCAGATGGCTACCGCCGACTCCGTGAAGTATGCACAGCAGCGACAGCGTATCGACTCTCTGCGGCAGTTCACTAAGGGCATGCCGGTAGTGGCGGACGGTGATACCTTATTTTACCTTTTCACCAAACGTGGCGGATATACTCCCCAGCAACGTGCACAGATGACCGGTGCAGCGATCGAAGAAATAGGAAGACGTTTTAATTTGAAACCTGATTCTGTTGCTATTGACCATTCGGACATTGTTTCTGATTTGATGTATGGCAGCAAAGTACTGCTTTCTCTTACCGATCAGGACGCTTTGTGGGAAGGAGTCTCCCGTGATTCGCTGGCTAAGGAAAGACAACAAAATGTCATTACCAAACTGCATGAGATGAAGGCGGAGCACGGACTTTGGCGAATGGCAAAGCGTGTGCTCTATTTTGTGTTGGTAATTGTAGGGCAGTATTTCCTGTTCCGCTTGACCAACTGGTTGTTCCGTAAACTGAAAGCGCGTATTTTGCGTCTGAAAGACACGAAGATAAAACCGGTATCCATCCAGGGATATGAATTGCTGGATGCGCAGAAACAGGCAAACCTGTTAGTATTCCTGTCCAGTATCGGGCGGTATATACTGATGGGGTTGCAGCTACTGTTTACCGTACCGTTGATTTTCATCATCTTCCCACAGACAGAAGGACTGGCATATCAACTGTTAGGATATATATGGAATCCGATTCGCGCTATCTTTGTGGGTATCATTGACTATATTCCTAAGTTGTTTACCATTATCGTTATTTGGTATGCTGTGAGGTACCTGGTACGTCTCGTCTTGTATCTGGCACGTGAAGTAGAAGCAGGACGACTCAAAATTAACGGCTTCTACCCGGACTGGGCGATGCCGACTTTCCATATCGCCCGTTTCCTGCTTTATGCATTTATGATTGCGATGATTTATCCTTATCTCCCAGGCTCCGATTCCGGTGTGTTCCAAGGTATTTCGGTATTTGTCGGATTGATCGTTTCGCTCGGATCAAGTACGGTTATCGGTAATATTATTGCCGGACTGGTGATTACTTATATGCGTCCGTTCAAGATGGGCGACCGGATCAAATTGAATGATACCACAGGTGATATCATCGAAAAAACTCCTCTTGTCACCCGTATCCGGACTCCTAAAAATGAGGTTGTGACTGTTCCCAATTCATTTATCATGTCGTCTCATACGGTAAACTACAGTACTTCAGCTCGTGAATATGGATTGATTATTCACTCGGAAGTATCTATCGGCTATGATGTTCCCTGGCGGCAGGTTAATCAGATATTGATTGATGCTGCGTTGAACACTCCCGGTGTGGTGGACGATCCGCGTCCGTTTGTGTTGGAAACTTCGTTGAGCGATTGGTATCCGGTCTATCAAATTAATGCTTATATCAAACAGGCAGATAAGATGGCACAGATTTATTCGGATTTGCATCAGAACATTCAGGATAAATTTAATGAGGCCGGCATTGAAATCATGTCACCGCACTATATGGCAGTTCGGGATGGAAATGAATCGACCACTCCCAAGGAGTACCAGAAAAGCAATAATCCTTCTAATAAAGCCGGAGAAGAAAGTAAACCTGAATAGTTATTACTGTCGCCGCCATTATTGCTGTTGTGTTGTATAATGAATATCAAAACGTCCGTTAGTCAGACGTTTGCCGTTGCCGAAGGTTGCACTGATAATATTCAATTCTGGGTCGAAATGGCTTATAAAAGCTGTTCCGTCTTCCAGTTCTTCTCCTCTGAACCGTATATCGGTGAGAGTTGCTTCTTTGCCTTCCTGGGGAGATAAAATGATGAAGTGTATGTTGATGTCAGGTTTGACGGAAACATTGACGGATAGTTTGTCCTCCTCCGGATAGTAGTGGAATGAATCATACGTCCAGACATACGAGTGCCCCCAGTTCAGGTATCGTCCTCCCACATAAATCCATCCGTCCATCAGACAGCCAAAGGTGTTGGCACCTGTAGTGGTGACAGAAGGTAAAACTGTAATGTCAATCGATTCATCTTCCGTACAGCTCCAAAAGCTGATAATGGAAAAAAGAATGAGTATATATTTCTTCATAGTGCTTTTTTTGAGTGAATGTTAGAAATAATAGGATAATCCCGTAGTGAAATTTATTCGTGTGAGGTTGGTATCATTATTGCCATCGAGTTTTACAATAACCCTTTCTCCGTGATAGTGGGTTCTAATTCTAAGCAGTTCACTATACATATATTGTACTCCTAGACTGACTCCCAGATTGGGATTCAGTTTATAGGTAAGATTGGCATTGGTCAGGAGACCAATAGTGAAGGCTTTCACTTTCCGTGTTTTGCCGAACACCTCACTGTTGTTCCGTAGAATGACTCCACCGGGACCAGTTGTTACGCGGATTTGCCAATGTTTGGTGTTGGCATTACACATTCCGATTTGAGTACCAATGAAATGAACCCATAAATGGTCCTTCCCTTCAGGATGACTTCCTTTGGAAGAAAATCCGGAGTAGATTCCTCCAAAGACAAAACGTTTGAGAGGGCGGAAATTATATTGTCCATCCCAGCTTACGCCTTGTGCGAGTGTACGTTGGTAACTATGGGTACTTAACGTGAGTGTAGGAGGGTGATGGAACATAACACCGTAGCCCGCGTGAAAAGAGAACTCGTGTCGCTCAAAATCTCTCTGTGAGAAAAGTAGAGTGTGACAGGACAAGGTGAATGCGATTAGTAATAGAATGGCTTTTATGAGTGTTTGATTCATCTGGATTAGTTTAGATTGTGTTTCTTTTTTGCAAAAATAGAAAATAGTTCAGACTTTCTCACAGCGAATCAGAACTTTTTGCCCATTATTTAATGTACTGGCAAATAAGTAGGTATCTCCTCCTTCAGCCAAATGGATTCGTTTGCGGAGTTCGGCTACTGTGGCGGGGAAGTTACGGACAGTTACATTTGCTTTTTTCAGGTCTGCCAGATTCTCCTTTACTTCTTTTTTATTGAAACTGCACTGGTTGACAATACGGAATATTCTTCCGGGGAAGTTTTCAATGAAAGTATCGGAAGTATAAAGATGGCTATTGGGATGCAGTTTGCGGACAGGATAGGCTGCTGCAATGCTTCGGAAAGCACCGGCTTTCAGAAGGGAGGCATTCGGTTCGTAAAGATAGGTTTCTAAAGAATCCGTATATGTGCATTCGCTGCATTGTTCCTGTTCGCGGGTGAATACAAAGTGTTGTTCTTTTTGAGTTCCTTTTGTGAAAAGGTTTACACAATGAATGGAGATTTCTGCCGGTGATGTTTGTCCGAGTAGAATTAGTAGTTCCTTGCATTCGTTGTTGACGGACAGAATGTGAACTTCCTGTGTCTGTTTCAGTTCTTTCAGTGCCAATGAAAGATCGAGCATGGGGGAGAGTTTTATCATTACCCGGTTGGCCTTTTGAAGTAAAAGCTCTTCCAGTTCGGCTACGTTTGGTTCGCAGTCGGAGATGGCAACCGTTTTTCCGCCGTGCTCATTGCGGCGCGCAGGGTCGAGGAAAAGGCAGTCTACGGGGGACATTGCTTGCAGGTAGGTTACTCCATCTTCGTTTTTTATGTTTATATGGTTTAGATTCAGTACGGGAAAGTTATGTGCTGCTATTTCGCAGAGTTCCTCCTGACGTTCTACGTAAGTGGCGGATTTGAATCCGGTGGCAAGAAAAGAACAGTCAATGCCGAATCCGCCGGTGAGGTCGGTCAGAGAATCTCCCTGCAAAAGACGTGCTTTGTAGCGGGCGGTGATTTCTGAAGAGCATTGTTCCAGCGACAGATGTTTCGGATACCATATCTTTTCGATCTCCCACCATGAGGGAATCTTTTCGGCTGCTACCTTCCTTCCTGCAATTTGGGTGATGACAGTTGGCATATCTATATCCGGGTACTTTTTAGCTTGTAAAGCCAGCACACGTACATCGTCCGATGAATGTTCGCGAATAAAAAGTTGGATTTCAGGAGAGATTTGCATCATGGTGTTATTGTGTTATAGGATATTACAATGAATCGTCGAGCTCTGATTATGGGGTTGTTGAGTGTCGGTTATGGTATTAACTTATACTTCTGTTTGGCTACGTCCCGGCTGCAAAAATTGAAATGCCACCATTCGCTGGGTAATGCACGGAATCCGGCTTCTTTCATCACTTTTCGTAGCAGTAATCGGTTCTGACGCTCTGTTTCACTCATTTTTCCATTATGTACCAATCCGATCTCGTCTGTGATGTGTGCTTCCATGCTTAAGTGGTCTACTTTGGTTCCCATCGGTAGGGGCTGTCCCAGAGAGTCTTGGATGCTGATGTCTACTGCCAGTCCGTAGTTGTGTAACCCGCCTCCACGGTTGGGGTTGGAGACATATTTATATTTGGACGTTCCTTCCACTACGTTCCACATCTTTTTCTGTACCGACATGGGACGTGCCGCATCGTAAATGATAAGACTATAAGACGGGTGTAGTTTCTTTAAGGCTTTTTGTGCTTCTATCAGAGCGTATGCCGCATCTGGATGCAGGTAGGCTTCCGTTAAGTTGTCGTAAAGCACTTCGCCTGTGAAATTATCAGCCTGTGTATACATCAGTTTTACAACGAGACTGCTATCCAGGTCAGCTATATTGACGAGTCCTAATGAGTCCATGTAGAGAGCCATTTCGCTTCGTTCCGGTGGTGAGATGATGGAACATTCTTCGCATGGTTGTATATCCTCCGTCGTTTGTTCGTATTCCATGAGGGGAGTGCTCTCCTTTTCCTTATGGCTGGAAAAGAAGGAGCATCCTGTCAGCAGTAAACAGAAAATAGCTAAACTATATTTTAGAATAATCATTCAACCTTTTGTATTTAGTGTGCCAAAGATACTTCTTTTTGGCTTTAGCTCCAATAAGCTACCTCTCTTACCGTTGGATATTAGCTACTGCTTTCTTCAGATTGGCCACTCCTTTCCATGCGTCAAGCAGGTGCAAAACGTGTTCGTCTTCGGCTTTGCTGTGGTTGATGGATAACAGCTCTGCATATATTTCTAGTAATTTCTTTAAGTCTTTGACAGGCTTTTCTGGAAGTCCGGTCAACATTGCCACGATTAGTTTCTCTAATTCCCGGTTATGCAGCGGACTGACGTTTATCATTTGTTGCTGTATCAGGTCAGTGAGTCTTTTCAGCGGTCCCCAGCCGGTATGTTGATGCGAACCTAAGATACTGCCTATGCGTCCACTGTCTATGGAGCCTTGACCTACACGCTCTATCCAGATTTCGGCTGCATAGGAACGGGAAGTTTTATCGGCTACCAGCATGCAAGTGGCTTCCAGCAGGTAAGACACTTCGTGCCATGTATGCCTTAACTGATGAAGCGCTTCAATAGCAGCTTGGGTGATACCTGCTTCCCTTACCTCATTTAACGTCGGGGCGTATATGGCACTGCGGATGCACCATACCAATAGTGGCTCCGGTATATTGGGAGTTAACCATGCCAAACGTGGTAAGTCGTTCTGTATGTCGTCAAAACGTTCTATCTGTGGGTACATTTCAACCAGTAACGGATGCGGATCGTATGAATAGTAACTGACTCTTTCATTATATTTGTCTTTATTGATGACATGAGAGTTCTCGCTTTCCGGAATATCGAAAGTAAGAGTTGAACAAATCCATTCTACCGTTTTCTTGTTATAATCCGTGTACGAGTCAGTATACTGATAGGTTCTCCATTTAAAGTTTCCAGTCAGAAATTCACGTGGACTTTTATTGTAAGAGAAGTCTTTAAATTCAGAATAGATCGTTTCCGGTGATTTCATTAATCCTGCCATCATCCACCAGGAAGGATGATTGAAAGGTGGTTGGGGGAGTACATCTTTTTCTCCCAGCAAAAAAGTGAGCAGGTGCCGGTATTCTCCTTTCAAACTTCGGAGGAGCAGAGGAAGCTCTTGCGACGAACTTTCCAGTGCCACTCGTGAAAGTGCTGTTTGCATATCCATATCGTCCGGTTCGGCATTTGTCTGCTGATATTGTTTTAACCTTTCTATCAGGGTTTCCGGAGCGATAAACATCGGTGTATGAGTGGGAGTGGACAATAGGGGCAAAGGTTTCTCCTTGCTTTCCAGAAGGTCTAATGTCCGGCATAACAGTTGCTTATGAACGGGGAACTTTATTTTTTTGTTCGTCTTTTCACGAATGGTGAGTTTTTGCAGATTACGATACCCCCATTTGCCTTTTTGAAGTTCGTCTTTTTGTACCATTTTCAGATGTAAGTTGTTTAACTCTTGGGCTTCTTCAGGGAAACGTTTAATCAGCAGTTTGGCATAGTCAAGGAGGAAGGTGGCCATTAACTGGTCTAATATACCATTTCGGGAACTTCCTCCGCTCATCAGCAATTTGTAGGCACGTTGGAGAATAGGGGTCCATTGAGAGATTTGTTTTGCTTCCTGTTGCCGGTCCCATTTCACTAAGGCTCCGAGTAACAGGTCGAAGTGATAGATCTCGTTCACGTCGAGCACTTGGCTGGCTAGAAATATCAGGTCTTCAGTGGAAGTGATTTCCTGTATCCGGTTGTCTTCACGGATGATAGGGAGTATTGGCTCATACGTGAAAGAGGCGGAATCTTCCGGCTCATTATTCTCCAAATACGCTTTCAGCTCCTTTTTAGTATTAGCCAACATGGTTTCCGTATATATGGAAAGTATCTCTTTTAATGTAGTAGATGCCGTCTCTCCATACGTCTGAATAAGTTTGACTATCTTACTTTGGGTGGATTCTTCCTGGCTCGTCAGTCCTTGTGCGGCTGCACAACAGATAGTGTCGCGATGTTCTTTTCTTTCTTTTGCCAGCTTATGGAGTATTGCCAGTGTGTTTTGGTGAATCGCTTTCACGTCCGAAGCAAAAAGCACGGAAGTCTGACTTAGAAACTCTTCAACCTGGAATTGTGGGTGAGTGCATAAGTTCTTCAGCAGTCCGAGTATGATATTTACCGGACGGCTGTGAGGGGCGGACAGAACGGCAAATATTTCCGGTTGTAGTGTCAGTTGTTCTTCTGTGCTGGGGTTAAGTGCGGTAAACATGCCTGCAAACCAACTACTTAGGTTTTTGTTCAGATTCCGGTTGACGGCAAGCAGAGATTCTTTTAATACACGCATACGATCTAGTTGACCGTGTTCTACGAAGTATCTGAAAGAGAAATAAGGCTGTCCGCTTGTACGATTATCCGTCCAGTTTTGTCCGCAATCGTATTGGAACAGATACCAGATATGTTCTTTGAGTGTGATTGCCCGCTTTTGCAGGAAATCGGTATTGTTCATGTAGTTCACCAGATAACCGGCGATGGTTTGTGGAGAGGGTGTTAGGGTGAGTACTCCCTGTTCTATCCAATCCATCAGAGTTTCGTAATTCATTCCATAGAAACCGCCGAATTCCCTGCTTTCACCCTCTTTGAAGAAACTGTCGATCCAGGAAGGAATGTACCATGGGATCAATTCATTCAGTTGTTCCGTATAGATTCCCCATTCGTGTTTGCGGAATTCTTTTAGCGAATAGATGACGAGAGCGGTAAGATTGATGATACGATGCTGTTCGGGAGTTCCGCGTGTACCGTATGTGTTCTCGTTAAGTTGCACGAATTTATTGTAGTGTTCTTCCAATTTGTTAAGGCAGGGAACAAGCGTTTTTCGTTCTTCCTGCGTTAATCCTTGCAGAAAAGGGATGATGGCATCGCCTTGTCCTTTTTCTACTATCTCGTTGAGGCGTTCTTCTATGGTCATAATCATGAATTTGTTATAGGTTGTTGAGTGAAGTCGTCACTTTTTTCAGGTTGCTGTTTGTGCCCCATTCTTGTAGGCGTTGCAGGATTTGTTCGTCTGTAACCTTGCTGTGGTTGATGGTCAATAGCTCCAGATAAAGTTCGAGCAGTTGTTTGAGTCCGGTAACGGGTTTGTCTGGCAATCCGCCTATAAATTCTGTGAGCAGTGCTTCCAGTTGCTGGTTGTGGAAAGTACTTCGTTTGTACATGCTTTCGTACACTTGTGTGGTGAAGCGTTTTAGCGGAGCAAGTTCCATCTGGATGAGGCGGGCCAGGATTTCTCCTACCCAGTGATTGTTTATTCTTCCTGTGGATATTCCTTCTACCCATAATTCGGCTGCATAGGAACGGACTGTTTTGTCTACAAAAAGCAGCGAACCACTTAGTAGGAGCAAACTCATCTCTTTGAGCGGGCAGTGGAAAGACAACAACATGCGCAAGGCACAGGCGAGGGTGCGTTTGCTGTCTTCCTGCGGAGTGCCGAAAGTCATGTAGCAAGTGATAATCTGGGCTATTAATGGTTCCGGGCGGTTGGGAAAGCAGCATAACAAAGGTTCCATGTAACGGGAATCATCCATGTTATATTTACTGTTGATAATCAGATGTTCCTGCCATAACTGGTGGCTGTTGCATTCGGCATATGTATGCCATTTGTAGAACTCGAGTTGGAGCAGACGCCTGTCTGTTTCGTATGATTTCTCTTTGGGTTTTACCTCTTTCCACTCGTAGTCTCCTGTCAGATAGTTGTGTGGTAATGTGTTACAGGCGAAAGATTTGAATGCTTCGAATTCCGTCTCCGGTGCTTTTACCAGTCCGGCGGCCACCCAGGCAGTCGGATGATTGTAGGGCGGTTCGGGTAGCGTGTTTTCATCCAACAGGAACAGAGAGAGATGCAGGTATTCATCTTGCAACAGTTGCCGGGCGGTGGCGATGGCTTCTTCTTTGTCTTCCATGGCACATCGGGCAATAGCTAGCTGGAAATCCCATGGACAGGGTTTCGTTTCTGCTTTCTGATATACGGCAAGCCGGCGTACCAGTTCGGTAGCCTGTACGTATGCCGGGGTATGGGTGGGAGTAGAAAGTAGGGGGAAGGCATTGCCTCCTTTTATTTTACGGATCACATTTAGCCATAAATGTTTGATGGGTGTGAAACAGGTTGCGTTGCTGTAGCCGGGTTTCCAGTCGGCAAGTCGTTTGAAAGAGCGCTCGTCATAAGCTCCTCTGTTTTCATCTATTCCTTTCAGCCTTTCTTCCAGTCGGGTGAACATATTTCTCAAAAATCCTGTGTTGGAGGTATCTTTCTGTGCCCATAAGCGTTGATATTCCAGTAGGAAGGTAGCGAGAAGATCTTCGTATGGCTCCCAGCTATTGGCAACGATAGTGGCAGCCCGTTGGAAAACAGGTTCCATCCGGTTGAGATCTTCTTTGTCCAATTGGGGATGGAAAGCAATGATGGCGGCGATGGTTGTTTCTATCTCCCAACTTTCCTCCATGTCGAACAAACGACTAAGCTGGAACAGGAAATCTTCTTTGTTGGCGGGGAAGGGAATAGGGTTGTCTTCCCTGCAGATGTGTACCGTTTCTCCCACACTTGCATCGGGCTCATGGGGTTCTTCTGTAGGCTGCGGTTTGAAAGAAGAGAGTATCGCATGCACGCTTTGAAACATCTCCGGTTGATAAGATTGCAGTGTTTCCTGGAGATTGGATGAAGAGACGTCTCCATATTTTGATATAAAATTAGCGGCTTTCTTTTGAAGGCTTTCGTCTTTCTTCAAGAAGAGTTGGCAGAGAGTGATGCAGCAGGGCTCTTTCATCTCGGGATGTTGTGCGACGATCTTTTCAAAGAGGGCGTAAATGGTAAGCAGCGAGTTTTTGGGGCTGGAGAAGAAAAGGGTGGTTGCACGTTCGATGAATTCCTGATAACGGAATCCTTCTTCGGATGCAATATTTTTCAACTGTTGCAACATCACGTTCACCGGTTTGGTATAGGAAGAGGTGAATATTTGCATCATCTCTTCTTGCAAGGATAACAGTTCTCCGGTAGTTGGTTGCAGAGTTTCGAAGAATCCGGCAAACCATCCTGCCATATCTTTTTTGAAACTCCGGTGGAAGGTGGCGAGTGTGGCTTTTAATAGGCGTTCTCTATCCAGATGGCCGTCCAGCGAAAAGCGGTAGAGAGCGGCACTGATACTTTCATCCCGTGCGGTAACTCCTTTTTTATAAGCCTCTTTGGCGCAATTATCTTGATAGCCGATGGACGATTCGTATTCGAAAATCGTCCAGATATGTTCTTTCAGGGTGATGTCACGCTTGAGTAATAACTCACTGTTGAAAGTATCGTTTCCTTTAGGTTCCTTATTTCTGATGCGGGTAATCCAGGGGAGTACATGTGCAATGCGGCTTGGAGCAATTTCTTTGAGGTATCCCATATCCATGAGCTGCATCAGCTGTTCGTAATTGAGATTGAAATTAAACCAAGTTTTGTCATCATTGATAAAATCCATCAGCCAGGTGGGGTAGTAAAGTGGGAGTAGTTTGCAAAGCATATCAAACTTTACATGATATGCCATATCCATCTCTCGTTTGTTGGCGCAGACAAACTGAACAGCGGATAGAAAATGTGCCCGTGCCGCACTGCAGGTTGTCTCACTACTGAAACCGGCAAACTTACTTTTTATCCATTGTAAATCCCGGATAACCGGCAGCAGCTTCCGCCTTTCTTTCATTGGTAACTCCAGTAATCTCTTGACAAAAGGGATTAATATCTTCTCTTCATTCTCCGGAGTATCCACATAAGCCTTGGATAATTTCTCGAGTTCTTTTTTTAGTTCTTCCATTGTACTAGTTTCTTTACTGCCAGAATATGTTTGCAAGCTCCCCGTTCTCCTTGATTGCTGCTGAACCAGGTGCAAGTGCAACGCTCCTTCTCACTTTCTCTGTCGAGAATGACCGTATGTCTGACACCTCCGCTTCCTGCCACGCGTGCTTCTGTCCGTTTCTCGTCATTCGATATGATTTCTACTTTTTCTTCTTCCAGTAGTTTTTCTGCAGCTATCATTCGAGGATTGAGACTTAAAATACGTTCGGTTTTGAAAGGCAGGCGACGGTAGAAGAAGCTGTTTTCATCCAAATCGAATCCTAATAACCCCATGGCTGCCAGCCGTGCCGCGAGGGAATCTACCTTCTCCAGGTCAATATGTTCCTCTATGGCAAAAAGAGTGGGGTTGAACTGTTGGTTGGCATAACTGTATTTATCCATTGCTTCTATCCATCTTTCGGGGACATCTTCGAGCAGAGATTCCAGTGCGGCGCCTTCTCCGGAAAATCCTCTCCAACATTCGCGGGAAAGAGAAAGGCTGAAGCGTACCGGACCGAAATAAAGTTGCCAAATGGTAGATTGCATGGTGGGATGCGCAAAGACTTTCAGCTCATCGGCAAATGGAAGCAAGGGCTCGAGCAGACGTAAGCGATGAAGTCCTCCAATGCAGACGGCATTCATGCTTTTCACCGGTGAAAAGGCGGGTTTTTGACCGCGCATCACTAAATAATAGTCGCATTTCACACTACTTTTCGGAAGAGTCTGGAAGAGTTGCAAGGTTTGTATGCGATTGAAGGAGTAGAGCTGTTCCGCAACGGATTGATAAATCTGTACTGTAGTCAGCCCTTTTATCCATTTCACGGGAAGAGGTACTTTTCGTTCTATCACTTTCTCACCTTTATGATAAAGTCCCACCTCTTTGGGACCGACCGACATTACCATATTCTCCTGTCTGCCTATTCCTCCTAAGGCAGAAATCATTCCGGGATTAAAATCTACGTTTGTTGTCCCATTTTCCAGAAATTCTCCGTCGTGTCCGTCAGGAAGCACGTCGACTCTGGCATATACACCTGCACAATTAGAGAATCCTTCAAAACGCAGGCGGTCATTTCCTGCGGTTACAATCGGATCTTTCAGCATGGAAAGCTGTGACGGTGTCAGATTAAAACTGGACTGCACAACATTGGATAATGCGATGAGGCAGCGTGCTGTCATGTAGGGTTGTGTCAACTTTCCCCAAAAGAAACAGGGTGTTTCTTTCTTTTCTATTTCGCTGTATTTGGCAAGAAACAGTTCGTCCTGATCGGCTGACCGTTGCAGTGCGGAAGGAGCTGCATATTGGTAAGAGATGGTATCAGTCATAGATAGTAAATCTGAATTTGGTTGTATATTCTCCAAATATAGAAATTAATTCTTAGTGAAAAAAAAGAAGTAGGAGAATTTACATCGCTTTGGAATACTGATATTATAAAATATCCTCAAATGAAGCATTTATGCCTCTTTTGGCAGCAAATATTAAATACAATTCTTTATAGTCAGGCACAATTTTTTATACATAAAACAACTATTATTTATAACTATTCTTAATTTCTACGTTCCTTTTTGCCGGAAAATAATACTTTTGTTCCCATAATTAGAATGTTTTAGTAACAGATTCTAAATTAAGTCTTATGAATTTTTAAAGATGAAAAAGACAGCTGTTTGTGAAAATCGCTAATATTGTTTGTTTTGTTTGTGTTATCCCATTTTGAGTCAGGTGTGACTTCAAAATGGGATTTTCGCTATAAAGACAGTCTCAAAACCACCTGAATACTATCAAAAATGACCTAAATTCTATCAGTGGATAGATTTTCCCCTAAACAATGTCTGTTCTTCACCTGCCACATTTGTTGAAAACCCGTAAACTTGCAACATCAAAATGATGATAACGAATACTCACAATTTAAAAATAACGTATATGAAAAGTTTAAGCTTCAGGAAAGATCTGATAGGAGTACAGGATGAATTACTCCGTTTTGCATATAAACTGACAACCGATCGTGAAGAAGCAAACGATTTGTTACAGGAAACCTCATTAAAAGCATTGGATAACGAAGACAAATATACCCCCGACACAAATTTCAAAGGATGGATGTATACTATAATGCGGAACATCTTTATTAATAATTACCGCAAAGTAGTGCGCGATCAGACATTTGTCGATCAGACTGAAAACCTCTATCACTTAAACCTGCCGCAAGATTCAGGTTTTGAAAGTACGGAAAGAGCTTACGATTTAAAAGAAATGCACCGTGTAGTCAATGCTCTGCCGAAAGAATACAGAGTTCCGTTTGCTATGCACGTTTCAGGATTCAAGTACCGTGAGATCGCAGAAAAGCTGAATCTTCCGTTAGGTACTGTAAAGAGCCGCATATTCTTTACCCGTCAGAAATTGCAGGAAGAATTAAAGGACTTCCGCTAAACGTTTACTATCAATTTTTAGTTGGTATCAATAGGTATAGGGCAAAAGGATCTCGTTTCCTTTTGCCTTTTTTATTTTATGTGTTGGAGGTTTGTATTTGTTATGGGAATTTTTTCAGTAACTTTGTCACTGTTTAATTGACTGCTCTGACTTATCAGTCAAGGATAGTCGATTTGCTTCTCTAAATTGTCGAAGAATGAATAAAGATATAAGTGTTATGATAAAAGCGATCATGCTCGATGTGGATGGAACATTGGTAAGTTTTGAAACTCATAAAGTGTTGCCATCCTCTGTTGATGCCCTTAGGAAGATTCATGACGGTGGAATTCGAATAGTCATTGCTACCGGTAGAGCGGCAGGCGACCTTCATGAAATAGCTGATGTTCCGTATGACGGAATTATTGCATTGAATGGTGCCGACTGTGTTTTGCGGGATGGCACTGTGATAAGAAAGCACCTTATTCCGAAAGATGATTTTAAGAAAGCCATGGAAATAGCAAAGACCTTTGATTTTGCAGTCGCTATTGAATTGGATGAAGGTGTGTTTGTTAATCGTCTGACTCCGACTGTCGAACAGATTGCTAAAATCGTGGAACACCCTATCCCGACCGTTGTAGACATTGAAAACCTGTTTGAAAAGAAAGAGTGTTGTCAGCTTTGTTTTTATATCGATGATGAGATGGAACAAAAAGTGATGTCGTTTCTGCCTAATCTTTCCTTGTCGCGCTGGCATCCTTTATTTGCTGACGTAAATGTGGCAGGAATAAGTAAAGCAACCGGCCTTTCGGTATTTGCTGATTATTATGGGATCGGAATGACGGAAATAATGGCTTGCGGCGATGGTGGTAATGATATTCCTATGTTGAAAGTTGCCGGAATCGGAGTGGCTATGGGAAATGCATCGGAGATAGTCAAGGCTTCAGCCAATTTTGTTACTGATACGGTGGAGAATGACGGGCTTTGTAAAGCGCTGAAACATTTTGGAATTATTTAATATTGGGTACTCTATAGCTTAATATTATAGGTGTTATTCCCCTATTGCTTATTCTTCGCCATTTCTGCTTTGTCCGTTGCTGTTGTTTTTACCTGTTTGGGAACAATTAGTTATCTTTTATTCTAGTTGGAGGATGGCTATAAAAAGGAAAAATTCCTGCAAGTGCTTCACTTGCAGGAATTTTTCAGTGGACCAGCCTGGGCTTGAACCAGGGACCTCCAGATTATGAGAACGATAAAATGATATTCTACGATAGTCCATTTTATCAATATTAATTGAATATCAAGCAGTTACGAATCTTACTATTTCTTATAAAACTCATTAAATACCCATAACTGAAACAATTTGTTTTCGCATTGTTTTCGCAAAAATAGCGAAAAAAACATTCTAATATAGTATGATAGTAGTATTATGTACGAATATAAAAGTTAAATAGTATCTATGATATTTAGTTTTTAATCAGTTATTTCAAAATATGAAGATAATTCATTAACTTTGTCACACTATATATAAGGCAAACCATGACTATAAAGTGCTCTTTCCTGAAATATGGAAAAGTGAGTTTGCCTAACCATCGTGGGAGGGTTATTCCATTCCGATGAATCGAAGCGTAGAGGAAGTACCAGTCGGAGGGTACTTTAATATCAACGAAACGCGAGAGTTGCTCTAGGGGTTGAGACCGATTAGCATAAGCCCGGTTACCAGTCAGCGACAAGAAACAACGAGATTGCACCGCTGCATATAACAACAATATTTTTATCCAATTAAGGATAAGAATTATGTGGTTATATGCAGTGTTTTGTGTATGTATACCTCACATCGCAAAGCGTCTGTATTCAGAGGTTATGTTGAACATAAACAATGAATGCAATGGAAAAATTAACAAAATCTTTGTCTTTATTCAAAGAACGTGGTTGTACAGTTTCACTTGCCCTTGATATTCGAACTAATAGAAGAAAGTCAAGTGAATATCCTCTATCTATTCGTTTTACATTAGAACGTAAAGCCTTTTACTACCCTGTGGGTGGATCTTATACAGCGAAAGAATTTTCCGATATTTGTAATGCCGTAAAAAGCAGAAGCGATAATTATAAACTTCAAAAAGAGTGGAAAGATACCCTTATTCCCAAATACAAAGAAATTCTGATGAACCTGAATAAAGGTGGTATCCTGACATTTGAAATGGTACGTCAATGTATCATGGGAGAAGAAGTCGCAACATCCAATGAAGAAACAAATAAACCACAATCTTTTATTGGCATATGGGAAGAAATCATTAGCGGATTACGGACAGACGATGATGGTGCACGCTTTACTACAGCAGAGAGTTATGAGTGCGCACTCAAATCATTAAGAAAGATACTCGGACCAAATATGATTAAAGGATTTTGCATTAGTGCAGCAGAAATTCAGAAGTGGAAGGACGGAATGCATAATGGAGTAAAAGATGAGAATGGGAAGATAGTAGGAAAAATCAGTGATACTACTGCAGGGATATATTTACGCTGTTGTCGTGCCGTATGGAATAAGTGTGTACATGAAGGCTATCTCAAAGATGTTCCTTATCCTTTCTCTAACAAGAAGGAGAAAGGGCTTGTAAGTATTCCTAAGAGTGCAAAACGCAAACAAAGTTTCCTGAATGTTAATCAAATGACAGAACTATATAACCTCTTTGTATCCAAGAAATATCCCGAATATTGGTCAGAAGAATATACCAAACGCGCTCACTACTCATTGGGATTGTTTCTTGCCCAGTATTTGTGTAATGGATTCAATATGGCAGATGCAGGACGATTGACTTACGATAATTATTATTATCAGACACATGGCAAAGCTTTCCGCTTCAACCGTAAGAAAACTTCCCGAAGAAGTACTGACGGTTCCGAAGTAATCGTTCCTATCATACCTCCTTTACAATATGTTTTAGATGAAGTGGCAGCACCTCCGACACGAGATGGTTTGGTCTTTCCCCACATATTAAAAGGAGCTGAAACAGAAGAACTGCGTCGCAAATATACAATGCAGGAAAACTCTAATGTGAAAGACCGTATCATCAAAATATGTCACGAAGCACTGAATTGGGACAAATCCATCTGTCCGTCTGGTACATGGTGCCGTCATTCGTTTGCCACGAACTTACATAATGCCGGAGTAGATATGGATTATATTTCTGAAAGCATGGGACACGCATCTTCTGATCATGCAATCACTCAAATATACATTGAGCACTATCCACTTGAAATTCAGATGGAAAATAACTCAAAGCTGTTGAATTTGACAAAAACTTCTGAAAGAGATTTGTTATTGGCAAAACTGACGAGTATGTCCACTGAGGATTTATCCAAATTGTTTAAACGACTATAATACGATTTTAAGGATGATTCATTTCATAGAGAGAATAAGGGACTATTTTACTAGAAAGGATTGTGCTGATATGGCTATTCGTACTTGGAAATCCGCCAACGAAGAATTGTATGCCAATTTCTGTAAACGCATGGATGCTGTTGGAAAGGGTAACTTATCTGTTTTGACAGATATGTATCAGATGATGCGAGAATGTACACCGTCAGAAGCTTTGCTGTTATATAACTGGCTTTCTGAACTTATAAACGGAAACGGCAAAAATGTACAGAATATAGCCAATCAACAATGGGCCGGTAAGTATACAGATATTATAGCCCAATGTATTACCAACAAACGGTTATGGATAGGCATAAACATAAAAACGGCTACGGTAGAGCTACTCACATCCCCAAAGTCAGAATTACTTATGGTTCATTCCAAAACACCTCTTGAAATTTGGAGTCGTTTGCCACAGGAAACGAAAGCCTATTTGACTGGGCAGTTGGATGTACTAATGAGAAACAACAAAGGATGCTATCTGTTAAGCAATCTTGAAAGAAAAATGGTGTATCAGTTCTTGACGTACATTTCCCAAATCATCATCCTATCCCACGCCGTGTTTGTTGGAGAGTTTGTGGCTAACCTGTACGATTATGTGATAGAGAAAAAGGAGGCCTTAAGTTATTGTATGTACTATTTCGTAATATTTGACCACGGCCTTTCACGTATGGCTAAGTTACTTGACCGTCTGTTGAGTAGTGAAGAAGTTGATAATGGAGATATGCTTCTGATAAAATCGTGTATTGCTTTGCTTGTTAATAAAAGCATAGAGATAGGAACTGAAAGTAAAGCCGAATGGGAAGCAACGGCTGAAGTATGTAATCCGGATATTTGGAAAGAAGTTATGTTTGCCTTGCGAAAAGTGAAAGGTAAACGTGGAAACAGAAAAATAATACAATCATTGGATGACATCCTTATTGGGGATAAGGAACGTATCAAACAAGGCATTTACTCTTTTCTTGAAGAGAACACCGAAGATATAAGCCTTGCCTATTTATTGAAAGCTCTGGTAAAAGCTGGAAGAATGAAGGCTTCTATAAGATACATGACATTTCATCGTGCCATCGAACAATTCTACCAGCGACATTACGGACATGACATTCCACAGAAAAGATATGGTGAAATCAAAGACATTACATTGACTTCACCTCAAAGAGAAAACAGTTATATCAAAGCAAAACGGATAATAGACCGATGGACAGATTATTTTATAAAAAACGGATAGTTGAGAAATCCAGCTATCCGTTTTTACTTTCTGTAAATATCTGTTGTAAATCGGTCGGTTATATTAAGATATAAATAAGCCGACCAATACGCTGAGTTTCATACAATACCTTTGCTTGTGAAATCGGTTTCACAGAGTTAAACCGAGGCTTAAAGTATTAAATAACTAAACAAATAAAGGTATGGAAGAAAAATTCAATCTAAACCAGTTACTCCAAAAGCCCATCGCTATGATGACCGGCGAGGAACTTTGTTTTCTAATTACAAAAAGTGTAGAGTCCACAGAAAAAGCTACATCCCCAATAGCTCCAAAAGGCAACTACTATGGAATAGAGGGTATTGCTCGTGTTTTTGGATGTAGTGTACCTACGGCTAATCGCATTAAGAAGAGCGGTATAATTGACAAGGCTATCACACAAATAGGACGAAAAATTGTAGTGGATGCAGACCTTGCATTATCGCTGGCAAAGGAATCAGGTGGTATCCACATTAAAGAGTAAACAGTATGGAAGAGAATTGGAAACAGCAGCTGGCAACAGACAGTTACGGGAATCTTTTCCGCTCCATAAGCAATTATAGGCTCATTTTTACATCGGATGAAAACTTGAGAATGATAAAGTACGATACCTTTTCTCAGGATGATATATGTTTCTGCTCTTTATTTCATAATGTCAATGGCAATAAAATTGATGAAGAGTCAGTTGGAAAGATACAAGACTATCTGGAAAGGACATACAAATTATATTTGACGCAAAATAAGGTATTTGAAATATTAAAAACAACCTCTTTGGAACGTGGTTTTAATCCTGTACAGGATTTTATCACCCAAGAAATATGGGATGGACAACCTCGTATAGCCACAACTATTATTGATTATTTAGGAGCGGAAGATACCCCACTAGTAAGGGAACAAACAAAGTTATGGTTCGTAGCGGCTGTTGCTCGGGTTTTTACTCCCGGTTGTAAGTTTGACAACGTATTGACTCTGCCTGGTCCCCAGGGCATCGGGAAAAGCACCTTTTTCAGAACTATCGGTGGAAAGTGGTTCAACGATTCGTTCTCTTTTGCCAGTGGTGACAAGGAGAAAGTAGAAACCATAACCAATGGTTGGATTATAGAAATAAGTGAGTTGAACGGTTTAAAACGGGCAAATGACGCAGAGGCAGCCAAAGCTTTTCTGAGCCGCTGTAGTGACTTTATGCGTCCTGCATACGGACATAAGGTAGTGGAATTTATGCGGCACAATGTCTTCGCAGCTACTACTAATGAAACAAATTTCCTGCAAGGTGACAATGGAAACCGTCGCTGGTGGATAATCCCGGTCAAAGGTAACGGTCATGTATCAGAATGGTTGGATATTTTACAACGTACCGTTCCTCAACTTTGGGCAGAAGCGTACATCTATTATCGGCAAGGAATGAAACTTTACTTAACACCAGATTTAGAAATCAAAGCAAATGAGGTACAGGGGCAACATTCCAACATTCTTGTTGACCCCATCATGGAAGATTTGGAAATGTATTTGGAGCGTGAGATCCCCATCCAATATGCAAGTTGGACTATTCCTAACCGATTGGCTTATCAAAAAGGAGCATACCTAGATTCAAACTTCAAAATGACCACACTCAATATGGTTTGTGCCCGGCAGATTATAGAGGAATTACCCAATGATATAGTCAGACGCAATCCGTCTAAATACACATCACAATATATTAATCGCCTGATGTCTATGATTCCTAATTGGAAACGGAGTGATCAGGAAAAGGTCAAGGGGCTTCACCCTGCATATTGCGACAAGACAGGACGGACAAAGCATCCTTGGGTGAGAGTAGATACACCAGGCGAAGAAGCCAGTGCAACATTATTATTGTGAACAGAATTTACCATTCAAATTAAGGGAAAAGACAAATATCATGTCCCTTTGTCCCTCTTTCCCCTAAAAAAATAATAAAAACAAAAATTAGATAAAAAGAAAGTTATAAGATATGCATGGGACATGGGACAAAATGAATTGACTGTATGAAAAAGGAAGAGCTAATCAAGCAAATACAAAAGTATGAACCACTACTGGCAAATGCGGTCAGCCATATGGTGGAGTATATTCAAGACAATTATTCTGCTGCATATCCAAGCAAGGTACAAACCGAAGCTGTGAACGATTATCTGCGGAGTGTTTATGCTGACGGAGATGGCAGTATGTCAGAAAGAATTTGTGAACACCGCCGTATCGCTTCACAGAAAATCACGATTGCTGCTATTCCTGTTTTGGATAACTACCAACTTGATAAGCTGCAAAATGTACTTGACCATATAGCCTACGACAAGGAATATTATATGCCAGAGAGAGGATATGGAATGCACCGTTAACTTTCTCTTTTGGCTGCACTATTTATAAAAGATCTTCAAATAAACAGACGATGAAATCAAATTTGAACTATTGTATAGTACTTTCGTCAGAGCAGCTTACGTATCTGTCAGAAAGTAAATACGGCATTGACCGTATGAAGATTCTGCACCGCCTTATTGAAAAGGCAGTATTGAAAGAAACCAAGTATGCCATAAAAGGCTTCTCTACGACCTTGCAAGTGGGACAAACCGTCCTTTCGGAGGTAGAATTGTCCAGCAAATTGGGCTATGATAAAAAAACTATATCCCGTGTACTTGACAAGATGAACCAGTTAGGAATTGTCACATCTACACAAAGCAACCGAACAAGCATTCATACGCTGAAATGTATATCGGCATGGATGCAGGACGGCAACCGAATTGACAATCCTTTCTATGTCCGTTTAAAAGACAGACCTGACGATATGGAAGGAATGACTGTAAATTCAGTTAAATGATGCGGTTGGTATTTTGTCAGTATTACCATAGTAGATTTGAATAGCCATATTGAAGAAGATTTTCCCAATTATAGGAATCAAGAATGGCATAAAACAAATATAGTGACAAAACTTTGTAATGGTATACTTTTGTATTGACACAAGTAATACCTACAGTTTTGATAAGATAGTTTTTTACCCTATTGTTTGTTATATATTATGCTTCTGTTTTACCACGAACTATAGCAGAGGAAAAATTCAGTGAAAAATATTTAGAGTAAATATCAAGTATAGCAATATCTAAAACGTAACGTGTCCAGAGCGATTATGTGTGGTATTGCAAGAAGTTCCTATGTCGCACAAATTCGCTAAGCTCATTCGTACTACATAGGCATTTTTCGGCGGTCGCAAGCTCCCACCGTGTTGTACCTTTTAAATTAAAGACCACTTATAAATGTATAATAAAACATGAAAAAGAAAATCGATAATAATACCAATGAAGAGAATAGCAAGAATGCCAAGAAAATTATAAGACGTAACCTGCGGCTTGAAGCCCGTGTAACAGAGAAGGAATATTTCCAAGCCACAGAACTAGCCAAAACCTGCGGCTTGTCCATAAGTGACTACATACGCCGTACAGCTTTGGGGCAGCATCCACGACAACGACTATCTGAGCGTGAAATAGAAGCCCTATGTAGTTTGGCAGATGCAAGGGGGGACCTTATCCGTATTGCAGCAGCCGTTAAGTCCATACAAGCAGATAAACGAGCCATGTACTTTAGTGATACCAGGTTTGTGGAACAATGGATGATAGCAGCAACGCAACTAATTAATCGCTGGAACCAGATAGAAAATTACCTTACCGAATAAATTACTTACCCATTATGATAGCAAAAGCCTCTACCATATCACATGGAGCGAATGCCATAAGATATTCCGTCAACAAAGAGAAAGCGGATATAGTAAAAGCCAATCTTCTTCCAGATAATATTTCTCCGGAAGCAATGTATGGGCGAATGATGCTTGTTCAAAAAAAATATGCTGAGAAAATCAATAAGGGCAGACCGCTTGGCAGGAACGTGATAAGAATTGAAATTTCCCCATCCGAGGAAGAAAGCCAGGGATGGACAATGGACGATTGGTTACGTTTGTCAAATGAGTTCATACGCGTATTTGATTCCATAGATCTCTCTGGTAAGACCAAGAGGACTTCTTCACAACATACCAACCTCAAGAACTCTCAATACATAGTAGCTCTGCACCGGGATTCCAAAAGTGGCATTCTTCACCTACACATTGATGCCAACCGTGTGGATATGGACGGAAAAATCAATGATGGTCATAAGATTGGCGAAAGGGCTGTTCTGGCTGCGAACATCATCAACGAGAAACGGGGCTGGATACAGTCTGAAGAAATAGGCATACACCATAGGAAAGAAATTTCAAACATCTGTATAGAGATACTTCGCTCTATGGAAAAATTCAGCTGGCAGCAGTATGAAACAGAATTGAAAAAACGAGGCTATAAAGTGCATTTGCAAGAAAAAGATGGAGGCGGAGTTTATGGCTATTCCATTAAGCGTGGTAACTCCACCTATAAGTCGTCCGTGTTGGGTATCGGGAGAAACCTGACCCCTTCAAAAATAGAGACTACTTGGGCAAAACTTCATTCTCAGAAAAGGAATTTTGAATCGAAAGAACCTACTTCCCGACAAGCACGGACAACTGACAGGACTCTTGTTATACAACCTTCAACTATTTCACAGCCGGTTATGAAACATTATGATATAATGACAGACGAATATCACAAATTCCACGTGGAGATACCCGAAGCCGCAGACAATATCATCCGTCAAGATTGTTCTTTGGAGGATGCCCATCCATTTGCAAAGATTGAAGAGATACAGCACACGGCTCTTTTGCTTTTTGCCGGATATTTGGATGCTGCTACAAGTATGGCGGCATCAAGTGGTGGAGGCGGCTCTGACACAGGTGGTTGGGGAAGAGATAAGAACGAGGATGAACTTGAATGGGCACTCCGCTGTGCAAGAATGGCAAATAGTATGTGCAAACGTAAAAAAGGACTTCATAGATAAGTTAACAATCAAAAAACATGAATCATGGGAATTAGAAAATCAAAAATCACACCATCAATAAACGTTGATGATATGTTGAAAAAAGCTGAAATCAGCCATGAAATAGAAACTGAGAAACTGGATGTCGATAAGAGGCTCAAAGAAATATGTGAAATAAAAGAGACTTTGTTGAAAATTCAACAAGACCTTCAGGATGCCATTAAAGCCGAAGGTAATGCTTCAGTGGTGTTGAAGAAGGCTATCAGTAACTCCAATAGTATTGTAAATGGCATTTGCAATGCTATTACAAAGGCCGAGCAAAATACAGAATTTAGAGCAACTATAAAATCTGAACATTTTACCCAACTCCAACAACTCCTAAACCAGTCTGTCAAAACATGGGAAACCATGTTGGAGAATCATCATTCCGAACAGACGAAAATGTTAACAGACTATGAATCCAATATACGCAAAATTCTCAAACGAAATGAAGGTATCTGGTTCTCAGATTTCTGGATGAAAGTCTTGGTGATATTTTTGTTAGTTTATACGGTAGTATTAGGACTGATAGCATATTGTTCCATATGAAGTTATACGCGATACCATACAATGCGAACGGCTTTCTGTCTCAGCCTTAACTAACCAGCAAATTACCAGTAAGTTAAATACAAGATGATATCATTTGATTTTCAATAGGTTATGTATTCTAAATGACTTCTTAGCAATTTGCTAGCAAGGTAAATTCTCTCTAAATATGAATAAACCTCCTATTGTGGATGATAGGAAATATTGTAGAAAAACGATGCATTGAAATAATATTACAACAAAAAGGAGAAATAAAAACATCTCCTTTTTCTAATCAACCTTATAATCTATGCTATGACAACATAATTAAAAAATATTTCCACATAGGAATATAATAAGACACTCAAAAACTTTCTAGTGAAATTCTTCATTACTGCCAAAAACATTATAAAAAATCCCTGTCATTCAAAGATTGAAATTATGATTTTTTTTCATACAAATAAGGCTCAATTTAAAGATTACTTAAAACGCTTTTTCCCATCATCTTTCAATTCTATTTTACCTAAGACTTTTGGCTGGGGAGCAGAGATCTTCTGTTTCTCAATGCTTTCGCTATATTTTTTTAATTCTGGGATATATCTCCACCCCTCTTTTATATATTCAACATATTGTGCCAACACCCCGAGAAATTTAAAATAATAGAGTGATTTTAAAGGGATTATTTTGGAAAATGTATCCTTTTCCCACTGGTTTTGAGAGTTTCCACGATGATTCATATTCCGACATTGATAAATGTCATTTAGCAGTGACGTGATTTCAACAAACGAGTCATAATCACTACTCTTCATCTTTGCCTTATAACCCAAAAAATATACTATTGTGCGTATTTTGTCTATTGCATATTGAGTCTGTAATGATATTCTTGATTTCTCAAAAGCATTGGTATTTCCTGATTGTCTGTTATTACCAGGGAACAATAGGCTGGCAATTGTATAGTCACCACTTCTGCTATCTATGGATGGTTCTTTGCCTTTTTCTATTTTCAGATATGCAGGATAACCCCACATTTTTTCTGTAATATCGGACAACTCTTTCTTCTCACAGAGTTTGTTAGTCATACACTCTATCTGCTGATAAAGTGACAAACAAAAGTCTCCAAAATTATCCTTTCTTCTGAATGACTCCATCCGGACAAAATCTCCAATCAGAATATCCTTTATAGACTGTAAAGGAAAGTCTGCATAAAATTCGTCGGCTTGCTGTTTTATGATTTTCTCAATGCAGTACTCGTAAATTTGGTTTATACGTTCATCTTCTGACAAAACAGAATTTGCGGAAGCTACATTCAGTCGCTTTCGCAATTCCATATCAAACTCAGTATTTTGCTGAGTCAATCTTGTTATTTTGTCAATCGTGGACATTAACTTATCATCCATATCAAATGCCTAATAGTAAGTCTAAATCATTATTTAATTCGTCAATATCAACAGGCTTTGGCTTGAATTCAGTCATTTTATCAACTAAATGTATGAGCCAGAATCGTTCTCCTTTAGAATCCCTACAATAAGAGATAGCCAACTTCTCTTTTTGCTGTTCATCATCAAGTGTTACACTTTTGTTTATTGATGCTATCTGGTTTGTTTCTCCAATTTTGAACGTAGCATATCGTTTATTGCAATCCTTGTGATGGATAGTGATAATTGTATTTTTATCTTTCTCAAATTTCAGAAAAGGTAAAGACTCAATGTAGGTAATACCATAAGAATTGGTCTTACCCGAACTAGAATCTCTATTGACTAACTCCTGAAATTTCGTATAAAGTTTCACATACACAGAATCGGTATCACCTTTTACCATTTTTAAATACATAAGTTTCCCGTCAAGCACATTTATTAGATCTGGATTACCTTTCTTTATATGTCCTTTTTCTGCTTTATATTTTGGATAAAAATTTGACATTGCTTCCGAATACCCATATTTATCCCATATATAAAGCAAACTTCTGATTTCACGAACATACTTCTTAGTAACATTCAGTTTGTCGCTTACAATAAGACCTGTTACTTCCTGTCGACTTCCACGTTTTTGTAACCTTGTTTTGGCATCATTTATTGCAAACCCCTGAGTATTTATAATGCGAATAAGTTCTTTTATAAATTCACCACTTCCTGAATAGATATTATGCATAGAGCTGAATGTAATGTCATCCGCATACCTGGTGTAACGTGTTCCAAAACGTTTAGCCAATCCAGCCAGTCTGCGGTCTAACGTATCACAAATCATATTGGTAATTATTGGTGATGTCGGGGCTCCCTGTGGCAACACGTACATAAATTGCTTATCCAAATCGTGTTGTTTAGTTTCTATGGGGTGCTCTCGTTTAACCCTCATGGAGCATAGACCCGATATTAATAGAGCTATTTGAGGCGAAAAATTGAAAGGTGCTAAAGTCAAGCGTTTCATCACACGTCCTTGTTCTATGCTTGGAAAGAAATCTTTTAAGTCAATGTTAAATATATAGTTCTGGTTTTTATGAACTGCGGCATTAGTCACAACAGAACGCTTCTCCGTAAATCCCATGGCATGGTTTGAGGGAGTGTAAATAGCTTTCAGAACCTCATTCAATGACTGCAGAAGCATCATGAAACTCTGATTGCGCGGTGCTGTAATCTGACGAAAGCCGCCGGACTTTTTCTTGATTTGGAATTGATGATAACGATGAAATACATGATTAGGATTACAGTAGTACAAAAGTTGCTTCATCGTAAATGGATAAAATTTGTCTGCATCAAAACCCAATTCACGAATTTCATCTTGTTTGATACGATTGAGTAATGTCAATAGGTCCTCTCTTGTTGACATCTGTGATGCGATTTGTGCTATTTCTGTTTTATCCATTTGTTTTATTTTCTAAATAAGAAGCGGTCTCTGAGGTTTGGACTGAAGTTCCTTTTCTTTATGTAATATACAATATATAATATATAAAATATTATAAAAACAATATAATAATAGTATAACATATTACAGTGCAAAACGTTAACGTACTAACATTGTTTATCTCCAAGATTCCGAAGAACAAGGAGACATCCGGACAAATACGCCGGACGAAATTCAAAATTCCATTTCAGCTTCCAAACTTATCAAAGACCGCTTTGTCTTGTTTCCTAGTACAAAGGTACTACATATGTGCGTACTCTATGTTCGTATATTAAATTTTTTCTATTCTCATATTATATATTACAATTTTCTAACGACTTATAAATAGAGGAAAGATAACTGTCCAACAAATCCTCTTTAATATTATCATTAATTATGTTAGTTAATGTTTTGGGAATGGAGGCATATCCAACAATAGCTCCCCATAGCATATACGCGTATTTTTTCAATTGATATCCTCTGTTTAACATAAATCTATCAATTTGGTCAAACCCTCTTGGCTTTATAAAAAAGGACATAATAGCCTGCAAAAGTGGAAGGTCCGTTGGAATGTCAAAAGAATCAGCTTTTTGTTTTTTATACATCCAGAATGTCCGTAATGTATTCATTATTTGGTTCCCGACTTCAGACTTTGAAATCTCATTTTCACCAAATTCTTTACCAGCACGTTCTACTAACTCAACAATTTTACTGTCAGAAATGACATTATGCTTTTCGTTAGAATTAAATACTATTAAATGAAAGATAATATTATAAAGAACTATTTCCTCTAAAGAAGCATTCTCTATTTCTATTTTTATGTCATTCTTTAAGACTGATAAATTTGGAAAAAGGTCCGTTTCTTTGCTGTCTTTAACAAGACTTAATTTTAATAATTTAAGGATATCGTTTATGTTATCACTAAACCTAATAAACAAAGAAGAGATAGTAGCATCATATTGAGTAACTCCAATAACAGAATATGACAATGAAGCTTCTATCGATTTATATTCTCTGAAAGCTGTTTTATATTCACTATTTTCTTCCTTATATTTATTAATCTGAGCTTTAAGTTCCTTCTTCCTTTCATATTCATGAGAACCTTTTGGGAAGAACTTACGTTTTTTACCTTCAAGCTCACCCATTTTTGCCTCTTGCTCTTTGATGCTGTTCAATTCTTCTTTTATCTTCCCTATGTTTGAATCTTCCAGTTTATATAGTAAATCTTCATATTCTGCTTTTTTCTTCTTCAACCGTTCAATTTCGAGCTTATACGATGGCGATTTTTGTTCCGCAACTTTCTCCAATCTAAGAGTAGAAAGTGATATTATTTCATCTAGTATGTGCTTAAGTACCTCGAATAAGTTTATCTTACTTTTAAAAGGAGAACGCAAAAATTCGTTCTTCGTTTTAAGCAATGATATCTTATACTGAGAATAGTCTATCACGTTTTCTTCCCCCATCATAACTACAGTATTTAATCCTGCAATCATATTTTTAAGTGAAGTCAATGAAAGTATTAAAGACTGGTTTTCCAAACTTGTAGATGTCTTTAAGCCACATAAATATGATACGATACCTCCTTTAACTGAATTAAAGAGATTATCAACCAACATGTATTCATTGATATCAAATGGAAAAGAGTCGTTTCCACTTATGGACGGAGCCTTCTTTGGCGTATCAGTTTCAATAAAGAAGTCACTAGAGTATTTATCTATTGTCTTAACTTCAAAAATTATCTTTGATTCTGCGATAAACGCTTTTATTGAATCTTGATTTTTAAATCGAAACCTTACCTTACCCTTTTGGTAATAAACCGTTTTGGGATATAAGAAAGTCTCTCCTTTCTTATATTCTGCTAAAAGAGACTTATCGAATAGAGAATCATCTAATTCAATAGCAAACTGAGATAAAGGTTCCTCTTTATAAAGAACAATATTATTGAAAAGCTCTCCATCTTTACTTATGTATCTAGTCAAGTCATTACCGAAAGCTCTTTTCAAATAGAATATATGTGGTGAAAGACTTTCTGTTGTAAAAGTCTCCATAAGATTCCACGAGTCTATAATTATCCAGTATTTCATATTTAAAAATTATTTCTTGATGGGTCTTGTACCAATCCAAGCATCGTCAGGAACATTACGCTCAACTATGGTATCAGGATTTACATTTGTTAGATATTGTGTAATTTTCTTTGCTGAAAAAGAAATTGTTAGGCTATGTGAAGCACGAGTACATGCGACGTAAAATGCGTTTCTGTCTGGTATATCTGCATTATTAGCAAATGGAATAAACACATTGTCAAATTCGGTACCTTTTGCCGCATGATATGTAAGTATACAAGGCAAATCGTTATTAGTGAAATCAAGAGTGTTTATTGTGCGGTAAGGTGCAATTTTTCCTGTTCTATAAAGGACTTGAGTTTGCACACCATTTTTCGAGAAGAAATCATGTACATATTTAACATCACTTTCTAAAGGTACGAGAATGGCAACATCATCTAAATCTTCCAAACGAATTTTGTTAAGAATTGCCTCTAACTCCTTATCTTTAGACTCAAATTTTTGAATAACTGGTTTGGGATACTGCGGATAGTCACTATTTCCGCCATCTTTCATATTATCAGACAAAAGGTCTATTGATGGATATACAATGTCTTGTGCAACCTTAGCTATTGATTTAGGCAAGCGATAATTGTATTTGAGGAACAATCTTCTATAGCGTAGAGCAGCAGTTATATCATCCATACTGGCACCTCTATTATTATAAATTTTTTGAGCAGAGTCACCAAAAAGAGATATACTTTTATTAACCTTCGGAAGAAAACGATGCTGGTAGTCTGAAACATCAAAGTCTTGTGCTTCATCAACGATAAGATAGTCAATTTTGCTCTCAGCTTTTCTAAATAGCGTACCACTTGGAATGAGTACCATTTCTGGATTCGTAATATCGATTCCAAATTCAACTGGAATTTCTCTGAACCAGGAAATACGTCTTCCAAAGTTTCGGTAATAGGTATCAGCTACCCAATCTGCAAAATCAATACTTACCAATAAGTCATTAGGGTAATCTTTTTTGCCCTGATCGTACGATTGTACTTTTTCAAATTGGCGAATTACACCATTTTGGACAATAAAGACATTTTTGTTTGATATTTCAATGAAATAATAAATTTCACCTTGTTGTGTCAAATTATTTTCATCAATAATTTCCACATCGGTGGAAATAGAATACGATCCCATATCCCTTATAAATGAAGGATTGATGCTTGTTTCTAATCGTTTGAATTTACTATCGATTTTTACACCATTGGAATTAACGCTATAATTGCCTAATCTTGAACTTTCGAATTTGTAAACTTTTTCATTTTGAATTAGGTAATAGACTGGATATGAATTTACAGACTTAATATTTCCACGGCAATAGACATCACCGATTAGGTCAAAGCCACGATGTTCCCAAGCCCAATCATATGCAATTCTTTCTTTATCAAGATCTAAAGCCTCTAATCCATATGCAACCATACGTTTCAACGCCATTGTATAAACAACAATAGCGTATGAATCGCTGAATGCACTTGCTTGTACTGCTCGGTGTATAGCTAAGTTAGTTTTTCCACTACCTGCAGAACCTTGAACAATAAGGTTTTCATTTGGATCCCGGATGATAATTTGACGTTGCGAGTCATCCAAGTTTGATATAAACCACTTTTCTAATCTCATATAATTATTTTTTTATTGATACAAAGTTAGTTTATGATTACGAACTCTATGTTCGTACAATTAAATAATCTTCGTACATCTGTTGAACACGGTGGAAAACATCGTCTTGAACGGATTTTGGTTCTATAACTAACAAATCTTTGCCAAAAGAAGAAAGTTCACGGATTAACTCATAGTTAGGTATGCAATCTATTGAAAAAAATGCACCCTCATAAAGAGATGGATATCGACTACGAAATTCTTCATCTTTTTTACCTTTATATCGGCATTGTGAACCATGAATAGGCTTAGTTTCCATATAGTCCTTAGATTGGTTACTCACCCAAAATAAAATATGTTCAATATCCTTATCCTCATATAGAGTAACTCCAATAATATCTTCGAAACGATTTGCCAAGTCTCCATTACATGGTTTATATTTCATCTCAGGAAGGGCAGTTACGACATCAATTCTATCAAGAGCGAAATTGAGTATTTTAGCATCATCATTTGCTGCACCAATCAAATACCATCTATCATTATATTGTTTAAGAAAATAGGGGTGGAAGATGATAGTTCTGGTTTTTTTATCCGTAAAGGTGTGATACTCCAACCTAACGACAACTTGGTTTGATATATTGTCGAACAATACGCCTAGTAAATTGGAATTCTGTAGATATGGGTTATTGCTAAAACTAATGATTCGAGAACGTTTCTTCAGGCCTAGTCCGATTTTGAGACGATCAAGCCATTCAAAATTAGCTAAGCCATCAAATTGTCCTATCGTATTAAGAATCTCCAATATTAAATTGCTTTCTTCCTCACTCAACTCTTTCCTGAAAATGGTAAAAGAGGGATTTTTATACCTAATACACCGACGCTTATTAACCCTATAGCGTTCTATTTCTGCATAGAATGGATCGTACTCCAAATAGTTTATGTCTTTTTCAACGCAACGTTGAGATACTTCAGGGAATCCTGCATCAATAAGTTTCTCATTACATTTTTTAGTGAGATCGTGAATGTCATAGAAATGATGTCTATCGGACAGCATTTCATCAAGGTATTTGTATCTTGTTAAAGCATTCTTATTTGTAGGCATATCTTAATATTTTTGCAAATGTAAACGCATGTTGGGGTCATATCTTCGATAGTAAATAAGTTTTATACTCACGAACAATCAACTCCTTAATATCAACGTCCAATAAGTCTGCAATCTTTAAAAAACTACTTATATCTGGCTGTGATGTATTTGTACACCACTTTGACACAGTTGATGGATTAACTCCCATTTGCTCTGAGAGCCATTTACTTGTACGTTTTTTCTCTACTAAAACAAGTTTTATTCGATTTACATCTTCCATTATTATATCTTTTAACGACAAAAATAATGATTAATTTTCATTTTTTTTATTATTAAGCAATAGATTTACTACATTTACACTCAAATATTTGAATCAAACAGGTTATGAAGATTATATTTACCGCTAAAACTTTTATCGAAGGAAATTTTATACTGAAAGAGCCAGTACAGGTATTATATTGTTTTTATAAAATAAATATGTATATCGATAATGGACTGTATATATTATCTGTTACTAAGGAGACTGATATAGAAGACTCTGATCTAATTGAGTTATCTAAAAATGAAGAAAAATCATTTTTTATTGCGAATATTGACAAATATCTTGACAGTAGAACTCTTGATATATTCCGTAACATAGAAGCTTATGGTGGATTCCAACATGGTATAACAAAAGTTTATCATAATGAATATTTAGATTTATCGTGGATAGATAAATCTACAAATAAAGAGTTGTTTTCGATTAGAAAAACATTAAATAAGCGAAAAAAGGTTTTAATAACTAATGACAATTTATCTAAACTTATGTTTGATAAAACATTTATACCAGAAGCCAAAGTCCCATATAATTTTTTTCGAGAAGCTAGCAGTTACTTAGATAAAATTGATTACGTATCTGCTTATATTCATTTTTATATGATATTAGAATATTGTTTTGCAGAAGGAAAATTTTCGACAGAACAGAAGAAAAAATTTAAGAAATCAAATATGCTAAAATTCGCTGTGTTATCAACAATAGGCTTAATAAAAGAGAAAAATGACAAGTTATATTGGGAAATCAAGCAGGAATGCAGTAAAAGAGATAAAAAACTGAATTTTGATTCTCTTATTGACATAATGTACAATTATCGTGGGGAATTATCACATGCCACAAAAAGAGCCGTTTATGAAGAAAATCCAGAGTTGGTCAGACCAATTACAACCTTTATTTCATTTGTTTGTTTTAGAGTTTGTGGCAATATGAAAGTATATTGTAAGAAGTTTGTTTCAGAAGAGACACGAATTCACCGATTAAATGAACATATTCAAGAATTAGAAAAAGAACTAAATCTTGAGTAAATCAAAATAATTAATTTATTTCCAATAATAAATAATCTATCACTGAGATTAGTAAACACTCTATCTTCAAAAAGATGAAACTCAAACCTTTTGTTTTCGCATTGTTTTCGCATGAAAAGAAAAAAGGCAGTCAGCAAATTGCTAACTGCCTGATTTTCAAAGTGGACCAGCCAGGGCTTGAACCTGGGACCTCCAGATTATGAGTCTGTTGCTCTAACCAACTGAGCTACAAGTCCGATGTATCCTTTGTTGGATGCGGTGACAAAAGTAGTATTTTCCCTCGAATTATGCAAATCCTTTTGATAAAAAACTACGATACTTTATTTTTAGAACTTATATTTGCGCTTCGGGTTCTTGGGGAACCATCCTTTTTGTACCCGTTCTTCCTGTTCGAAGACCTCTTTAATCGTCCAGAAGGAAGAAAATGCAAACACGCCAAGCAAAGAAGATAAAATCACATTATCGATGCTTAATGAGGCGACCACACCGGCTATGCCGAGTACCAGGAATATCCACCAGCATTTTGTACCCCAATAGTATTCGGCCTTTACCACGACGGGGTGAAAAAGGCCGATAATCAAAAAGGTACATATTCCGATGAATAACCCCGCAAGGTGATATTCATTTAGAAATTCCATCACAATTATTTTTCAACGCGGATGGGGATTTCTTTCTTGATACTCTGTTCCAGAGAAATCAATGTCTCGGTAGCTACCACACCCGGTATTTCTTGCATTTTGTTATTCAGCAAATCCATCAGATGTTCGTTGTCGCATGCATAAAGCTTTGTCAGCATTGTGTACGGACCTGTAGTGAAATGACATTCCACAATTTCGGGAATCTTTTGTAGTTCCGCTACGACAGATTTGTACATGGATCCTTTTTCCAGTTTGATACCCACGTAGGTACAAGTTCTGTATCCCAATGATTTCGGGTTCACATGGTAACCAGAGCCTACAATGACACCTAGGTCAATCAGTCTTTGCACACGCTGATGGATAGCTGCGCGTGACACTCCACATTCGGCTGCTACGTCTTTAAAAGGGATGCGGGCATTCTGGGAGATAATCTCTAGGATCTGCCTGTCGAGGTTGTCTATTCTTTCCATAATAATAAATTGTAATTTCCTGTTGTTATCAAATAGTAAGCAAATATAGAGATTTATTTTAATTATTCTTCTTTTCGGAGAAAAAAAATAGGAAAAAGCAAAAAAAAGAGGTACAAACGTTTTGCACCTCTTTCCTTTTTCTATTTAGAAAAGAACTTTCTTATTTCTTATCTTTTTCGATGCCCAACAGTTCAACTTCGAAAATCAAAGTAGAGAACGGTTTGATTTGATTGCCAGATTCTCTAGCACCGTAAGCAAGTTCTTGCGGGATGTAAAGTTCCCATTTAGAACCTACAGGCATCATAGTCAATGCTTCTGTCCAACCTTTGATTACTTGGTTGGCACGGAAAGTAGACGGTTCGTTACGTTTGTAAGAGCTGTCGAATTCTGTTCCGTCAATCAAAGTACCTTTGTAGTTCACTTTCACTTTGCAAGTGTCAGCAGGAATTTCACCTTTGCCTTCAGTGATTACTTTGTATTGCAGACCGCTTGCAGTTGTTTTTACGCCGTCTTTAGTCTTGTTTTCAGCAAGGAATTTTTCATTTTCAGCTTTATAGTCAGCATATTTTTCTTCCAAAGCTTTTGCTTTGATAGTTTCCATAGCTGTACGAGTATATTCTTGAGCTGCTTCCATAGTCATTACACCGCCTTTTTCCAAAGTACCTGCGATGAAACCTGCCAGGAAGTTTTCTTTGCTGATGGTTTTAGTAGAGTCAGTGCCAAACAATTCCTGGTTGATACCTTTCATCATCTGGTTGCTGATTTGCTGACCGATTTGCAGACCTGCCATGTAAGCGATGTCTTTTTTGCTAGTCTTGTTTGCACCTTCATTCAAACCTTTGATGAAGTCTGCCATATAAGCAGTATCAACGTCCAGACGACCTGTCAGATAGCCTTTCAGACCTTGAGTCTGCGCCATACCGATAGAATAAGACAGTGAGTCGATGTCTGATTTCAGATTTGCTTTAGGAGCTTGAGCTGTACAAGAAGCAAGGCTTGCAGCAGCGGCGATTGCCATAAAAATACTAACTTTTTTCATTTTGCTTTGAAATTTTTTATTTATAATACTTCGAGTAATTCTACTTCAAAAATGAGTGTGCTATGAGGAGGGATCATTTCTCCGGCACCTCTTGCGCCATAACCAAGTTCTGACGGAATATACAGTTTCCATTTAGAACCTTCCGGCATCAGTTGCAAAGCTTCCACCCATCCCGGGATTACTTGGTTGACACCGAATACAGCCGGTTCTCCGCGTTGGATAGAGCTGTCGAACAGTGTACCGTCAATCAATGTTCCTTCATAGTGGCATCTTACCTGGTCGGTAGCTTTCGGCTTTTTGCCTGTACCTTCTTTGATGATTTCATATTGTAGTCCGCTGGGAAGAACAACTACGCCCGGTCCTTTTTTGTTTTCTTCGAGGAAAGCTTGTCCTTGCTCGATAGCAACGGCACCCATTTTAGTTTCCAGTTCTTCGAAATACTTGTTTACTATTTCGCGGGCTTCATTGTGGCTGATAGCCGTCTGATTGCCTTCCAATACGTCTTTGATTGCTTGTGCGAAATCATCTACCGCAAGGTTTCCGATTCCCATGCTTGATAAGTTTTGACCAATTCCGAGGCCAATAGAGTAACTGAATTTATCCATATAATGTTTTTTGTTGGCGATTGAAATGTATCACCTTCATGGTTTTAGCTTTCAATCAATTGCAAATTTATGAATCGCAAAAGTACGTGTTTTATTTGAATGATTTAGCATTTGCTATTTAAAAATTCTTATATCTGTGAAAGTTAATCGCTTTTCTTTAAAGAATTAGTTTTTTTGTTCGTAGGATTTAATCGGCTTATTCTTATTATTTAGGTTGGTTTATGTAGATAATTAATCGTCTGACAGCTGTTGAACTTGCGTCTGACAATTGTTATTCTTTCGTCTGACAACTGTCAGACGAAAGAATAACAGTAGTCAGACGAATAGTTGTTGCCATAAATGATGCTAACTATCTGCATCTTTCATCTTAAAGTTCTGCATAAATTGGATTATATTAAGCGTGAGAAAGTGTTCTTTTATTCGATGATTCTGATTACATTTGTGTGGCTATTAAAAAAGAAGGAGGAATAGTAATGAAGAATCTGGTAGTTTTGACGGGTGCGGGTATGAGTGCCGAGAGTGGGATTAGTACATTTCGCGATGCAGGCGGTTTGTGGGATAGGTATCCTGTGGAGCAGGTGGCCACTCCTGAAGGTTATCAGCGTGACCCGGCTCTGGTGATTAATTTCTATAATGAGCGTCGGAAACAGTTGTTGAAGGTAAAACCGAACCGTGGACATGAATTGTTGGCGGAACTGGAGAAAAACTTCCATGTGACGGTGGTGACACAGAATATTGATAACTTGCACGAACGTGCCGGGAGTAGCCACATCATTCATCTGCATGGCGAACTGACGAAAGTGTGTTCCAGTAGGGATCCTCATAATCCCCACTACATAAAAGAACTGAAACCGGAAGAATATGAAGTGAAGATGGGAGACAAGGCCGGCGACGGCACTCAATTGCGACCTTTTATCGTATGGTTTGGAGAAGCTGTGCCGGAAATTGAAACAGCCATCCAATATGTGGAGAAAGCGGATATTTTCGTCATTATCGGTACGTCGCTTAACGTATATCCTGCGGCGGGGCTGCTTCATTATGTACCGAGAGGAGCAGAGGTGTATCTGATTGATCCGAAACCGGTAGATACGCATACTTCCCGTTCGATACATGTAATTCAGAAGGGAGCTTCTGAAGGAGTGGCTGAATTGAAACAGTTGTTGGGAGTTTGAGAGGTTTTCTTTTCCCGGTTTTATTCCAGTTCGGTGGCAAAAATATGATTGTTCCGGAGTACTTCCGATATTTCGAGTGCAGAGATATCCCTGCACTCGATTCTTAATATTTTCTCCCAGTCCTCAAAGTCCACATTCCATTTGTCTATTTGGGGGAACTCTGCCAAAAGCTCTCCTATGCGCTTGATGTCACGCCTTTGGGTGATAGAAGTTCGAAAAATCAGAATCTTATTTTCTTTTTCCATATTCTTTAGGGTTTTATTTTAATGAACGGAACTCCCGGATCGTCATACTGAAATGCAACCTGAAATTGCGACTTAAAAGTGAAAGGCTGCTAAAGCCGCAAAGACGGGCGATTTCGGTGGCGGAAAGTTCCTTGTTTCGTTTTAATAATAGGGCTGCTTTTTCAATCCGAGTGCGTTTGATATAATCCGTAGGCGTTTCGCCCGTCAGGATTGTAAATACGCGATGGAAGTGGAAAGGAGAAAAGCAGGCGATACCTGCCATTTTCTGTAATGATAACGGCTGGTCTATGTGATTGTGAATATAGTCGGTCACTTTATTGATCCGTAACTGATATTCCTGTTTATTGATATCTTTCGTCTCCATGTTTTCTGCAAAGTAAAGGATTATAAATGCCGGAGAGTTGTCCTATCTTGCTAACTTCTCCGGCAGATAATCAATCTTTTTTTTGTCCTATATAGAATACGTAGCCGTAGTATTCTTTATACTTATTATATAGGCTCTCTTCATACCGTTGCCCGGTGATGAGGTCTGCGGCTGCGTCATTTCCTGCATATTCCTTCAAAAAAGCTTCCTGAACAGGGAACTGGGGAGCGTAGAAATGCTCAAGCCAGCAATTTTCCGGTAAAATGAAATGGGCTGTCGGGATATATCCTGCTTTTTCCATTTGCATTATCTTTCTTGGAATCGTATCGATTTCCGGGTAATTGGCCATCCAGAAGTCTTCTATTTCGGAGGGACGTTCCGGGGTGAACCAGGAGGCTTCCGTTACAGCGATAAATCCGTTCTTTTTCAGGAATTTGTTCCATTCGTTCATGCCGCGTTCGAATCCTATGTTATAGATAGCGCCTTCGGACCAGATCAGATCGAGTTCTTCCTCTTGAAATGGCAGAGCGTCCATGGAACCGACGATACCCTTTACTCTGTCTTCACAATGGGCTTCTATTGCATTTTTGTTGAATAGCTCGATAAAGTCGGGGAAAAGGTCGATACCTGTAATTTGTCCTTTCGTATAGTTGGCTAATGCCATTGTCTGACCGCCTGTGCCACAGCCAATGTCGGCTATTCGTGCCTTGTCGGACAGTTCGTTGATGAAGCTTACGGCTTTTTGTGTGACTTCAGGACTTCCGGGACCTTGACGTTTTAATGCCTTGAAGTAATTACATATCAGTGTAAAATCGAATTCGTGGATTGATTTAAAATCGTTACTCATTGTTTTAATGTTTTGGTTGTACGGCGAATGGAGGCATATAATGATGCTTGCAACCATTTGACCATACAAATAGTTTAAAAATTTAGATATAGAAAATAACTCTGACAAGAGTATGTCAGAAAACATAAGGGATAATCTGTAATGAGAGGAAGGCTTACAGATTATTTACAGAACGGAATCCTTATGGAATGAAAATGAGTTAAACATCCAATTATTTCTTTTAGTTTGTGACAAAGATAGGGTTTTAGCTGCAAAACTCAATGATAACTTGATTGAAAAAAGACTGTAAACCTGTATTTTAGCAAGAATAGTCAAATAGGAATATGTTTATATATCCGGTTGCATGGATGAGATTGATCGTCCAAATTGATTGAAACTACATTTTTTTGAGTTATTTTTGTCGAATATTAAATACAAATCTCTCATTTAATGTATGATACCGATGAAAAGCAAATTATTACTCACATGTACCATCCTGTTTTTCTGTTCCTCTTTTCTGTGCGGACAGAATCAATCTTCTAAAGTGGCAAACTCTGTTGAAACGAATAATGGATGCATCCGGCACCCGTGGCAAGGAAAAAGAGTGGGATATTTGGGAGACTCTATTACAGATCCCAACTGTTATGGTGACAAGATAAAGAAATACTGGGATTTTCTGCAGGAATGGCTGGGAATCACTCCTTATGTATATGGTATCAGTGGCAGGCAATGGAATGATGTGCCCCGGCAAGCCGAGCAACTGAAGAAAGAACACGGTGGAGAAGTAGATGCTATCGTGATTTTGATGGGTACGAATGATTTTAATGACGGTGTACCTATTGGAGAATGGTTTACGGAAACAGAAGAACAAGTGATGGCAGCCCGTGGGCAAACCCAAAAGCTGGAAACCCGTAAGAAACGCACTCCTATAATGGATGGAAGCACGTATAAGGGACGTATAAACATAGGAATCAATAGACTGAAACAACTCTTCCCGGACAAGCAGATTGTGTTGCTGACCCCGTTGCACCGTTCACTGGCCAATTTTGGAGAAACGAATGTGCAACCGGATGAAAACTACCAGAACAGTTGTGGCGAATATGTGGATGCCTACGTGCAGGCTGTTAAAGAAGCCGGCAATGTGTGGGGAGTTCCCGTGATTGATTTTAATGCGGTAACCGGATTGAATCCGATGGTGGAAGAACAACTGATTTATTTCTACGATGCGGGATATGACCGTTTGCATCCCAGCACGAAAGGACAGATACGCATGGCACGAACGCTGATGTATCAGTTGTTTGCGTTGCCTGCTACATTTTAAATAGGTCGGACAGAATTCTATGAAATTGTACACTATTCTATAGCACATTTTCTACAAACTTGTAATTTTGTCTTCTATAAATAATAGAACCTATGAGACATAAACTTCTGTTTTCTTTTTTCATCTTTTTGATAGTTGCTTTACCGATTCGTAGTAAGGATTTTGTTTTGACTTCCGGTCAAACAGTTGTCATCGCTTGCAGCCCTTCTGAAGAACTGGTTGTACGAACCGCATTGGAAATGCTGGGGCGTGATATTCAGACAGTATTGTCGTCGACTACCCAAGCGAATGAGAAAACAGGTGAAATTGTGATAGGAACGGTGGGGCAGAGTGAGCTTATCAGCCGGACCGGCATAGATGTTTCTGCGCTAAAAGGCAAGAAGCAGGCTTTTCTATTATCTGTTTCTCCGGAGGGTAAATTGATCGTAGCCGGCAGTGACAAACATGGTACGGCTTATGGAATACTCGAAATATCCCGTTTGTTAGGTGTCTCTCCCTGGGAATGGTGGGCGGACGTAACTCCGGAAAAGAAGAAACTTTTTAAGCTATCTTCCAAATTCCAAAGTCTTCAGGCTCCTTCGGTGGAATATCGGGGTATATTTATTAATGATGAAGACTGGGGCTTGATGCCATGGAGCAGTCGGACCTATGAACCTTCAAAAGTGAAAGGTGAGATAGGCCCGCGTACCAACGAGCGTATTTTTGAACTCTTACTTCGTCTGCGTGCCAACACCTATTGGCCTGCAATGCACGAATGTACACTTCCTTTCTTCCTGACCAAAGGCAATCGGGAAGCTGCCAAGAAATATGGAATCTTCATCGGTGCTTCCCATTGCGAACCGATGGCTTGCAGCGCTGCCGGCGAGTGGAAACGAAGAGGAGAAGGGGCTTATGATTATGTGAATAATGCTCCGGCTGTTTACAAATTCTGGGAAGACCGTGTAAAAGAGGTGGCAGATCAGGAAATACTCTATACGTTGGGTATGCGTGGTGTACACGATGGCAAGATGCAGGGAGCGAAGACGGTGGAAGAACAGAAGGCCGTAATAGATCGTGTGTTTGCAGATCAACGCGGGTTGATTGAAAAATATGTTGATAAGGATGTAACTAAAGTCCCGCAGGTTTTTATCCCTTATAAAGAGGTACTCGACATTTATCATGCCGGATTACAGGTGCCCGATGATGTAACATTGATGTGGTGTGACGATAACTATGGCTATATCCGCCATTTTCCTACGGCCGAAGAATGCGCACGTAAAGGAGGGAATGGAGTCTATTATCATGTTTCTTATTGGGGACGTCCGCATGACCATCTCTGGTTGAGTACGATGAGCCCGTATCTGATTTTCCAACAAATGAAGCTGGCTTACGATCGAGGCATACAGAAGATGTGGATACTGAACGTCGGAGATATCAAGCCTGCCGAGTATCAGATAGAGTTGTTTATGGATATGGCCTGGAATATAGAAGCTGTGGCCTCGGAAGGAGTGACCTCTCATCTGAAACACTGGCTGGAACGGGAATTGGGAGCTTCGTGCGCAAAGGCAGTATTACCTGTGATGCAGGAACACTATCGTCTGGCCCATATTCGTAAACCTGAATTTATGGGAAATACGAGGGAAGAGGAGAAAGATCCTGTTTATCGTGTTGTCAAAGATCTCCCATGGAGTGAAAAAGAAATCAACGGACGTTTGCAGGCTTATGATAAATTGTCGGAGACAGTGGAACGGGCAGCTTCGAAAATCCCATCCGGCAGACAAAGTGCCTATTTTGAATTGGTGAAATACCCGGTGCAAGCTGCTACACAGATGAACCGGAAATTGCTATATGCCCAATTAGCCCGCCACGGAAAAGCGGACTGGGAGAAAAGTGATCTTGCCTATGACAGCATTGTAGTATTGACAAAACAGTATAACTCACTGGAAGATGGAAAGTGGAACCGCATGATGGATTTCCAACCCCGAAAACTCCCCGTATTCAATCGCGTGGAAAGAAAAACGGCTACTTCTCCGATGATGAAAGAGCGTGTAGCTATCTATAAATGGAACGGCTTGGATGGGAAGAATATCCCGAATAGTAAGACCTTGAATGCGCGGAAAGGAACTTCTGCTATTTGTGAGGGCCTGGGATATGAAAGCAAAGCGACAGGCATTGACAAGGGAGATGCACTGATGTTCTCTTTTGACAACTGGAAAACAGACTCGGTAGAGGTTGACATCCGCTTGTTGCCTAATCATCCTGTGGGAGGAGATCAATTACGTTTCTCAATATCGTTGGACGATGCAGCGCCTGAAGTGATCTCTTATGAAACGAAAGGACGGAGTGAAGAATGGAAAGAGAACGTGCTGCGCAATCAAGCCATCCGAACGGTTCGACTTCCGGTATCCGGAAAGAAGTCCCACAAATTGGTAATCAAGGCATTGGACGAAGGAGTGATATTAGACCAGGTGATGCTTTATATGCCTTCGCCTACTGGTGAGTAACTACACGGATCACGAACCATGCATGATGCGCCACGGTTCCAATCAGCCCGTAATGCTTTGCCATGATCCGAAATCTTTCTTTGAGGGATGCTTTCTGATTCCGGGTAGTCATTCCCTCCTCCAGATAGTCGATGATTGTCAGGTGGGTATTGTGCAAAGTACGTGCTTTCTTCATGATGCGGATGCACCAGTCGAAATCTGCAGAAAAGCGATATTGCAGATTGTATGGCCCTACGAGCGTGTGGCGGGGGAAGAATGCCTGGTGGCAGACTAACATTCCCTGTTTGAAGCTTTTCCAGGTGAGCGTTTCAGGGGCGGACAATCTGCGCATCCGCAGAAAATGCCTGTCCTTGTCTACGATAGCGGTTTCTCCGTAAAGTATATCGGGCAGTTCATTGCCGTTGATGGTGTGCACCATTTGTTGCAGCGTATCATCCTCATGAAAACAGTCGCCTGCATTCAGGAAACAGAGATAATCACCGCTGGCAAGGGCGATGCCCTTATTCATGGCGTCATACAGTCCTTTGTCGGGTTCGCTGACGACGGTGTGTATGCGTGACCGGTAGCGGTTGATAATAGAGAGGGTTCCATCCTTGGAAGCTCCATCCACGATAATGTATTCTATATGATGATAGGTTTGTGAGATTACACTTTGAATCGTGTCTTCCAATACCTTTTCAGCATTGTATGTCACCGTAATGATAGAGAACTTGGGAGTAGGATGGACACTATGCATATTTCCCCGTTATTTTATTGTAGACATCTGTATATTTCTTTGCAACGATGCTCTCCGAATAATTGCCCAGAACCTTGCGGCAGGCCTGTGCAGAGAGTTCGTTGTATTCCGGTTCCGTCAATATCCAATGTATGCCGTTGGCAAAATCTTCCGAGGATTTGTATTGTGCCACGTAGCCGTTGTGCAGATGATCGATCATTTCGGGGATACCTCCCACATTAAAACCGACACAAGGCACTCCACAGGCCATTGCTTCCATAATCATATTGGGAAGATTCTCTTCCAGAGACGGGATGGCGAAGAGGTCTACGGCATTGTAGATATTCACTACTTCATGCTCATTTTTGATATAAGGGAGCGGGTATACATGGAAAGGAAGTTGTTCCTGTAACTGCTGCGACTGGTTGCCGAATACGACTACACCCAGTGAGTCTTTCCATTCCGGATGCTTTTCTGCCAACAGTTTGCATGCCCCAATCAGATAGTCGACCCCTTTTCGTTTATCGGTGATCTTTAATGAGCCGAACAAAACTAGTTTCTTACCTTCCGGCAACATGAATTTGGCACGCGCTTCCTTCTTGTTCATGGGTTTGAACAAGTTGGTATTAATAGCGTTCGGAATATTGGTCACGCTTTTCCCTTCAAATAATGCACTGGTCTGGGCTTGTTCCTTCAGCCAATGGCTGCACGTGACGAAATGAATGGGAGCGTAGCTGTATAACTTTTGTTTTTTGCGGAACGTGCGATAGGATAAATCCTTTCGTCCCCCGCCTTTGTAGATGTACGGACAGTCGTGACATTCCTGCTGATAGTTGTTGCACTCCCGTGCGTAATGGCAGATGCCGGTGCATGGCCACATATCGTGCATGGTCCAGACTACGGGTTTGCCGGAGGTCAGTATCTTTCGTATATCGTTCAGTGAGAGCATTCCCTGGTTGATCCAATGCAGATGGATCACGTCGGCCTGGCGGAATTCCGGGAGTGAGGTGATGTCTGTACCTGTGTTGGCGATGTCTACGTCAAACAAATGGTAACGCCGGAAACGGTTGGCACTCCAGATCACAATCCGTTCCCACATGAACTTCCACACTTGCAACCAGTTACTTTTTAAGCGGACAACACTGATTTGGTCGGTCTGTTTGTCACGTACCAGCATTTTGGCTTTGATGCCGTTGTTTTTCAGTGACTCCATCAACCGGCTTGCTGCGATGGCTGCTCCTCCTATTCGTTCAGATGTATTTATAATCAGGACTCTCATGGGCAAAAGTTTATGCAAATGTACGGTTTTTAGAGGAAATGTTTGATATTTCCAGCAAGCTTTCTGCTATTTCGCGTGAAAAGATTTCGAGGTTGAAACGTTCTTCCGCCAGTTTGCGGGCATTCTCTCCCATGCGCCGTGCCTCTTCGGGGTGGTCGGCGATGTAGCGGATAGCGTCTATCCAGCCTTGTACGTCGTTATATTCTACGGTGATGCCTATTCCTTCCTTATCGATGTCTATTTCGAAGTTGGGGTTGCGCGAACAGATGACGGGGATGCCGAGGGCGAATGCTTCCACGAGCGTGGTCAGTCCTACGGTATAGGGGAAGTCCAGGCAGCAGATCACGATACAACTTTTGCGTGCCACCAGTTTCCCCAGTTCGTAGGGAATCACTCCGTCGGTATAATGGATGCGAATGGAGTCGGGCAATGCATACGGGTCGATGATCTTTTTATAGTTGATGTTACCGCATGAGACGGCAATGTACAAATCCAGTTTCTCGTTCGTTGCGGCAAATGCCTGGAGCAAGGTGTCTACGTCCCGGTTTTCTTTACCGGTGGAGATAAATCCTTCGGGCTTCCGGTCGGGCATTTCTGCAAGCAGGTGGTCGTAGAAAGGAAGATCCGGTCCCCAATGGATGAGTTTCAGTTTGTGGGACGGTGCTTTCCGGGTTTTCTGCGAGTCCTGAATCAGTTTCCGACTGAACAGGAACATTTGGTCTATACCTTTGTAGAAAAGGCGGGAGATTTGTTCGCGCCACGGTTTGGGATTGGTCACGACTGCCGTATGATGCCAGATCACGATGGGTTTGCGATACAGTCCCAGGGCACGGAGGAAGATGACGGGCTCTATACCCCGGAAAGAGGTGGCGTAGAGGACGTCGTATTTCTCCTTGCAGAAGAGAATCTCTTTGGTGGCGTAAAGCATGAGTTTCAGACGGCCGGAGAAATATTTGCATTTGTGCATCACGGAGTGTATTCCGTAATTCTCCAGTAAAGGAAGTCCGTATAAAATGTGTCCGGGGAATTTATATTCTTTCCATTCCTCGTAGCTTTCCCGTGTGAGGCGGGTATGGTAAAAATAAATAGTAAGCAACTTATTTAGTGGTGCTTGTTTCTTTTCAGCCATTTGTTGATTCGGTTTTTGACAGCTTTCGTAATGATGGAGAAATTGCCGTATTTCAGGTTGAGGAACAGTTCTTCGAACGAACGTCCGATCTTGATCCACGGATGATCCCAGCCCATGATGCGGTAAACGCTCTCTTTATAGGCAACGTTTTCGATGACGTAGCGGGGATGTTTCAGTGGAAAATCCACCTCATAGCGCTTCATCGTGAAGATGCGGCGGTAACCTTTGGGCAGGGTATGAATCGAGCCGGCGAAATGGGTGGAATCTGCCGTTGCTCCCAAGTTATTAATCATGTTGCGGGTAGGCACGATGCTTAGCCCGGAGTTGAACAGTATGGAGGCGTGGAAGATCGTTTCATAAAAGGCTTTCTGCTGTTCCCGGTGACGCTGGCACATGTAGATAAAGTCGCTCCGGAATTTGCGTTCCTTGATAAGCTGTTCCAGTTGTTGCATATTGAAGGAGTCGTCCAGGAAGTTGTAGAACTCATCCCATTGGTCGACTACCCGTTTCCAGCTTGCCCATCCCCAGATAGAGAAGGTGGTGGTAAAGAAATAGTCGTAGGGCATATCTTGGGTGATTTCTTCGGGGTTAAATCCGGCAATCATGCTGATGCGGGTGTCATGTTCGTATTTATCCAGCATCTCCTTGCAGAATTGGAAAAAGGAGACGGCGGGCACATCGTCGTCTTCCAATACGATGCACTTGTCGACTTTCGAAAAGGCCCATTTCTGCGAAATGTACTCCGAAGGGTCGCAGCCGAAATTCTTTTCCTGATAAAGCCGTTCTACTTCACATTCCCAGTCTATCTGTGATACGATTTCACGGCAGGCTTTTATTCCGGGCAGGTCACGTTCGTTTCGTGCTCCGTCCTGATAGAGGAAGAGGCGGGACGGACGCGCTTTCTTCACTTGCTCGAACACTTGCGACAACTGTTGCGGGCGGTTGAAGAACAGGATAAGTACCGGGACGTCTACTAAAGCGGATTTCATATTCATAGTTCTTGTTTTGGGGTTGTACTGAATGACAGGGCGGCAGGATAGTGGTTGTTCACTTTTTCCTGCTCTTCTTCTGTAAATCGATGCAGGGTTGGATAGTTGTAACGCAAAAATCCTTCCAGGTCGTCGGGGGCGGTCACTGTGAGAGGGCCGAATTTCACGGGTTGCAGGTGGCGGATGCTTTCTACGGTTACGTGGTCGGCAGTGGCCATTACGTTGTTATAGTAACGAGTGTTTCGTGAGTTGAAACAGCTTTGAACTGACACCAGCATGCGGTAGATTGCTTTTTTAGAGAAAAGCAGGTCGACTACCCTGTTCAGGAAACAGGAGAAGGCTCCCCGGTTCGTGGGGTCCTCTATTTCACATGTACCGAAGTGTTTCCACATCCATATCTCTTTTCCCATCAGGCAGCATTTGAGGAAGCCGAGTGCTTCGGATTGTATTCTTCGCAGCAGCTTGTTGTCGGGAATCTTGTCGAATGGGAATATATCGACAAAAATGCCCGGATGCATCGGGACATTCTTGAACATTTCTTCTACAAAAAGGGTGTCGTTTTTCTTGACTTTGGCAAAATAATACGGGGTATGAGGGTCTGTCTCTATCCATGAAAGGAAGTAGGAAGGACCCAGTTCCCCGGGAGCTACTTTCAGAAATTTGTTGTAGTTCTCCCGCGTCATGCCTATGTCAATATCATCATCCCAGGGGAGAATCGCCTGGTCGTAGAGTGCACCGATTGCCGTGCCGCCAATCACAAAATAGGGAATGTTGTGCTTCTGACACACCCGGATGGTTTCTCCCAATATGTCGTAGAGTTCGGCATGTAATAAATCAAGCTCTTCGGCTGTATATTTCTTGTTCATCGGAAATGGTTAATGCACGTTGTGCTACAAAAGTAGTAATTATATTGCTAAGTTACTATAACTTTAAGTTTCCTTGCATAAATTCGGTGGCCACTTGTCCGCGTCCCGGTATGGGAAGGACGGATGCTTGCGGAAAGTCCTTGAGCAGACAGTCTGCCGGATTAATGTCCGGATAGAATTTCTTCAATAGGAACAGGCTGGGACCGGTGGTGATGCTTCCTATAAAGACGGAGGCATTCATCAATATCTGTATCGAGGAAAGGAAACGTGTCATTTGTCTCTGTTTCAGCTCTTTGGTGGTCTGCGTGAAAGCGCTGTTGACGTATCCTTTTTCGTCGGGGCTGCAAAGGGTGTACCAGTGTATGTCCGGGGCAAGGGTTTGCAATTGCTCGAAGAGGCGGTAGTCGTCGGTCAATACAAAGACGTCGCGGATGGCTGTTTTTTCTTTGATGAGGCGTATGTAATGTTCCGGTGGAAGCAGGTTGGTTTCGGTGATCTTGTCTCCTCCGCGTATTTGGCATCCTGCGTATTGAGGCGGAAGTTGCAGGCTGGCGGCAAATTGGAGACATTCCTGTGCGGTGGTGTCGTTGAGTTTCCAGGTGATTTCCGTCAGCTTTTGGAAGGTGTGGAGGTAGTCACCGTCTATTCCCAGTTCGGGGATATGGAAATGCTGGTTGGGGTTGAACGTCACTTGAAAGTTGAGTCGGACCGGTTTGCCATACGTGAAGAAAGCAAGGGCTTTTCCGATGATGTTCTTACAGGTTACTTTCAGTTTCCATTTCAGTAACTTCGTCTTAGGCAGCTTTTTGTCTTTCATCAATGCCTGCCAGGAGGGGAGGCGATGGGTGTTATAAGTGTGATGAAACGGTTCGTGCACTTGCTCGCAGAAGGGGGCGAAACAATCTTCCCAACCTTTTTCCCATCCGAAGTTGGCGTCGTCGGAGTAGAGCTTGAACTGTATTTTGTGTTGCAGGCAATAGAGCATTGCATGGAGCATATAGGTATATTCGGTAAAGAATCCGGCGTCTATACCTATGTGATAGATCATCGTCTTTTTGAAAGAACGATTTAGAAGGTGGTATTTGGTGGCAAGATCATTGGGGTTCATGTGTCTTCTTTTTGATGAAATACTGGATGCTTTCTTTAAAGGTGACCGAACGGCTGCCCCACATGGCGGCTACGTAGAGTGCTGCTGCGAGCACTATCTTGCTTGCCAAGCGGAGATAAATATTCTCGATGGAACGGGTGGAATAATAGGTGATTGCCATTACCGTAGCTGCAATGACAGCATAAGGAAGAATGTCTATCAGTGCATGGCGCAGCTTTAGTCCGATTTCCTGCCATACGAAGTAGTGCCACGTCAGTAGCCACAGTATATTGGTGGATACATAGACGGCGAGCATGGCATAGATACCGTGTGAGTGGACTAACAGAACGCCTGACAGTAGAATTATGCCGAGCGCTATGGTGTTCCACATATAGATGCGGGATTTCCCTTTGCTGATGATGAGCTGCTGATAGAGGTATGCGATGGGAGCAAAGGCTCCGCTGATACACAGTATTTGCATGATTAATATGCTGGAATACCACTTGTCGGTGATGGTGATGATAATCAGCTCTTCCGATACGATTCCCAATCCCAACATGGCGGGAAACGAGACAAAAGCGGTGAAACGCAGCATTTTGCGAAATACCCGTTTTTGCCGTTCAAGGTCGTCGGACACTTTGGTGAGTACCGGTTGCGCTACTCCGTTTATCATGCCGGAGATGAAGAGTTGTCCCATGCCGCACCATTTATTGGCTTGGTTGTAATATCCTACTTCTTTTTCGCTGTAGAATTTACCCAGTATCACGGAAAACAGATTGTTATTGATGTGATTGAATACATTGGTAACCAGTAGTTTCCCACTGAATCCGAACATTTCCTTAATCGGGGTGAAGTTGAACTGCAAGCTCGGTCGCCAACGGGTGAAATGCCAGTAACAGGCTGTGTTGATGGTTACGTAAACGATGCTTTGCGTAGCAATTCCCCAATAAGAGAAACCAAAGTAGGCAAGAGTGACTCCGGTGATTCCGGACACGGTGAGTCCGATAACCGAAGACAATGCCCGCTGTTTGACCATCAGATTACGCAGGAGATAGGCACTGTGGGATATTCCCAGACTGGCAATGAAGAAGCCGATAAAAGAATAACGTGCCAGTGGTGTCAGTTCGGGAGTATAGTAAAAGTCAGCGATAAGCGGTGCACAGAGGAATAACAGCAGGTACAGCGACAGACTGATGGCCGCGTTGAACCAGAATACGGCATTGTAATCATTGTGCGTCACTTCTTTCTTATTAACAAGGGCAGCTGTGAAACCACTTTCCTGTATCGAACTGGCAATGAGGGAGAAGATGGCCAACATTCCCACCATTCCATAATCTGACGGAGTGAGCAACCGCGCGAGGAATATTCCGAAAAGCAGATTTAACAACTGCTGTATGCCGTTGCTGAATCCTCCCCAAAATAGTCCTTTGGCCGTCTTTTCTTTTAGTGACTGATTCTCGCTCATGTTATTTGCAAAGAATACATGAAAAGGCTATGCGTGATGATAGCTTTTCATGTATTCCCTATTCTAGTTTTATTATTTTACTTCGCTGCCCGGCTTCACTTCACGTCCCGGCATGATAACTGCCAGACTGCCGTCGTTGTTTTCGGCACTAAGAATCATGCCTTCGCTGACGATTCCTTTCAGTTTGCGCGGAGCGAGATTAGCGATGAAGCAAACTTGTTTGCCTACCAGCTCTTCCGGTTGATAATGCTTGGCAATACCTGATACGATGGTACGTGTCTCCAGTCCGTCATCGATTTTGAATTGCAGCAATTTATCCGCTTTCGGTACTTTCTGACATTCAAGAATGGTACCTACACGGATATCCAGTTTCGTGAAGTCGTCGAATTCGATGTTCGGGCGGATAGGATTAGCTTTGTAGTTGGCTTCTTCATTTGCCTTCTTTGTATCGAGCAGCTTTTGTACCTGTGCTTCGATAGTAGCGTCTTCGATCTTCTCGAACAATAACTCCGGTTTGTTTAACTGATGGCCTACAGGAAGCAGGTTATCTTTTCCCAGTTCAGACCATTCGAAAGTATCCATGTTCAGCATTTTGCGGAGTTTTTCCGAGCTGAACGGCAAGAATGGGTCGAAGGCGATGGCAAGGTTGGCAACCAGTTGCAGGGAAATGTTGAGGATGGTTCCTACACGTTCCATATCTGTCTTAGCCAGTTTCCACGGTTCGGTGTCGGCCAGGTATTTGTTTCCGATACGTGCCAGATTCATGGCCTCTTTCTGTGCATCGCGGAATTTGAATACGTCGAGCAGTTTTTCTACTTCTGCTTTCACGTCTGCGAATTCTTTCAGCGTTTCCTTGTCGTAGTCGGTTAAGCTGCCCTGTGCGGGTACGCGACCGTCGAAGTATTTTTGAGTCAGCACCATTGCACGGTTTACGAAGTTGCCGTATACGGCTACCAGTTCGTTGTTATTGCGTGCTTGGAAGTCTTTCCAAGTGAAGTCGTTGTCTTTCGTTTCCGGTGCGTTGGCGGTCAGTACGTAGCGGAGTACGTCTTGCTTTCCGGGGAAGTCAGCCAGGTATTCGTGCAACCATACAGCCCAGTTGCGGGAAGTGGAGATTTTGTCTCCTTCGAGGTTGAGGAATTCGTTGCTCGGCACGTTATCCGGCAGGATATAGCTGCCTTCTGCTTTCAGCATGGCAGGGAATACGATGCAATGGAATACGATATTATCTTTTCCGATGAAGTGAATCAGACGCGTTTCTGGATCTTTCCACCATGTTTCCCAGCTGTCGGGAAGAAGTTCTTTGGTGTTGGAGATGTATCCGATCGGAGCATCAAACCATACATAGAGCACTTTTCCTTCTGCTCCTTCTACGGGAACAGGGATACCCCAATCAAGGTCACGGCTCACGGCACGTGGTTGCAGACCCATGTCGAGCCAGCTTTTGCATTGACCGTATACGTTCGGACGCCATTCTTTGTGATCTTCCAGAATCCATTTGCGCAGCCATGCTTCGTGTTTGTCGAGAGGAAGATACCAGTGTTTGGTTTCTTTCATTACCGGTTTGCTACCGCTGATGGCGCTTTTCGGGTTGATAAGATCTGTAGGAGAAAGTGAGGTTCCGCACTTTTCGCATTGGTCGCCGTAAGCGCCTTCCGAATGGCAGTGAGGACATTCTCCGGTGATATAACGGTCGGCAAGGAATGTTTTTGCTTCCTCGTCGTAATATTGTTCGGATGTTTTTTCGATGAATTCTCCTTTATTGTATAATGTTTTGAAGAAATCCGAAGCCAGTTGGTGATGCGTCGGTGAAGTGGTGCGACTATACACGTCGAATGAGATACCGAACTCTTTGAATGATTCCTTAATCAGCGAATGATAACGGTCTACTACATCCTGTGGAGTAATTCCTTCTTTCTTGGCACGGATGGTGATAGGCACTCCGTGTTCGTCCGAACCTCCGATGAATAATACATCTTCTTTTTTCAGACGCAGATAGCGTACATAGATATCTGCCGGCACGTATACACCCGCCAGGTGACCGATATGGACAGGACCGTTCGCATACGGCAGTGCCGATGTGACGGTGGTTCTTTTGAATTTCTTTTCCATTATATAGTGTGATTTTTGTTGTTTTCAACTTTGCAATGTGCAAAGATAATGACTTTTCACCACAGATTACACGGATTAACACAGATTATTTCATTGAAAAGTGGTCACAGAATGAAACAGGAACGTTTCGTAATAAAAAAACAGGTAAAAAGAAAGTGTTTTACCCTGATATAAGTTGGCTAGAAAATAGCGAATTTGTATCGGGGTATTTTTATATTTTCTATTATGTTCTATTTTTAAGATTGAAACAGATTAGGAGTATCTAAATTGTATTCTAATAAAAGAAGTGACGTATAAAATACTGTATGAATATGCGGAATAAGTAATCTTTCTTGAATACAAATGAGTGAATATTCATGATTGTTGATAGAATCATGAATCATTGCTTTTAAAGGAAGACTTCGTTCCTTTTAAAGAAACGGTTTATTGGTCAGTGAGAAGTACTTTCTTGCTTTTAAACGAAAGGACAAAAGGGCATTTAGAATACTTGTTTTGTGCTGGTTGCTGTCGAATAGGTAACATGTGAGTTGTTTCTATTTGAACTTATATTTGCAATAATCTGCTCCTGAAATTAGGAATTTTGCCTTTTTGATGTTGAATCGAATGATTTAAAGTCTGTTTTGTGTGAATATGGATTATGCAACTTGCTTATCCTTCAAGTTTTCCAATATACTCCGGACTCATCTTGTATATTTTTGATTCTGTATGAGTTTTATGTCCATTTTTTCTGCATAAAGTAATATTCTGTTCTAATGATAAGAATTACATGGTAAGATTATAGCTTTGCATTTCAATAAGTCAGTATAATCTATATAATTTCTTGCTCATTTCCTCTTTTATCATCTATTTCCATCTATATTTCTCCCCTTTTTCTTTCTTTTTTCTCGTAAGAAAGAATATATTTGTACCTAAGTTAAACGAAAACCAAAGCATGATATGATAACAACCCAGTTGCTTCGTCCTGAAAGCATTGTCGTAGTAGGGGCATCGAATAATGTGCATAAGCCGGGTGGCGCAATATTAAAGAATTTGATAAATGGAGGTTATCGGGGAGAACTTCGGGCGGTGAATCCGAAGGAAAAGGAAGTACAGGGAGTTCCCGCCTTTGCGGACGTGAATGATCTGCCGGACACAGATCTGGCGGTGTTGGCTGTGCCTGCCTCGATGTGTCCTGATATGGTGGAAACATTGGCTAGCAAGAAACAAACCAGGGCATTTATCATACTCTCGGCAGGTTTTGGTGAAGAAACTCACGAAGGAGCACTGTTGGAAGAACGTATTTTGGAAACAGTCAATAAATACGGTGCTTCGCTGATTGGTCCTAATTGCATCGGATTGATGAATACATGGCATCATAGCGTGTTCAGCCAGCCGATTCCTAACTTAAACCCCAAAGGGGTGGACTTGATTTCCAGCTCCGGTGCTACGGCGGTATTTATTCTCGAAAGTGCCGTAACAAAAGGTTTGCAGTTCAATTCAGTCTGGTCGGTGGGAAACGCCAAGCAGATCGGTGTAGAAGATGTATTGCAATTTATGGATGAGAACTTCGATCCCGAAAAAGATTCTCATCTGAAACTACTCTATATTGAAAGTATTCAGAATCCGGACAGGCTGTTATTCCATGCTTCGTCTTTGATTAGAAAAGGGTGCAAGATTGCGGCAATCAAAGCCGGAAGTTCGGAGAGCGGAAGCCGGGCGGCATCTTCCCATACAGGAGCAATCGCCAGTTCCGATTCGGCAGTAGAGGCTTTGTTCCGTAAAGCAGGCATTGTGCGTTGCTTCTCTCGTGAAGAATTGACTACTGTGGGTTGCGTGTTTACTTTACCCGAATTGAAAGGAAAGAATTTTGCCATTATCACTCATGCCGGAGGGCCGGGAGTGATGCTGACAGATGCGTTGAGTAAAGGCGGACTGAATGTGCCTAAGCTGGAGGGAGAAGTAGCCGAGGAACTAAAAGCCCAACTATTCCCCGGTGCTGCCGTCGGAAATCCTATTGATATTCTGGCTACCGGAACACCGGAACATCTGCGCCTTTGCATTGACTACTGCGAGGAAAAGCTTGACAATATAGACGCCATGATGGCCATCTTCGGAACTCCGGGATTGGTTACTATGTTTGAAATGTATGATGTGCTTCACGAAAAGATGCAGACTTGCAAGAAACCGATTTTTCCCATTCTTCCTTCCATTAATACAGCCGGAGCAGAGGTTTCCGCCTTCCTGGCAAAAGGGCATGTGAATTTTGCAGACGAAGTGACCTTGGGTACTGCCCTTTCACGTATCGTCAATGCTCCTAAACCGGCAGTTCCTGAAATAGAACTGTTCGGAGTGGACGTTCCGAGGATTCGTCGTATTATTGATTCGATTCCGGAGGATGGTTATATCGCTCCCAATTATGTACAGGCATTGTTGCACGCTGCCGGTATTCCGTTGGTAGATGAATTTGTTTCCGACAATAAAGAGGAGATAGTAGCTTTTGCCCGTCGGTGCGGATTTCCGGTAGTTGCCAAGGTTGTTGGTCCTGTGCACAAATCAGATGTCGGTGGTGTCGTTTTGAACATTAAAAGTGAGCAACATCTGGCACTGGAATTCGATCGTATGATGCAGATACTTGATGCAAGAGCAATTATGGTACAGCCGATGCTGAAAGGTACGGAACTGTTTGTTGGCGCAAAATATGAAGAGAAGTTCGGTCACGTGGTACTTTGTGGTTTGGGAGGTATTTTTGTGGAGGTGCTGAAAGATGTATCTTCCGGTTTGGCTCCGCTTTCTTACGAAGAAGCTTATTCAATGATTCATTCTTTGCGTGCTTATAAAATCATTCAGGGAACACGTGGGCAAAAGGGAGTCAACGAAGATAAATTTGCTGAAATTATTGTCCGTTTGTCCACTTTACTACGTTTCGCTACAGAGATCAAAGAAATGGATATAAATCCGCTCTTAGCAACAGAAAAGGCCGTTGTAGCAGTTGACGCGCGTATCAGAATAGAAAAATAGGACTATTCTTTCATTCATTGAGACATAGTTTTTATATATATTTCGAGAAATATTATTCCAAGATCCAAACTTTCTCCATCTTATTTTGCCAAGTGTTTCCAAAACAATTTGGAGTATTGCCAATGGATTTTGTAAGTTAATATTGATTTAGAACTATAAAGATTAGGTAAAAAGAATCTCTTAAAAGAATGATTTGATGAAAAAGTATGTAAATTTGTTCGTCTTCGTATTCATGATAGATGCCTGTTTTTCACGGGGGGGAAAGCACAGACAAAGTCTGCAGTGGGTTATAAAAATCTGATTGTAGATATTGCCAGGCCTGACTCTACGGTGAGTAAAGCTGCGGATGGGTGTTTTTATGTGTATGTTACCGAATTTACCAGAAATGTTCCGATAATGAAGTCGAAAGATTTGGTAGAATGGATGTATTGCAACACGGCATTCCCGATAAGACTCGTCCTTGGTTTGAGCCTAAAGATGGAATTTGGGCACCCGATATTAAAATTATATGGACGGTAAATATGTGTTGTATTATGTAATGTCGGTGTGAGGAGGATCTCCTTCTTACGAAACACAAAAAGCACCTGTATTTAATAACTGATTTTCAAATAAACCAATTATAATCTTAAATACCACAAGCATGAAACATACCCCTATTAGCAGGCGGGATTTTCTAAAGAATTTAGGCATAGCCGGGGCTGGCACTCTTCTTGCAGCAAGCCCTTGGCTTTCTGCTTTTTCGGAGGTGATGAACACCTCAAACGAGAAGTGTCGTCTGGCAATTATCGGGCCTGGTTCCCGGGGACGGTTTTTAATGGGATTTTTAGCTAAGAACCCCAAAGTCGATATTGTAGCATTGTGCGACATTTATAAACCGTCTATTGAGAACGCATTGAAACTTGCACCTAATGCCAAAGTGTATGGTGATTACCGGGAAGTGTTGGAAGATAAGTCGATAGATGCTATACTCGTAGCTACTCCTCTTAGCTCGCATTGTAAGATCGTATTGGATGCTTTCGACGCAGGAAAGCATGTGTTCTGTGAAAAGTCAATAGGTTTCACGATGGAAGAGTGTTACCGTATGTATCAGAAGCATCGTAGCACGGGAAAGATTTTCTTCACAGGACAACAGCGTCTGTTCGATCCTCGTTACATTAAAGCAATGGAGATGATTCATGCAGGTACCTTTGGTGAAATAAATGCCATCCGTACTTTCTGGAATCGGAATGGGGATTGGAGACGTTCGGTACCTTCACCTAATTTGGAACGCCTGATAAATTGGCGTCTTTACAAAGAGTTCTCAAAAGGACTGATGACGGAACTCGCTTGCCATCAACTTCAGATCGGAAGCTGGGCTTTGCGTAAGATACCCGAAAAGGTGATGGGACACGGTGCCATCACTTATTGGAAAGACGGCAGAGATGTGTATGACAATGTGAGCTGTGTATATGTGTTTGATGATGGGGTAAAGATGACATTTGACTCTGTTATTTCCAATAAATTCTATGGACTGGAAGAACAGATCATGGGTAATCTCGGAACGGTAGAACCGGAAAAGGGAAAATATTACTTTGAAAGTGTAGCTCCTGCACCGGCCTTCCTGCAAATGGTGAATGACTGGGAAAACAAAGTGTTTGACTCTCTGCCTTTTGCCGGAACAAGCTGGGCGCCGGAAACAGCAAACGAAAACAAAGGAGAATTCATTATCGGAGAACGTCCCAAGAGCGATGGTACATCATTGTTGTTGGAAGCTTTTGTTGAGGCCGTCATAACACAAAAACAACCTAAAAACATCGCAGAAGAAGGGTATTATGCAAGTATGCTCTGTTTGTTGGGACATCAGGCATTGGAAGAAGAACGGACACTCTATTTCCCTGATGAGTATAAAATAGACTATCTGAATCATCAATCTGTAAAAACATCCGAAGCAATATGAAAGACACGATTGTAACCGCACGACGTAAGAAAATAGAGTTAATTACTTTACTCGTTTGTTTTGTAGTATCTAATTTGCTACATCTTTATGCAATTATTGCTTATCATGCACCATTTACGGAGATGATAACGTCTATTTTTTATATAATTATATTTACTTTTGTGCTTTATGCTTTCTGGGGGATTTTGCGTCTCTTGTTTTATGGAATGCAAGCACTGTTTAAAAAGAAAAGCAGGAGTTGATAGTTTTCTTGCATAATTTTAAAGAAGAACTTAATCAATATCAATGAAAATAAATAATTTATGGTAACACGAAGGGATTTTTTGAAAACGATGTCGATGGCTTCAGCCGGATTGGCATTGGGAACCGGTGATTTATTACATGCGCAAGCCGCTTCACCTAAAAAAAGAAGAGGTGACAAAGTGAAGATTGCTTATATCGGCATTGGTAACCGCGGAGAGCAGATTATTGAAGACTTTGCACGGACTGGTATGGTGGAAGTGGTGGCTTTATGTGATGTAGATATGGGTGCCAAACATACACAAAAGATAATGGCTAAATATCCGAAAGCAAAGCAGTTTAGGGATTTTCGCCAAATGTTTGATAAGGCCGGTAACGAATTTGATGCTGTAGCAATTGCTACTCCCGACCATTCGCATTTCCCGATCAGTATGCTGGCTTTGGCATCCGGAAAGCACGTATATGTAGAGAAACCGCTGGCACGTACCTTCTATGAAGCGGAACTGTTGATGCAAGCTGCGCTTAAACGTCCGAACTTGGTTACTCAAGTAGGAAATCAGGGACATTCTGAAGCAAACTATTTCCAGTTTAAAGCCTGGATGGATGCGGGAATTATCAAAGACGTTACTGCTATCACCGCCCACATGAATAACCCACGTCGTTGGCATAAATGGGACACTAATATTTATAAACTTCCTTCCGGTCAGCAACTGCCGAAAGATCTGGATTGGGACACTTGGCTCGGAGTTACTCCTTATCACGAGTATAATAAAGATTATCATTTGGGACAATGGCGTTGTTGGTATGATTTTGGTATGGGAGCATTGGGCGACTGGGGAGCACATATCCTCGACACGGCTCACGAATTCCTGGAACTGGGATTGCCATACGAAGTCACTATGCAATATGCAAAAGGGCATAATGATTACTTCTTCCCGTATTCTTCCACGATTCTCTTCCGTTTCCCGCAGCGTAAAGGAATGCCACCGGTAGATATTACCTGGTATGATGGTTTGGATAATCTTCCTCCTATTCCTGCTGGTTATGGAGTTTCGGGACTAGATCCGAACATCCCGGTAACTAATCAGGGAGATACTCCGAAGTCTAAGTTGAATCCGGGAAAGATCATTTATACTAAGGATTTGATCTTCAAGGGTGGTAGTCATGGAAGCACTTTGTCTATAATTCCGGAGGAGAAAGCAAAAGAGATGGCAGACAAGTTGCCGAAGGTTCCTAAAAGTCCTTCCAATCACTTCGAGAACTTCTTGTTGGCATGTAACGGTATTGAAAAGACACGCTCACCGTTCGAAATCAATGGAGTGTTGAGTCAGGTATTCTCACTGGGGGTGATGGCTCAACGACTTAATACACAGTTGTTCTTTGATCCTCGTACGAAGCAGATTACAAATAATGAATTTGCTAATGCAATGCTGGCGGGACTTCCACCGCGTAAAGGTTGGGATGAATTTTATAAATTATAAATAGAAAATAGCCTTTTCCATTCCTTCTTCGAATATAAGGGAGTGGGAAAGACTAATCAATGATTATGAAGAAGAATATCGTATTAACTTTACTTTTATTCTGTGCCGCTTCTTTAGGTGCGCAGAATTGGGAACCTCTTTTCAATGGGAAAAACCTGAAAGGATGGAAGAAATTGAATGGCAAAGCCGAGTATAAAATTGTAGATGGTGCCATTGTCGGTGTATCTAAAATGGGAACACCCAATACTTTTTTGGCAACGACAAAGAATTATGGTGACTTTATCCTTGAGTTTGACTTCAAGGTAGATGACGGTTTAAATTCCGGAGTACAGCTTCGTAGTGAAAGTAAGAAAGATTATAAGAAGGGTCGTGTACACGGTTATCAGTTTGAGATCGATCCTTCCAAACGCGCTTGGTCAGGTGGTATCTATGATGAGGCACGTAGAAACTGGCTTTATCCTTTGACGCTGAATCCGTCGGCAAAAACCGCTTTTAAGAATAATGCATGGAATAAAGCTCGTATTGAGGCTGTAGGTAACTCAATCCGTACCTGGATAAACGGAGTGCCTTGTGCTAATATCTGGGATGATATGACTCCTGTGGGCTTCATTGCTTTGCAGGTGCATGCCATTGGAAATGCGGCAGATGAAGGTAAAACAGTTAGTTGGAAAGATATCCGCATTTGTACGACGGACGTAGAACGCTATCAGACACCGGAAGCGCAAGCTGCACCGGAAGTGAATCTGATTGCCAACACGATTTCTCCGAATGAAGCAAAAGAAGGATGGACTCTATTATGGGATGGTAAGACTACTGATGGATGGAGAGGAGCTAAGCTTTCTACTTTCCCTGCAAAAGGCTGGAAGATAGAAGATGGAATTCTGAAAGTAATGAAGAGTGGTGGCGCTGAATCTGCTAATGGCGGTGATATTGTGACTACCCGTAAATACAAGAACTTTATTCTGAAAGTAGATTTTAAGATTACCGAAGGTGCCAATAGCGGAATTAAATATTTCGTAAACCCGGATATGAATAAAGGTGCAGGCTCTGCTATCGGTTGTGAATTCCAGATTCTTGATGATGACAAACATCCTGATGCAAAACTGGGTGTGAAAGGTAACAGAAAGCTAGGTTCGTTGTATGATTTGATTCCGGCTCCTAAGAATAAACCTTTCAACAAGAAAGAGTTTAATACTGCTACCATTATCGTAAAAGGTAACCATGTAGAACATTGGTTGAACGGAGTTAAATTGATTGAATATGATCGTAACAATGATATGTGGAATGCATTGGTAGCATACAGTAAATATAAAAACTGGCCTAATTTCGGAAATCCGGAGGAAGGAAATATACTTCTTCAGGATCACGGAGACGAAGTATGGTTCAAGAACGTGAAAATTAAAGAACTGAAGTAAGGCGTATTCCATATTATTGTGGGAGATACGTCAAAATTCTTTATGACTTTTTATTCAGGCACGGATTGCGCGAATTTCACGGTTGTTCTAATGAAATAGCAATCGTGTAATTTGGGTAATCCGTGCCTAATTTGTCCTGCTATACGATGCAAGTCCCTATTCAACATATGTATAAGCCGTCCCATGAAGGCAGTGGACTGCTTTATGCCTGGTTTCTTTCCATGCATACACGGGTGGATATTATCCTGTATAGCAAGAAAACGGAAGGAGAATTGTTGTTTGTGGTCAATTGTATTTATGATGCATTGTGCCGGTTGGAAAAGATGGCGAACTTTTATAATCCGGCCAGTGAATTGGCTTATGTCAACCGGACAGCTTTTGTTTCTCCGGTCGTTCTTAGCGAAGAACTCTATTCAATGATTGATCTATGTCTGGAATATAATGGGAAGACTCTGGGGTGTTTTGATATTACAGTCCATTCAGAAAATTACAATCAGAACACGGTACAATCGGTCCATTTATCAGCTGAAGATCATAGTATCTATTTTTCACGACCGGGAGTTGCTGTCAACTTATCCGGTTTCCTCAAAGGGTATGCTTTGGAAACAATTAAAAGCATATTGAATGAGTGTGTGATAGAAAATGCATTGATAAATATGGGAAACAGTTCCGTCCTTGCTTTAGGTAATCATCCGGTAGGAACGGGATGGAAAGTCAATAATATACTTCTTCATAATGAGTGTCTTACAACCTCTGGTAATGACTCTCCTGAACGTCGGCATATTGTTTCTCCTCGAGATGGAAAATTGGTGGAAGGTGCTCGACAGATATCTGTAGTTACAACTAATGGGGCAATAGGAGAAATATTGTCTACCGCTTTGTTTGCTGCTGACAGCGAACTGCGCAAGGATTTACTGACTGAATTCTCTTCTGTATTAAGCCAGTTTTTCTTGATTGGTTATTAGGTATTTCTCTGATGTGCTAATATTTGTTTTCCTAAGTAGCTATGTTTGATTTTAAAGTATTCTGATGGGTTTTTCAATTATTAATAATTAAGGAGGTAGTTATTAATAGTTGAGGTGATAACTACTGATATTTGACAGGGCTTTTGGGGGCATATAGATACAAAATAGATACGGTAACTATTGTCAGGGAATGAGAACGCTATATGATAGAGATGCTCAATAATTCTGTTTCAGGTATAAATAAGGTATTGTTATTGCTAAAAGTGACAGTGTGGTACTTTGCGGTTTGGGAGGTGTTTTTGTGGAGGTGCTGAAAGATGTGTCTTCCGGTCTGGTTCCTCTTTTAGCTACACCAAAAGCCGTTGTAGCAGTTGACGCGGCGTATCCGAATAGAAAAATAGGACTATTCTTTCATTCATTGAGACATATTTACTATCTTTCCGCTGTGATTTTGCCTACATTTGGTAACTCAAACGGAAGGATAGAAAATGTGTATATTTATGAAGAAAGTTCTAATACTTTTAATCTGTTTAATAGGCTATCAGATAAGCTGCCATGCACAAATGGCGGATGAACATTATTATTTTAAAAATCTAAGTGTACAAAACGGCTTATCCCAGAATACGGTTAATGCGATTTTGCAGGACAGGCAAGGCTTTATGTGGTTCGGCACCAAAGATGGCTTGAATAGATATGACGGTTTATCATTCCGTAAATTCAAACATGATGACCGTACTCGACGGAGTATCGGAAATAATTTTATCACAGCACTTTATGAAGATACGAAAGGAGATATTTGGGTAGGTACTGACGTGGGACTTTATATCTATGATCCTGAAAAAGACTCTTTCCGGCACTTTACCGAATTGAGTGAGGAAAACACTAAAATAGAACATACTGTAACCGCAATTTCCGGAGACAACGAAGGATGCGTTTGGGTGGCAGTGGAATCACAGGGACTGTTCTGTTATAATCTCGAAAAAGGAGAGCTTCAAAACTATACCTTACAGAACTTCTCCTTTCTTACTACTAATGTTGAGACCTTTGCTTTTGACAATAGCGGAACCCTTTGGATCGGCTGTTATGGCGATGGACTATTCTATTCGAAAGACCGTCTGCAAACCCTTCATCCTTATCTTTCGCCTCTGGATAACAAGGAATTTTATGCGAACGACGTAGTGACCTGTATTGTGAAAGGTGCATACAATTGTCTGTATGTAGGTTCTTTAAAGGGAGGGGTGAAAGAGCTGAACCTGACCTCTAACAAATTGCATGACTTGCTTTCAGAAGATGAAAGTGGAGAGCCTGTTTTCTGTCGTGAACTGTTGGTCGCTTCTGACAATGAACTATGGATTGGTGCAGAGTCGGGACTTTATATTTATAATTTCCGGTTAAGTAAGTACGTCCATTTGCGCAGTTCGATCAATGACCCTTATTCTTTATCCGATAATGCCATTTATTCATTGTGTAAAGATCGTGAGGGTGGCATATGGATTGGTTCTTACTTTGGTGGTATAAACTACTATCCCCGTTTTTATACGAACTTCGAGAAATATTATCCCAAAGGGACTGATAAAGGTTTGCATGGGAAACGGGTACGTGAGTTCTGTCAGGATAACCAAGGAATTCTGTGGATTGGTACAGAAGATGGCGGTCTGAATCGTTTTAATCCTAAGACCAAGACTTTTTCTTTTTTTACACCAAGCAATGCTTTTACAAATGTTCATGGGCTGTGTTTAGTTGATGATAACCTTTGGGTGGGCACTTTTTCGAAAGGAGTGAAAGTGGTGGATACGCGTACGGGAGCTATTGTGAAAACCTATCAGAAGACAGATTCGCCCCGCTCATTGATAGATAACAGTGTTTTCTCTATTTGTAGAACGACGACAGGGGATATTTATCTGGGTACTTTATTCGGTTTGTTGCGTTATAATAGACAATCTGACGATTTTGACCGGATACCAGAGCTGAATGGCCGGTTTGTATATGACATAAAAGAAGATTTCGGAGGAAACCTTTGGCTGGCCACTTATGCAAACGGCGCTTACTGTTATAATGTAAGCGAGAAGAAATGGAAGAATTATCTGCACAATGAAAATGATCCGAAAAGCCTTCCGTATGATAAAGTGGTAAGTATCTTCGAAGATTCTCACCGGCAAGTCTGGTTGACAACTCAAGGCGGAGGGTTCTGCCTGTTCCACCCGGAAACGGAAACTTTTACTAGCTATAATCTGGCAGACGGATTGCCAAACGATGTTGTTTATCAGATTGTAGAAGATAAAGACGGATTTTTCTGGTTGACAACGAATAATGGGCTCGTATGTTTCCAACCTGCTACCGGAACAATGAAAGTATATACTACCTCTAATGGTCTGCTGGGCGATCAGTTTAATTACCGCTCCAGTCTGGAGACGGAAGACGGTACGATTTATTTGGGAAGTATCGACGGTTTTATCGCTTTCAACCCGAAAACTTTTTCAGAGAATAGGTCGCTTCCATCTATTGTGATTACGGATTTCCTGTTGTTTGGTAAAGAAGTGTATGTCGGTGAACCGGGATCTCCATTGAAAAAGAGTATCACTTTCTCTGATGAACTCATTCTCCAGTCTAACCAGAACTCTTTTTCTTTCCGGGTAACAGCATTAGACTTTCAAGCTCCAAGAATGAGTAAAATCATGTATAAACTGGATGGTTTTGATGCAGATTGGCTGACAATTGGCGAAAGTCCTATCGTTACTTATTCCAATCTGCGATATGGCAATTATACATTCAAGGTGAAAGTTTCTAATAGTGACGGAGTATGGAATGAAAACGAAATATCATTAAAAGTGCATATCCTTCCGCCTTTTTATTTTTCTGCTTGGGCTTATTTTGTGTATGCTTTGTTGATTATAGGTTGTTCTTTGTATATAATTATGTATTTCAAAAAACGTAGTAATAATAAGCATCGCAGGCAGATGGAGAAGTTTGAGCAGGAGAAGGAGCGTGAAGTTTATCATGCAAAGATTGACTTTTTCACGAATGTAGCTCATGAGATACGTACACCGCTGACATTGATTAAAGGCCCGTTGGAAAACATCATACTGAAAAAACAAGTGGATGCTGAAACCCGTGAGGACTTGAACGTCATGAAACAGAACACGGAACGATTACTTAATCTGACCAATCAGCTACTTGACTTTCGCAAGACGGAAAGCCAGGGATTCCGGTTGAACTTTGCAAAATGCAATATAACGGAAGTACTGAAAGAAACCCATGTACGTTTCACTTCTCTTGCAAAACAGAAAGGGTTGGATTTTACCCTACAGGTTCCAGAGAAGGACTTCTATGCTCATGTTAATCAGGAAGCATTTACGAAGATTATTAGCAATCTGCTGAACAATGGAATGAAATATGCCGAAAGTTATGTACATGTAATGTTGGAAGCTCCCCAAAGGGATGATAATAATCTATTCCGTATTCGCACAGTGAACGATGGAGTAATTATTCCTGATGCAATGAAAGAGGAGATTTTTAAACCTTTTGTTCGTTTTAATGAACAAGAGGACGGAAAGGTGACTACCGGTACTGGAATCGGTTTAGCACTCTCTCGCTCGCTGGCTGAATTCCATCTGGGAACGTTGGTTATGGAGGCAGGAGAGGAAAGTAATATTTTCTGTTTGACTTTACCGGTTGTTCAGGATACGACAATCACTTTGACTCCGGAGGCGGAGGTTGAAATTGAAAGGGTTAACGAAATTCCAGCAGAGCAGGCAGGAAAGAAAGATAATCGCCCCGCTGTGCTGGTAGTGGAAGATAATCCTGATATGCTAACTTTTGTTGTCCGTCAATTGTCGAGAGATTATACAGTGCTGACAGCCACTAATGGTGCAGAAGCCTTACAGGTGCTCGATGGCAATTATGTGAACTTAGTGATAAGTGATGTTGTGATGCCCGTGATGGATGGTTTTGAATTATGTAAGACTATTAAGTCAGATTTGAATTACAGTCATATTCCTGTCATCCTGCTGACTGCCAAGACCAATATACAATCAAAGATAGAAGGGATGGAACTGGGGGCAGATGCTTATATTGAAAAACCTTTCTCTGTAGAATATCTGCAAGCATGTGCTTCTAATCTTATTCAGAATAGGGAAAAATTACGTCAGGCTTTTGCAGAGTCTCCTTTTATAGCTGCTAATACAATGGCCTTAACAAAAGCTGATGAGGAGTTTATTAAGAGGTTGAACGAAGTAATCCAAATTAATTATGGCAACCCTGAATTTAGCATGGATGATATGGCGGATAAGCTGAATATGAGCAGGTCTAACTTTTATCGGAAAATAAAGGGAGTCTTGGATTTGAGCCCGAATGAGTTTTTACGCTTGGAGCGTTTGAAAAAGGCGGCCCAATTGCTGAAAGAGGGAGAAAACCGTGTGAATGAAATCTGTTATATGGTAGGATTTAATTCTCCGTCTTACTTTGCTAAATGTTTTCAAAAGCAATTTGGAGTATTGCCTAAAGATTTTGTTAATTCGAAAGAAGAGTAGTTTATACATAAAGCTGTATTTCATTCTATTGCATCTATTATATTGAGATTTTATAATTTATTAGTGTAAATTTTTTTAATAATACTATAAGATATGATGACCAGACAAAAGACAGTGTGGCTTGCACTATTACTAATTGGATTATATACTGATTTTTTGAATGCCAGTGAGATAATGAGATGGATGATTGCTTCTTCCGATAGTATTTGCTGGAAAGTGAATGGGGCGCATAATGACCACATTGAAATGAGTGGACTGAAAGTTTCAACGGTATTGCGCTATGGTGTTAATGAGGCAGGTGAATGGGTGATTGACCGGAATATGGTTTTACCTACTTTTCGTACTATCCCTAATGATACCCATGGTAGTTTACAACACCATTTTAATGGGGACTGGGCACATTTATGTCTTGTAAATGGCCAGCCGTTAGTAGGGGAAAAGGTGGAGACTGTATCGTTGAATGGAATTATGACTGTAAAGAGTATATATGCTGCTAGGGGGATTTCATTGACACGTACGCTTTTTCCTTCCACATCACAACCGGCCTTCTGTGAGAAATATGAGTTGGAGAATACGACAGATCACCCACAGACAGTTCAATTCCCATCGACCACTCTTTCTTATTCTACTGATGAGACAAAAGGAGTGGAGGGTAGCTATACATTAACGGCCACTCTTTCTTCTCCAGTAAAAAATGGTACTTATCTACTGAAAGCCGGAGAAAAAGCTTGGTTTCAGGTAGTCTATGCAGGATATAAGAAACATGATCAGGAGTTGGCGCTGGATGTTAATAATGAACTTTTGGCACGTCGGAGATTTTTGAGACGGATACAAGGTAACCTTGTGTTAGAAACTCCGAATGACGTAATCAATACCATGTTTTCTTTTGCCAAGATACGTGGTTCGGAAAGCATATTTGATACCAAAGGCGGATATATGCAAAGCCCTGGCGGAGAAGCTTATTATGCTGCTGTTTGGGCAAATGATCAGGCTGAATATATCAATCCATTTTTTCCATATTTAGGTTATCAAGCCGGAAATCGTTCGGCTATGGATTCATTCGGCTTGTTTATGCGCTATATGAATGATGAGTATAAACCTTTACCCTCGTCTATAATTGCAGAGGGGATTGATTGTTTTGGTGTTGCGGGTGATCGTGGTGATGTAGCAATGGTTGGCTATGGTGCAGCACGTTATGCTTTGGCATCCGGTAATCGTAATGAGGCTGAAAAATTGTGGCCGCTGATTGAATGGTGTCTGGAGTATTGTCATCGCCAACTGAACGTAGACGGGGTAGTAAAATCAGATTCAGATGAACTTGAAAATCGTTTTCCTGCCGGAAAAGCTAATCTATGTACATCTTCATTATATTATGATGCCTTGATTTCAGCTGCTTATCTGGGGAAAGCGTTGAAAAAAGAACATAAACAGATAAAGTCTTATCAGGATAGGGCTGCTGAACTTTATAAGAACATTGATGTATATTTTGCCCGTAATGTAGAGGGGTATGATACTTATCGCTATTATGATGGTAATACTGTACTACGTTCATGGATTTGCATTCCTTTGACTATGGGTATTTATGAGCAGGCGAAAGGTACTGTAGAGGCTCTATTCTCTGATAAACTATGGATGGAGAATGGGTTGTTAACTCAGTCGGGTACTTCTACTTATTGGGATCGTTCTACACTCTATGCTTTCCGGGGGGCTTACTCTTGTGGTGCTAGAGACATAGCTACTGAATATTTGGATAAATACTCTGCTACTCGTTTGTTGGGTGATCATGTTCCTTACGCAGTGGAAGCGTGGCCGGAGGGAAACCAAAGGCATTTGTCCACAGAAAGTGCTTTGTATTGTCGCATTATGACTGAGGGCTTGTTCGGCATCCGTCCCATTGCATTGGATGCTTTTGTGATGACACCGCAGTTGCCGGAAAGTTGGAACATGATGTCATTGAAACGTGTCTGTGCATTTGGTTCCATATTCGATATTGAGGTGAAGCGTGATAAAGATAACAAACTGTCGGTTTTGATAAAAAAGGATCATAAGATTGTAAAAAGAAGCAAGATAATGAACGGAAAACCGATCGAAGTGCGCATTTAAATAAGATAAAATAATCTGTCCTTTGGTTTAAGCCAATTTTGGTAACAAAATTGGCTTAAATATTATTTTTTAGTACGATTCTGGTTGATTTGTTATATCATTTGGTCTGGTTATTTCCTAATGATTGGCAGATACGCCCTATTTTTGTGTCGGATGTCATTAACAAATTAAATATATTATTTTTTATATGAGAAGTCTATTGATCGTATTTTATTGTCTAGTATCAGCTCTCACCATTAAGGCAAATGGACAGGATCGTTTGTGGAAGATACAGACAACTGATTATCACGGAACTTATTACGGGGCAACAGTAGCCAATGGAGGTATTGGTATCCTGCCGTGGAAAGAGCCGTTTTCTATTCGCCATGTCATGCTGAACCATGTTTTTGATTCTGCTACTCCTCAAGATGTGAGCCGTGTTTTACGAGGAATCAATCCATTCAATTTACAGATGCAAATTAATGGACAGACTGTAAATGGCGATAATATTTCGGGATGGGAACAGTGTATAGATATGAAAGAAGCTACTCATAATACGCATTTCACTTGTGATGGAAAAGCAGATGTGTCTTATAGTATCTGTGCTCTAAGAAATTTGCCTTATGCGGGACTAGTTCGTGTGGAGGTTACGGCACTGGGGGATATGTATTTGACAGTGTCAAATCCTATCGAGGTGCCTGATGAGTATAAAAACATAGGTTCGAAACTGGTCAATGTGAATGTTAATGGGAATGATATAAAAATAGTGCGTACTTGGGCTTTATCAAAACACCGTGAACAGAAAGTTTCGGCTTCTTCCGCATTTATTTATGATAAGAATTCTAACGTGCAGCAACAATATAATGGGAATGGGCAGATTTCTATTCCATTAAAGAAAGGAGAGAAATTCTTCTTTACTTTATTAGGTGCTGTTTGTACCGGGCGTGATTTTATAGATCCGTACAATGAGGCGGACCGTGAAGTTATTTATGGTGCGAAAGAGGGATTGGCGCGTCTGATGGATGGGCATCAGAAACTCTGGGACGAGATGTGGAAAGGTGATATTGTGATTGAGGGGGATGACGAAGCGCAGCGTGCTGTGCGTTTTGCACTTTATAATCTGTATTCCAATGCACGCAAAGGAAGTCGGTTGAGTATACCTCCTTTTGGGCTTTCTTCACAGGGATATAATGGACATATTTTCTGGGATACCGAATTTTGGATGTATCCGCCTATGCTCTTTATGAATCAGGGGATTGCACGAACAATGATGGACTATCGTACTGACAGGTTGGAAGCTGCTTGTCAGAAAGCATTAAGTTATGGATATGATGGAGCTATGTTTCCTTGGGAAAGTGATGATGCAGGAGAAGAGGCGTGTCCAACTTGGGCGTTGACTGGTCCTTTTGAGCATCATATCACTGCTGATATCGCTATTGCGGCTTGGAATTATTACTGTATGAGCGGAGATCAACGATGGTTGCGTGAAGAAGGGTTCCCTTTAATGGAGAAAGTGGCAGAATTTTGGGTAAGTCGTGTAGAAAAGAATGACGATGGTTCCTATTCGATTCGTAATGTTGTTTGTGCCGATGAATATGCAGAGGGTGATGATAATGCCTTTACGAACGGTACTGTTATTCGCGCATTACAGGATGCTACTAAGGCTGCTTTCATATGTGGGGTTAAAGCTCCGGTAATTTGGAAAGAAATAGCAGCAAAGCTACGTATCCCCAAATTTGAAAATGGAGTGACTATGGAGTATGATGGTTATAGTGGACAGGTTATCAAGCAGGCGGATGCTAATTTACTGGTCTATCCATTAAACCTGATTACCCGTCCGGAAGAAATTCGTAAAGATTTGGAGTATTATGAGGGGAAGATTGACAAAGGAGGTCCTGCAATGTCTTTCTCTGTATTGGCTTTGCAATATGCACGCCTTGGTGAGGGAGATAAGGCATATGAGCTGTTTGTGCAGAGCTTCCGTCCTAATCAGTTACCGCCGTTCGGTGTTCTTTCTGAGGGTGCAGGAGGTACTAATCCTTATTTCTCAACTGGTGCGGGGGGACTTTTGCAGACTGTAATCAATGGCTTTTGTGGTTTGGAAATTACAGATAACGGCATTAAACAATTGCCATCGAAATTGCCGGAACATTGGAGAAGGTTGGTAGTTAAAGGAGTCGGACCGGATGGTAAAACATATGTCCGGCTGCAGAAATGAGTTCAATTTTTTTGGTTGTGTAAATAAAAGTCAGAGGATGTATGCTTTGGGAGGGAAATTGAGACTGGAATTTCATTTATTGACCTGTTTTTAATATCCTAAGCTGGTAGAATTCCATATTTTTGTTGCGTATCACACAAGCTACAAGATGTTAGCTGTTGCTCAAGTTTGAAAATGAATTATTAATGTATTAACAGAACCAGTATTTATTTTATTACTGATTCATTTAATTGAATTTACATGAATTTAAAATGCTTATTTTGTGGAATACTTGTTGGGTTATATGTTGAGGCTATTGAAGCTGTCAATTATACTCCAGAAAAGATTTCAGCATCTATTTCCTTAAAAGTACCGGGGAATGAATCGGAAAAATACTCGCTGGATATGCGGCAGTTGAAGAATGACCGTTCATCTTATCTGTTGGAACCTTCAAAAGGTATTCCGATGGTAATAACTCAGAGAATGGAGGATATGAATGGTAAGTTACGCATCAATGTCAGTCTAACTGCATTAGAGGATGTTTATTTTAATTTTAGCGAGCAGTTGTCAACCGGTTTTAATCATGATGATTGCCAGTTCTATATGCCGGGGTTCTGGTATCGTCGCAATCTGCGATCTCCTAAGGAAGCACCTTCATTTCATACATCAGACAGCTGGTTGGTACGTGAGGATAGATTGAGTGCTCCTCTTACAGGTATTTATTCAGAAAAGGAAAAAAGTTTTGTGACAGTGAGTCGTATAGACAATTTTGCTAATGAGGTTTTGTCTACTCATCGAGAGGGAGAAATCATTCTTTCAGGTAAAACTTCAATAGGTTTTACTGGATTCGAAAATCAGAATGGAGTGGCAACACTTTCTTTCGGTTTTCCTTACCGTGAAGCACCTAAAAGCTATATTCGAAAATTAACATTGGCTCCGGCGGTAGAGGCTTTTCAGTCTCTGAAAAAAGGAGAAACAATGTTACTGACATGGGAGATTATGGAGAATAAAGCTGATGATTATTCTGATTTTATTCGGAATGCGTGGGAGTATAGCTATGACACTTATGCTCCTGCTCCGGTTGATACTCCTTATTCTATTGAGGATATGAAAGAAGTAATGAGCCGTTTCTTTGTCAATAGTCTGGTGACTGGTAATTCGTTGACTTTTAATTCGGGTATTCATTTGCGGACTGCTGATTGTCAGAGTAACGGTCAGGCAGAAGTAGGTTTTATCGGTCGTGTGCTTCTTAATGCATTCAATGCTTGGGAATATAGTTGGCAATGTGGCAGAGAGGATCTGAAAGAAAACAGTATGAAAGTATTCGATAGTTATTTGAAGAATGGCTTTACCCAAGCTGGTTTCTTTAAAGAATCGGTAAACTTTGATAGAGGGTATGAAGATCCTGTACATAGTATTCGTCGTCAATCAGAAGGAATTTATGCTATGCTTCATTTTCTTGCTTATGAAAAGGAGAATGGTCGTCGTCATCCTGAATGGGAGCAAAAGATGAAAAATATGCTTGATATACTTCTACAGTTGCAGCATGCGGATGGCAGTTTCCCCCGTAAATTCCACGATGATTTTACAGTAGTTGATGACAGTGGGGGAAGTACGCCTTCGGCCACTTTGCCTTTAATAATGGGATATAAATATTTTAAGGATAAACGTTATTTAGCCAGTGCTAAAAGGACAGCAGATTATCTGGAGAAAGTCTTGATATCTAAAGCTGACTATTTTTCATCTACTCTCGATGCCAATTGTGAAGATAAAGAGGCTTCTCTTTATGCTGCTACAGCAACTTACTATCTTTCGTTAATAACGAAAGGAGACGAGCATCGTCATTATGCCGACCTGGCAAGAAAGGCTGCTTATTTTGCATTGTCATGGTATTATGTATGGGACGTTCCTTTTGCTCAAGGTCAGATGTTGGGTGATATCGGTCTGAAAACTCGTGGTTGGGGCAATGTCTCTGTAGAAAACAACCATATTGACGTGTTTGTTTTTGAATTTGCTTCGGTATTGCAATGGTTGTCAAAGGAATATGAGGAGCCACGTTTTGCCCATTTCGCAGAGGTGATCTCTACCTCCATGCGCCAATTGCTACCTCACGAAGGGCATCTATGTGGAATTGCTAAATCCGGTTTTTATCCGGAAGTCGTTCAACATACCAACTGGGACTATGGCAAAAATGGAAAAGGGTATTATAACGATATCTTCGCACCAGGATGGACAGTTGCATCTTTGTGGGAGTTATTGACTCCGGGACGTGCGGAACATTTCTTAAAATGACAGAAATAGGTCAGAAGATATCTCAATTATATTTTAATTTCGTTTTGAACGATTTTTTTTAATTATTGGTTTATATGTTTTATTATATTTTATGTTGGTTGTCTACTTTTGCTCTCACTCAATATGAGATAAAGTATTTATTATGAGTTTTTTAAATTTAATATTATGGATTTGAAGAAAGCATTGTTTGTTTGCTTGTTGTTGTATTATGGAATAAGTGCTAACTCCGCTTTACCGGAACATTCTTCTATGTTTGGTAAGACTAATATGTCGGAGCAAGCGAAAGGTATTCGTATCAGTGGTACGATAACCGATAAGGACAAGAATCCTCTTCCTGGTGTGAATGTACGTGTACTGGAACAGACAGGGACTGGAGTGATTACGGATATGGACGGACACTTTTATTTGGATGTACCCGGAAAGAATTCCGTAATAGAGATTTCGTATATTGGTTTCAAAACTCAACAAATAAAAGTTGGAAGTAAGATTAACTTTGATGTAATTTTAGAAGAAGATATTGAAGCCTTGGATGAAGTTGTGGTTACTGGATATGGTAGTCAGAAGAAAATGTCGGTTATCGGTTCTATCGAGACATTACAGCCTAAGAAGTTACAGGTTGGTGCCACGCGCTCTTTGTCTAATAATCTGGCAGGGCAGATTGCCGGTGTGATAGCGGTTCAACGTTCGGGAGAACCGGGTTACGATTCCTCGAATTTTTGGATTCGCGGTATTGCTTCTTTCTCTGGTGGACAATCTCCGTTAGTGTTGGTAGATGGTATTGAGCGCGACTTGAATAACATAGACCCTGCTGAAATTGAATCTTTCTCAGTATTGAAAGATGCATCGGCGAGTGCTATGTATGGTGTACGTGGTGCAAATGGTGTCATCGTTATCAATACGAAGCGTGGTAAAGTAGGAGCTCCTTCTGTCAATCTGCGTGTGGAACATTCTATTGCAGAGCCGACAAAACTTCCGGATTTTATTGGGGCAGCCGATCATATGACATTGATAAATGAAATAACAGAGAACAAGTCGCGTTTGCCTTTCAGCCAGGAGCAGATTGACAGAACGAGATATGGTTATGACAGAGATTTGTATCCGGATGTAAATTGGCTGGATGAAATAACAAAGGATTATGCTTATTCTACTCGTGCGAATCTGACCGTATCAGGTGGTTCTGATTTTCTGCGTTATTCGTTGGTTGGTTCTTATTTCGGTGAGAAGGGAATTATCGAGACGGATAAATCATTGCCTTATGATACGGGAACGAAACTAACTCGTTATAATATGCGTGCGAATGTTGACTTGGATGTGACTAAGACAACAGTGCTGCGTTTAAATGTCGGTGGGTTCCTTCAAACACACCGCAAACAGGCATTTAGTACGGACGATGCTTTTGATAGAGCGTTTATAACTTCCCCTTTTGTGTATCCTGCCCGCTATTCAGATGGGACTATTCCAATTATGGCTATTAATGATGTGAACCCTTGGGCAGCGGTGACACAGCGAGGTTACGACGTAGTTACAGCTTCACAGATTCAGTCACTCTTTGCTATTGAACAGAATCTGAAGATGATCACGCCGGGATTAAAAGCGAAAGTAACCTTTTCTTTCGACCGTTGGAATCAGAGTTCGATTACAAGGGGAAAGGATGCTACTTATCATAGTATTGCTACCGGACGTGACATTGAAGGTAATCTGATTCATTCGGTACTTAAATATGGAGATGAGTCTTTGGGACATGGAAATAAGGGGGAATATGGAAATTCGAGGGTGTATTTTGAAGGAACATTAACGTATGCTCGCACTTTCGGAAAGCATGACGTAGATGCATTGTTTCTGTATAATCAGCAAAGTTATGATAATGGTAGTGTACAACCTTATAGAAAACAAGGTATTGCGGGTAGATTATCTTATACTTTCGATAGCCGTTATGTGACGGAGTTCAACTTTGGATATAATGGTTCAGAGAATTTTGCTAAAGGTAAACGTTTCGGCTTTTTCCCTTCTGTGGCAGTCGGATGGTTATTGTCTGAAGAACCTTTCATGGATCGTTTCAGAAATACATTGAGTAAATTGAAATTAAGAGGTTCTATAGGAAAAGTAGGTAATGATGATATCGGAGGACGCCGTTTTGCCTATATAACAACATTGAATACCAATGCAGATAAGTATAACTGGGGTGATACAGGACAGATTGGTCGTACCGGTATTTCAGAAGGAGAAGTTGGAGTTGAAAATCTTACCTGGGAAACAGCTCTGAAAATGAACCTTGGTTTTGAGCTGGGATTATGGAATGAATTGGAATTACAGGTAGATGTTTTCAAAGAAAAACGTACCAATATCTTTATGCAGCGTAAGATTATTCCTTCACAGACAGGATTCTTGACTAATCCTTGGGCTAATTTTGGTGAAGTGACTAACCGCGGTGTAGAATTCTCCTTAAACTATAATAAACAAATTAATAAAGATTGGTTTGTAGGTTTCCGTTCTAATTTCACGTATGCTATCAACAGGGTGGACGAATACGATGAACCAGAAACTGTGAAAGGTACATACAGAGGATTGACAGGTCGTTCATTAAATACTTTGTATGGATTGCAGGCAGAAAGATTGTTTACAGAAGATGATTTCGATGCGAATGGTAATTTGAAATTCGGTATACCGACACAGGACGTTGGAGCTTCAAAAGTACGTCCCGGTGATATCAAATATATAGATATGAATGGTGATGGCATTATCACTGATGCGGATGAAGGATACATTGGTGGAACGGTAGACCCGCGTATTGTTTATGGTTTCGGAGGTAATGTAAGCTACAAAAACTGGGATTTGAATTTCTTCTTCCAGGGAACAGGTGATACTTATCGTGTGATTGGTGGAACTACGTATTTCATTCCGGGTAGCGGACAAACATTACAAGGGAATATTTACTCTAATTATAACGACAGATGGACAGAAGAGAACCCTGCTCAAGATGTCTTCTGGCCGAGACTGACGGAGGAGCCTAATAGACAGAATTACCGGAATTCCACATGGTGGAAAAAGAATATGCGTTTTATGCGTTTGAAAACGTTGGAACTTGGATATACTTTACCGCAATCTGTAACTGATAAGATACATTCCAAAGCTATTCGTTTTTACGTGAGTGGTAATAACTTATTTTGTTTCTCTCCTTTCAAACTGTGGGATCCGGAATTAAATACGAACACCGGTCTGCGTTATCCGGCTATGCGTTCTGTAATGTTTGGAGTTGACCTGAATTTCTAATTAAAAAAATGACGATAATGAAACTTAAGAAATATATAGTTGCCGGTTTAATAGGCATTGTATCGTTGGGTTCCTGTACGTATCTTGATAAAGAACCGGATACGGAAATTGACATAGACATGGTCTTTGAGAATAAGACAAAAGTAGAATCATGGCTGGCCAATGTATACAGCCGTATCCCTAATCCGGGTAATGACTGGCTAAATACGTATGGTTGGGAAGTGTTTGCAGATGACTTGACTGCTTCTGCACGCTGGCAGCAATGGGACTGGCCCAATATCACCAAGATTTTTGGTGGATGGACACCGAATACACAATGGGCAGGAAATTTCTGGGATGGTCTTCCGAGAAAAATACGTCAGGCTTATATTTTTATAGAACGTGTACACGCATTACCTGATTCCGACCTTCCTCAGAGAGAAGTGGATTATATGAAAGCGGAAGCACGTTTTCTTGCAGCTTATTATTGGTGGCAATTATTGGAAGCATATGGGCCTATTCCATTCAGACCGAATTATATTGCCCCGACTGACTTTACTCTTTCAGATTTGATGGTGGGACAAAGGCCATTTGATGAAGTTGTCAGTCATTTGGATAATGAAATGTTGGAAGCATCTAAACAATTACCTGCTGTATGGCAGAGTGTGGAGAAATATGGGCGAATAACTTCAGTCATGTGTCTGACTGTTCGTGCGAAGATGTTATTATTTGCTGCAAGCCCGTTAGTAAACGGAAATGAGTGGTATATCGGGCATAAGAATAAAGAAGGTGAGGAATTGTTTAACTCTACTTATAGCCAAGAGAAATGGGTGAAAGCGGCAGAGGCTTGCAAACAATTACTTGATGTGGCAGAGCAAGCTGGTTATCGTTTGTATGTAGAATATAATGATGAGGGAGAAATTGATCCGTTCACTTCACTTGAGAATCTTTGGTTTACAAAATTTCAGGATGGAAACAAGGAAATATTGTTCCCATATACAAAAGAAGATGCTTATCAAAGTTATCAGTTCTACACAAACAAGGCGGTTACTAAAGAATATGGTGGCGGAAATGGTTTGGGCGTATATCAAGGATTGGTGGATGCTTTCTTTATGAAGAACGGACTTCCGAAAGACGATGACAATTCAGAATATGTAGAAGAAGGTTTCTCGACAAAAGTAGAAGCTAGGTCTACCAATTGGACTGGCGGAACAGGGCAAAAGGGAGAAATAACTGCCGAAGGTACATATAATATGTATTGTAACCGAGAGCCACGTTTCTATACGGCAGTGAGCTATAATGGTTCGTGGTATGCTTTGGCAGGGCGTAAATTTGAATTCTTTAAGAATCAGAGAGATAATGACTATACACACGATGCCCCCCAAAATGGTTATTTGGTTCGTAAAAAAGTATATCCGCAAGATAGTCCGAAGAATGGTAGTTATAAATGGCGGCAAATGTTCTTGTATCGTTTGGCAGCTTCCTATTTGGATTATGCCGAGGCCGTTAATGAGGCCTACGATAATAGAGCATCTCGTGAGGATGCATTGAAATATGTGAATAAAGTCCGTGAACGTGCGGGTGTACGTCAATATACGCTGAATACTGTAGCACTGGATGATCCCAAATACATCCATGTTGATGATAATCAATTAGCTGTGCGTGCGATCGTTCGTATGGAACGTCGTGTTGAACTTTGTTGTGAAGGATCACGCTGGTCGGATATTCGCCGTTGGAAAATTGTAGAACAACTTCCGGAGATGTGTGGAGATGATTATGGTATGAACTTTGCAGGAATAAATAGTCAGGAATTTTACAAGAGAACCGTTTTTCAGACCCGTGTTTGGAAAAAGGCGATGTATTGGCTGCCGGTATATATAGATGAGATGAATAAGAACACGAACTTGGTCCAGGCGCCTTTCTGGAATTAATAAAATGAAAAGCATAATTATGAATAAGATAATGAAACTAATATGCTTGCTCTTTCTTATGTCGATAGCAGCGAGCTGTAATAAAGATCCGGAGTATTACGCGCTTGAAACTCCTGTAGATCAGATGCTTTTGAAGGCTTCTTCTACTGAAATTACTTTGGAGAAAGAGAAGGAGAATGAAGTTGCTGTTTTATTTACATGGGATGCTGCGGCTCAACGTGGGGGAGCTGATGCTACTATCACCTATTTTTTCAGAATGTATATGGCAGATTTACATTCTAATGTGACAGATTTGTATGAGATTGAATCGGAGGAACGTTCCATTAGTTTTACGCATAAGGAGTTGAATGATATACTGGCTTCCTGGAGTGTACTTCCTGGAGATAAGGTGACTATTGAAGCAGAGGTTATAGGACAGGTCAATTCATCTGTAGAATACTTGAAACCGGAGTTGTCGAAGACGCAATTGGATGTGATCGGATATGATAAGAATGCTACTGCGATATATATGGTGATGGTGGATGATGCTGGAGAGAAAACTGTTCGCCGAATGACCGAGAAGGTTGTGGGTTCAGGAGTATATCAGTCGACAGCAGAATTGAAGCCATGTGAGTACTTCTTTGCACTTAGTCCGGATTCTGATTATCCATGCTACATGAAAGCTGAGAATGGAGATAATTCTTTGCAATATGTGGCAGAAGCAGGGAATGGTGAGATGTTTGAAAACACAAAGAGCGGTACCTATACAATAGTTGTGGACTTAAATCGTTTGGATGTGAATATCGTTAGTATTTACCCTTTACCGCAAGATGGGATTTGGATTGTTGGCGATGCCAGTACCATCGGATGGGATTGGGGTAAAATGAAAAAGGAAGGTGCATTTGTGAATAATGATCCACGCCATCCAGAACGTTGGACGTATACAGGTAACTTTTATGGCGGTAAAGAGTTTAAGTTGGCGTTGGAGCCGAATGGAGCAGATTTTGCAGGAAAATTCTTTTTTGCTCCTTCACAAGGAGCAAATCCGGGCGTAGAACATGAACTCGGAGAAGCAAGGTATCAGGATAATGGCGGTGACTTGAAATGGATTGTTGCTGATGATGGTAAATACATTTTGACAGTAGACCTTAATGAGATGAAGATATATTTGGAGCCGACTGAATAATCTCCATAAGAAGTAAATTAAAATATGAAAATCATGAAAAAACTGTTTATAATACTATATCTGCTTACTAATATATTTGTATTGGGAGCATGTGGAGATGTGGAAAGTGAGGGTGACCCACAACCACGTGTACCGAGAGTAGAAGTGGAATCTGATGATTATTATGTACAGATTACACAGGAGAATATGGATGGGGTTGCTTTTGTCTACCGTTGGCTGGATATAGAAACAGCATCGAAGTATGTTATGACTTTAGGACTGCAGGTAGATGGAGAAATAACTGAAACAATGGGTGTGGAAGATAAAAGCATACTTACTTATAACGGAGTACGCGAACAGCTTTTTACCAATCAACAGATAATGGAATATATGAAAGCTTTTGGAGTGGACGAAAAAGAAGCTCAGTTTCGCATTACATTGGAAGCGTTTCAGTCGGATGGTATGCCAATTACTTCAGAAATGGACAAAGAATCAAAGACTTCCATAATCCATATTGTATTGGGACCTGGTGTTGAATTGAATTCGAGTATGGAATAGATTAGTAAAATTAATAAAAAACTGAGAACTTATGTTATACTTACAACATACGATTACGCTTGGAATACTCTCCCTGCTTACATGGGGGTGTGGTAACAGCGATAAACAGAAAGGTGAAGCAGAACAAGCTCCATTGGCAGACAAAGTGTGGTATTCAAATCCTGTCATCGATTCCGATAATCCGGATCCGACAGTGATAAAAGCGGAAGACGGATATTTCTATTTGTATGCTACCGGAGGAAATACATGGATACACAAATCCAAAGACTTGGTTCACTGGACTTATGTGGGCGGCGCTTACGAGGATGATAAGAAACCGTCATGGGAACCGGAAGCAGGTATTTGGGCACCGGATATCAATTATATCAATGGAAAATATGTGATGTATTACTCCTTGTCCAAGTGGGGAGGTGGAGCAACTTGTGGTATTGGTGTTTCTGTTTCGGACAAGCCGGAAGGACCATTTACTGATCAAGGCAAATTATTCCGTAGCAATGAGATCGATGTTCATAATAGTATCGACCCTTTCTATATTGAAGATGATGGTAAAAAATATCTTTTCTGGGGAAGCTGGTATGGTATTTGGGGTGTTGAATTGACTGAAGACGGTCTTGGGCTGAAAGGAGGTATTGAAAATGCAAAAGCGACAAAAATACAGGTCGCTGCCAATACTGGAGGTACCAATGCTTATGAAGGATCATATATCTTGAAAAGAGGTAAATACTATTATTTGTTCTGCTCTACAGGCACTTGCTGTGACGGTGCAAATAGTACATACCAGACAGTTGTGTGTCGTTCCACCGAGCTTTTTGGTCCTTATTTGAATAAATCAGGTGACAACATGAATGATAATAAACATGAGGTACTGATACACAGAAATGATGCGTTCCTAGGGACAGGGCACAATGCTGAAATAGTGCAGGATGATGAAGGTAAAGATTGGATTATCTATCATGCTTACCGGACTGCCGATCCATCTTTAGGGCGTGTAGTATTGCTTGATAGAGTTTATTGGGATGACGATGATTGGCCGTATCTCGTAGGGGACGGACCGGTTGTGAAGGCGGAAGCTCCGACTTTCAAGAAGAGTAAGTAGTTGACATAGGGTGGTTGTAGCTATGATAACTGCAACGACCCTATTTTATTCTCGAATTATAAATTTATTGCTTTTAAATGTTATCATGAAAAGAGGATCATTGCTTTTACTCTGTGTCATGCAGAGTTTTATATTTGTATTGCATGCGCAAAACACACAGCGAAATATTGCTTATACAGATGATAATGTAAGATTTACAGTCATTTCTGATGGAGCAATCCGTCTGGAATATGCACCGGATGGGAAATTCGTAGACGATAGATCTCACATCGTTGTGAATCGTAACTATCCCCAAGTAGATTACAAGCTAAAAACAAGAGGGGGATGGGTTGAAATAACGACTTCCAAAATGAAGATGCGTTATAAGAAAAACAGTGGACAGTTTACAGATAAGAACTTGGTTATCACTGCCTCTAAAGAAATATTACCTTTTACTTGGAAACCCGGTATGCAACAGAAGGGCAACTTGAAAGGAACCTATCGTACATTGGATGGTATGGATGGTGATACACAGACACAAACATGGGTGGCTGATACAAAGAAAGGTGATAAACTGAAACTGGAAGATGGTCTGTTGGCTACTGACGGTTGGACTCTGATTGATGATTCTCAGGGACTTTTGTTTGATGATAATAAAGATTGGGATTGGGTGAAAGAGCGTCCGGCTAATGGCGGACAGGATTGGTATTTCATCGCATATGGACATGACTATAAAGCTGCCTTGAAAGATTATACCCTCTTTGCGGGAAAAGTACCATTACCTCCCCGGTATGCATTTGGTTATTGGTGGTCACGCTATTGGTTATATTCTGACAGGGAGTTCCGTAATCTGATTGATAATTTCCATACTTATCAGATTCCTTTGGATGTATTGGTGGTAGATATGGACTGGCATTATACAGAACAAGGAAAAGGTGGTTGGACCGGTTGGACATGGAATCGTGATTTATTCCCGAACCCAAAGGAGTTTTTGGGATACTTGAAACAGAATGATGTGAAAATCACCCTTAACTTACATCCGGCGGATGGAGTAGCTTCTTATGAAGAAAAATATCCTGGATTAGCAAAAGATATGGGAGTCGATCCTCAGTCCAAACAGACTATTCCATGGATAAATTCAGATAAGAAGTTTATTAAAAATATGTTTAAGAATGTATTGACGCCAATGGAGAAAGATGGTGTTGATTTTTGGTGGCTGGACTGGCAACAAGGGATATATGATCCGAAGGTGAAGAATTTGAGCAACACTTGGTGGATTAATTATGCTTTCTTTAGTAATATGGAAAAGAACAGGGACACACGTCCGATACTATATCACCGTTGGGGAGGTTTGGGTAATCATCGCTATCAGGTGGGTTTCTCCGGTGATGCAGTTGTTTCATGGAAATCATTAGATTTTCAGCCTTACTTCAACTCGACAGCTTCCAATGTATTATATGGTTATTGGAGTCATGACCTGGGAGGACATATCGGTGAAAGTATAGATCCGGAAATGTACACTCGTTGGTTGCAATTCGGAGCCTTAAGCCCGATTATGCGTACACATTCTCAAAAAAGTGCCGGTTTGAATAAGGAACCATGGGTATTCAACAAAGAATATTGTGATGTTCTTCGTAAGACAATCCAGCAACGTTATGAGATGGCGCCTTATATTTATACAATGGCTCGTAAAGGTTATGATGAAGGATTATCACTTTGCCGTCCGATGTATTATGATTATCCGGATAATAAGGAAGCATATGAATTCCGTAATGAATATATGTTTGGAGATGATATTCTGGTTGCTCCTGCCACAGCTCCTGCAAAAGATGGTTATGTACAAGTGCGTGTGTGGCTGCCCGAAGGTGAATGGTATGAGTTGCATACAGGCACCTTACTGAAAGGAGGACAAATAGTGGAACGTCCTTTTGCTATTGATGAATATCCGATTTATGTAAAAGCGGGAGCGGTATTACCGATGTATACAAGAAAGGTGATGAACCTGAACGGTAATGATGAGGAGGTTGTTGTTACCGTATTCCCTGGTGGAAATGGAATTTCGTCCTTTAATTTCTATGAAGATAATGGAAACGATAAGAACTATGCTTCGGAATATGCTGTGACTAAATTAACATCTTCCAGCCAAGGGCAGGAACGAACGATTGTTATCGGTAAACGTGATGGTCAATATAAAGATATGCCTGAATCTCGTTCATTCAAAGTGAAAGTGCTCTCATCACTTGTTCCTCAGTCTGTCACTGTAAATGGTCAACCTGCCAAATATGAATATTTGGGTGAAGAGTTTGCTCTTTCGGTTGATTTGTCTGTTTTGTCGTGTGATCAGGAAAAGGTTATTAAAATAGTTTATCCTACGGAAACAGCTGATATGAACGGCTTGTTGGGAGTATCTAGACGAATTGCTAAATCTATGGAGCAGTTAAAATACCGTGATTCATATATTTGCTTCAAGGAAGAATTTGGTAAAATGGGAAGTCTGAGTGAAGCGGTAATCTATGCACCGGAGAAGATCTCTTCTTTAGTTTCCGATTTTTGGAAAAGTTATACTGACCTCCCGGAGGTTTTGAAGCGTCAAGGTTTGAATGACGAAAATAAAGCTTGGTTTTTGCAATCTATTTGCTGGAGCAAGCAATAGTATGAGAAATGTAATAGTGGGGTGATAAAAGCATCCCACTATTTTTTTTATAAGTAATGAAGGGCAAGCCAGATACTGTAGTTGATATTTTCTGATGTTGCTCCGTTTTAGAAAATGTTTGTATTTTTATGACCATTTATATAACTATGCTATATGTAACATCACTTTCGGGGGGGGAGATATAGGCTGGATGATAATAGAGGAAAGCACACAACATAATAAAATAGTAAAAGTGCTCCAAAACATACTTGAGATAGTCGTTTTATAAGTTCTTGACCTGTTTTTGTCATTTATTGAACCGTTATTTTTATTCTATTAATAGGATAGCGTTTTATTTTGCATTTCGTTAATAGTGCGCATTGGAATAATGTATAGTTATTTTTTCTTTTGATTTTTATATTTATTGTTTAACGAATAATTAAATACAATGAAAAACCTTTTTAAAACAAAAAAAGGAGGGAAACAGGTTAGGTTTGTATTGTTTTCCTTGATTTGCCTGGGTGGATTGGGTAGTTGCATGGACAAAAATGTGGAAGTAAATCTTCCGTCTTATGTAGCTTCTGATCCTAATGTTGAAGTTGTTTTTACTGACTATTCTCCCTTAGAAGGTGCTGTGCGCACGAACATGTTTATCAATGGTAGTAATTTTGGGACTGATCCTTCACTGATACGAGTGGTTGTTGGTGGTAAGGAAGCGAAAGTTGTTAGCTCTTCCGGTACACAGATTTATTGTATTGTTCCTTCCCGTGCGGATGGAGGATTTGTGCAGGTGGATATATTGAATAAGGATAAAAGCTTGAATGCCACCTATACATTTGAACAAAAGTTTTCTTATCAGTATAATGTAGTTGTCGGCACGTTGTGCGGTGTAGTAGATAGTGAAGGTAATACTTCTATTACGGATGGTAATTTTGATAAAGCAGGAACTCAAACTCCTCTTGCCATGTACTATGACGAATCATCAGGCGAACGTTGCATTTATTTTTTCGAGAATGAACATAGTTTACGTAAAATCTATCTAGATAAAGATTCCATAGCTACTGTGATTACCAATGGTGCTGCTGGTTGGAGTAGTGCTCCGAGTGGGCTTGGCTGGAGTGTGGGCAGGGATACTATGTTTGTGAACTGTCCGCAGGGGAATGTAGAACGTGCAGGAGCTTATTATCTACTTCGTAAAGAAAATTTTAAAAATTCTTATCCGGCTTTAAATGGGGATGATTTCAATACATTATTCACACATCCTATAGATGGTACTATCTTTTTGTGCCGTGGTCGTGATGCTACGCTTCATAAAGCGGTTTGGAATGAGAAGACACAAATGTGGGATCCGAAGCAGATTGCCAAGATGGGACCAAGCGGCTGGTTTCAATGTGTTACTTTTCATCCAAGTGGAAACTTTGCTTATTTAATAGCACGTGATAAGCAATGTGTGATGAAAGCAGAATATAATTGGGCTGGTAAATATCTGGAAACTCCTATTACTTTTGCTGGAGAGTTCGGGTCATATGGTTACAAGGACGCATCCCAAAATTCAGCCCGTTTCGATAATCCAATGCAGGGGTGTTTTGTGTTGAACGAAGAATATGTGGCAGAGCAACGTTCAGATGTATATGATTTTTATCTTACTGATGCTGCCAATCATTGTATTCGTAAGATCACTCCTGATGGTATTGTTACAACGTTTGCTGGTCGTGGAAGTTATTCGACAGATCAAATAGTATCAGGATATATTGATGGTGATCCTCGTGAAACAGCACGTTTCAACTATCCTTTAGGACTTTGTTATGAAGAGTCTACAGGTACTTTCTATGTTGGTGACAACGGTAATCACCGTGTTCGTACCATTGCATTGCAGTAAATTGATGATTAATACACAATTCTTATTTTATGAAGAAATTTTTATTTATGATATTATTACTGACAACAGGTTGCGTCATTGATATGTATGCCCAGAGTCAGACGATAGAGGTAACCGGTATGGTCAGAGATGCCGAAAAGATACCTTTGGCTGGAGTCAATATTTCGGTAAAGAATGTTGCAGGTTTGGGAGTTATCACTAATATTGATGGTGAGTATAAGATCAAAATAGCTCCTTACAGTACGCTGATCTTTTCTTATATAGGATTTGAAACACAAGAAGTCCTGATAAAGGATAATATGAGTAAGGTTGATGTCACATTGCGCGAATCTTCTGCGAGTGTGATCGATGAAGTGGTTATCACTGGTACAGGTGCTCAAAAGAAGATAACAATGACAGGTGCAGTTTCTACGGTAGATGTGGATGTGCTTAAGTCATCTCCTACTTCAAGTCTGGTAAATGCATTGGCAGGAAATGTTCCTGGTGTGTTAGCGAGGCAGACTTCCGGTAGACCGGGAGCCAATATGTCGGAATTCTGGATTCGTGGTATTTCTACTTTTGGGGCAGGCTCCGGAGCATTGGTTTTGGTAGATGGATTTGAACGTAGCCTGAATGAAGTCAATGTGGAAGATATTGAGTCGTTCTCCGTATTGAAGGATGCTTCGGCTACAGCAATTTATGGTAGTCGTGGTGCGAATGGCGTAGTGTTGATTACTACTAAGAGAGGTAAGGCTGGTAAAATTAATATCAATGCGAAAGTGGAAACTTCTTATAATACACGTACCATGACTCCTGACTTTGTAGATGGTTATACTTACGCTACCATGCTGAACGAATCACGTACAACTCGTTCTCAACAGCCGATGTATTCCCAAGATGAGTTGAGACTGATTCAGACAGGACTGGATCCAGATTTGTATCCGAATGTGGACTGGATGGATGTATTGTTAAGAGACGGTGCAATGACTTATCGTGCTAATCTTGATATAAGTGGCGGTGGTTCTGTGGCACGCTACTTTGTGTCAGCAAGCTATGTTAGCGAGGGGGGGATGTATAAGACAGACGGCAAGTTGAAAGATTATAATACAAATGCCAATTATCAGCGTTGGAACTATCGTATGAATGTAGATTTTGACGTTACAAAGACCACCATGGTGACGGTGGGTGTTTCAGGCTGGCTTTCTACTCAAAATGATCCGGGACTTGGTTCTGATGCATTGTGGAAGTCTGTAATGGGACAGACACCTATTAATATGCCAGTGATTTTTTCGAACGGAAGAATTCCGGCCGCTGGAACAAGTGAGCGTACTAATCCATGGGTAATTGCTACACAAACTGGTTATTATGAGGAGTGGCAGAACGTAATTCAAACGAATGCAACTTTGGACCAGAAATTGGATTTTATAACGAAAGGTTTGAAGTTTACCGGACGTTTTGGATTTGATACTTATAACAATAACTATCGTAATCATAAGCAGTGGCCTGAACAATGGCAAGCCGAACGTCAGCGAGATTCTAACGGTGAAATCGTTTTCAAAAAAGTGGCAGAGAAACAGTTGATGTTTCATGAGTCTTCTGCTTCAGGTAACCGCAGGCAGTTTTTGGAGGCTATTCTGCAATATGATCGTAGATTCGGCGATCATTCGGTGGGCGGTACGTTGAAATATACTCAGGATGAATATGTCAACACACAAAGTACAGCCGGCTATGATTGGCTACCTAATAGGCACATGGGACTTGCTGGCCGTGTTACCTATGGATGGAAATATCGCTATATGGTTGATTTCAACTTTGGTTACAATGGTTCAGAAAATTTTGCCCCAGGTAACCAATTTGGTTTCTTTCCTGCATATTCAGTAGCATGGAATATTGCGGAAGAACCTATTATTAAGAAGAATCTGAAATGGATGAATATGTTTAAGCTTCGTTATTCTTATGGTAAGGTAGGTAGTGACAATATTGGAACTCGTTTCCCTTATCTGGAGCTTTTTGAAAGTAGAAATCCTTATAATTGGGGAGATTACAATACTCCTAATGTGGATAATGGACAGATTTATAAGCAGATATCTTCTTCTGGTGTGACATGGGAGATTGCTACTAAGCATGATATAGGTGTTGACTTCTCTCTATGGGATGACAGGTTTACTGGTACTGTAGATTACTTTCATGAAACACGTGATGGAATCTTTATGCAGCGTCAAAGTTTACCAGGAACTTTAGGTCTGAGTTATCTTACCCCTAGTGCGAATGTAGGTAAGGTACGTTCTACCGGTTTTGATGGAAATGTTGCTTTCAAACAGGATATCGGCAATGTCAGTCTGACTGTACGCGGTAATTTCACTTATAGTAATAATAAGATTCTAGCTGCTGACGAGGCAAATAGTGCATATCCTTATATACGTGATACTGGGTATCGCGTCAATCAGGCGAAAGGTTTGATAGCTCTTGGCTTATTTAAGGATTATGATGATATACGTAACAGCCCTCAGCAAACAGAATGGGGAACAGTAATGCCTGGTGATATTAAGTATAAAGATGTGAACAGTGATGGCGTGATTAATGATAGTGATAGGGTGCCTATTGGTTCTACAACCCGTCCGAATTTGATTTATGGTTTTGGTATGTCTGCTACATGGAAAGGGTTTGATGTGAATCTGCATTTCCAGGGTGCTGGTAAATCCTCTTTCTTTATTGATGGGTTCGGAGTCAGGCCGTTTAGTGGTGGTGATTGGGGTAACATTCTTACGGATGTAGTAGGAAACTACTGGAGTCTTGGCACGAATGAGAATCCTGATGCCAAATATCCTCGTTTGACTTGGCAGAATAACAGTAACAATAACCGTGAATCGACATATTGGTTGCGTGATGGTTCATATTTACGTCTGAAAACGGTAGAGGTGGGTTATACACTTCCAAAGAACATCAGCCGTGCCATCTTGATGAATAATGTACGCATCTTCTTTATCGGGACAAATCTGTTAACATTCTCTAAGTTCAAATTATGGGATCCTGAAATGGGGAGCTCTAACGGGCAGCAGTATCCATTGTCTAAAATACTCACTTTAGGTTTAACTGTTAATATATAATACGAAATATGAAAAAGAAACATATATTGTTTTCCACCATTATCAGTATGGGAATGATGGTTTCCTCTTGTTCTGATTATTTGAGCGTGGAGGGGAAATTGGGAGAAAATACCCAGAGTTTGGAAAATATATTTGAAAATAAAGAATGGTCGGAACAATGGTTGGCGACTGCGTACGCTTGGCTGACATGGAGTAACATCGATATTGGTTCGAAAGATAACTGTATCACTAACTTTTCCGACGATATGTGTTATAGCGACCGTAATCTTGAATATCGTGTATTCAAATATTGTGAATATGATGAGAATTGGAAACAAGACTCTTGGGCACAAGCTTATGATGGTATTCGTCATGCCTCGATTTTTATTCAGAATATTGACCGAAATAAAGAAATGACTCCGGATGAAATTGTTGATTATAAAGCACAGGCCCGTTTTGTACGCGCTTATTTCTATTGGAAGTTGTTGCAAAAGTACGGTCCTATACCAATTATACCTAATGATGGTGTGATGGACTATAATGCTGCTTATGAGGATCTTTATATCCCACGTAGCACGTATGACGATTGTGTCAACTATATTGCAGAGGAAATGAAGCTTGCAGCGAAAGACCTACCATTGAAACGTGATACACGTAATATGGCACGTCCTACTCGTGGAGCAGCTTTGGCAACTCGCGCAAAAGCATTGCTTTATGCTGCCAGCCCTCTCAATAATCCGCGTCCAACTGATACTGAACGTTTCACGGATTTGGTGGATGATGAAGGACGCTATCTGATGGCTCAAGAATACAATGAAGAAAAGTGGGCAAAGGCGGCAGCAGCTGCTCGTGATGTGGTAGAACTTGGTCGTAAGGGTGTGTATGAGCTACATACGGTCTCAGCTCACTCTACTGGTACAATTGATAATCCGGCAACGATTGCTCCTCCTACGCATGCGGTATATTCTCATGCGGATTTTCCTGCAGGATGGCGGAATATTGACCCGTTACAGTCTTACGAGACACTTTTTAATGGAGTGATTTTTCCTTCGGAAAACAAAGAGATGATTTTTACAACCGGACAGAACAACGGAGATATCAATACGATGATTCAACATCAGATGCCAATAGCATTCGGAGGTTATAATTGTCATGCTATGACAGGTAAGCAATGCGATGCCTATCAGATGAATACCGGAAAACCTTTTGATAAGACGAAAGACTGGACGGGTGATGAAAATTATGTGAGTGCCGAGGAAGCAGCTAGTGGTGATTGGGCACCATTGGTGGAAGGTGTGAATAAACAATATGGACATCGTGAACCACGTTTTTATGCTACGGTAGCATACAATGGTTGCTTATGGAATGGTACTAATGCTGTACAGTCGTATGACCGGAATCTAATCATATGGTATTATCGTGGTGAAGAGAGTGGCTGGAGTAATTCAGGTGATCGTTGGTTGGCTACTGGTATTGGGATCAGGAAATTTGTTAGTTCTCGTGACAACTTTAAGACAGAGGGAGGGGTTATCTCAAAGCCTGTGATTGGTATTCGTTATGCTGACGTGTTGTTATGGTATGCAGAGGCATTAAATGAATTAGGTGCGAGTACTTATCAGATTCCTTCATGGGATGGAACTCAGTCTTATGATATTTCACGTGATAAGAATGAAATGAGTTATGCTATTTCCAGAGTTCGTATTCGTGGAGGAGTTCCCGATTTTGGATCAGATGTTTATGAGAATGCTGATGAGTTCCGCAAGCATTTGAAGCATGAGCGCCAGATAGAGTTATTTGCAGAAAACAGTCGTTACTTTGATCTGCGCCGTTGGAAGGATGCCGAATATGAGGAGTCGCAGCAGATGTATGGTTGCAATGCATATATGAGTAAAACAGAAAGAGACTTATTTCATACTCAAGTGATCAATTCGAACTTGCCGACTACTTTTAGCCGTAAAATGTATTTCTGGCCGATTTCCCATGATCAGTTGAGAAGAAACTTGCGTCTGACTCAGAACCCGGGATGGACATATTATGATTAACCTTATTAAATGGAAAAATATGAAAAATTATATCGTATATTTTATATTGTTATTAACGCTTGTTCTGACTGGTGCATGTAACAATGAATGGGTGGAAGAAGTGTATGTGCAAAATGTCGGATTGAAAGCCCCTGTCAATAGTAAGGGAGTGACTGATGTATATTTGCGTTATCAAGCGAACGGTGAAGTGACTTATCGGCTACCGGTGATTGTAGGTGGCTCTACTATGAATGAAAGAGATCTGGATGTTGCTATTGATGTGGATCCGGATACATTGATTGGTTTGAATGAAGCTCGCTGGAAACAACGTGAAGACTTGTATTTTCAATTGCTGGATAAGAAACACTATGAGTTTGCCTCTCCTACTTGTCATATTCCGGCTGGGGAATGTCAAGGTTTGTTTGATATTAAATTCAAATTTAGCGGACTGGATCTTGTTGATAAATGGGTACTTCCATTGACGATTTTGGATAGTGACTCGTATGATCCGAATCCACGCAAGAATTATCGTAAAGCACTTCTCCGTGTGATGCCGTTTAATGATTATTCAGGAGCTTATGGGGCCACCAATATGTTTGTATATATGATGGATAATACGAGTGCTATGGTTTCAAGTACACGTACCTTGCATGTAGTGAGTGAGAATCAATGCTTCTTCTATGCCGGAGTCATTAGTGAAGAATTGAAGGATAGAGATAAATATAAGATTGTGTTGACTTTTAACGAAAATGGGACACTGACAGCTGAACCTGCCGATCCGACTAATGCCATGAACTTCCGACTTATAGGAGATGCGCCTACTTATACGACTAGCATGTCTTTAGATGAAGTAACTCCTTATTTGGAACATCATTTCACGACGATTTATATGTCATATACGTATGATGATGTGACAACGTATGAAGATAAAGATATCGTTGTACCTTGTCGTGCTGAAGGTAGTATGTTGATGGAACGAAAAGTTAATAGCTTGATTCCTGATACAGACCAAGCTATTCAGTGGTAAAAATGGGAAATATGCCGCAAGAGTAAGATCTTATTGTCTGATATTTATTGATACAAAATATCGTGAGATGATATTCTGTAGAATAAAGCGGAAAGTCAGTTTATAAATAGAGAGAAGGCTATCTTATTATATATAAGTTAGTTTTCTCTTTATTTTTTCAGCAAAAAAACAATAGGTTCTTGACAAATGCTTTTTATTTCCTGATTAGTATCAGAAATGGTGTATCGGCTATAGGCAAAAAGGCTACAAATTTCATGAAATTTGCAGCCTTTTTGTTGTAATAGATAGAGTTGAGAACTCGGAAATCCGATTGCAAAGTTTTTAATAAACTCAAATACTGTTCTTAATAAACTACTCAAAGGTTTATTTAAAACGTGATATCCGTTTATATGGGAAATTGTTCATATTTTTGTATATTTTCAAGTTTGCGTTTGGAATACTCTTTGCTAAAGGTAACTATAATAAACAAATTAGAAAGTAATCTAATGATACAAGTTATTCGTTTTATGCAAAATTTAGACGTGAAGTTCCAGTATGAAACGGGTTCCTTTGGTATAACTGGTATCTAGCGTCAGGCTACCATTCATTTTTGCGGCGATAAGTGAGCAGATTGGTAATCCTAGTCCATCTCCTGTAGTGAGGTCTTTCACTTCCGTGAAAGGCTTGAAGATATTTTCCTGTTGCTCTGCCGGAATACCGATTCCCGTATCCGTCACGATAAACTGATGAGTGTGTGCACCACGTTTCTTGAACTCAAGGCTGATACGTCCTTGTTCGGTGTAGAAGGCTGCATTTTTCAGTAAATAGAGAAGGATACGTTCCAGTTGCTCCTTGTTTGTCTTTACCTGAAGTTTGGGAGCGTTGACTGAAGGAGTAACATCTATTTTTATATGCTCCTTAACCTTATCCATTACATTTTCGCAGAAAGTTCCTACGTTGATTTCACCCAATTCATAGAGTTCGGTTAATGAATTCTCTAATGAAGACAGCTCCTGGATATCATCGCTGAATTTCTTCAGAGCAGCGACCTGGCTCTGCATTTGACTCGCTTCTTGAGGGGCTTTCTGTAAAAGTTCATTCGCAGAAGTAGCTAACGTATTCAAAGTTGGCTCCATCTGTGAAGATATGTTCTGTATGAATTTGGTTTTTAATTCATTATGTTCATTGGCAATCTTCACACTTTTCTTTAATTTGCGGTTGCCGGCGATAAATTTCAGTAATATGGCGGCTAGTATTGCCAGTCCGGCTACGAGGATGACTACAAGAACACACAGACCTATAATGATGTATTGTTTGGCTGATAGCGTGTCGTCTTTTTCTTGTATAGTCAGTTGGCTTTCGTCATATTTCCTTTTCAGTACATTCAGTTCGTCTTGAGCTGTCAGCGCTTTTACGGAGTCTGTCCAAACGATGTAACTTTCATAGGTGCGTTCCATTAAAGGGGCGTTATTGGCTTTACGGGCAATTCCGATAAGTTTTTTGTAGCAATCACTCACTTTGGCGTAGTCTTTCTTTTCCTTGTATTGATTAATTAGTTTGCGGAAACAGGCATCACCTTGTGTGTTTTGGTTAAATGTATAGTAATAGTTGGCTTTTGTGTACAGTAAAACCTCTGTCAGTGAGTCATTCTTGGCAAGGTTAGCAGTTTCCTCCAGTTTATTCAGCTGTGTTTTTGCCTGAGCTGGATTTTTAAGTGCCGTGTACATCTGCAACCGCTCCTTGTTCACGAGGAAGCGGAGGTCATAAAAGACTTTCTTTTGATTTTGCTCTCCGGCCCATATAAGTTGGTCCATGTCACGACAAAGTTCGAATCCTTCTTTGTAAAAGTTCTCTCTGACGTATAAAGCGTTGGCCTGAACACCACATTCTATTGCCTGTGGATAGTTTTCGCGGGTTGCAAATGCTTCGTATGCCTTTTTGAATAGGTAACGTGCTTTGATGTAATCTTTTTGATTGAGGCTACTTTGTGCTTGTTCTTTTAATTCTGTGGCTCTGTCACGGGGAGTTTGAGCATAAGTCATTATACTCAAACAAAATGTCATTAAAATAGCTATTATCGATTTTCTCATATTAGAATTTATTTATTTGTTACAAATGTAAAACAAATATATGAAAAAAGATAGTGCTGATGATGAAATAATTCTCTTCTGTTTGTATTCATTGTTATTATCCTGCCCAGTTCTCTCTGTCGAGATTCCGATAACTGATAGCCTCTGCCAAATGATTGGGGAGTATTTGTTCTGCTCCTTCCAAATCGGCGATTGTACGGGCAACTTTTAAAATCCGGTCATAGGCTCGGGCAGACAGATTGAGCCGTTCCATAGCATTTTTCAGTAATGCGAGCCCTTTGGCATCCGGTTGAGCATACATTGCAAGCAGTTTGCTGTTCATTTGTGCATTGCAATAAATTCCGGTATATTCGGTGTAGCGTCTTTCCTGCATTTGACGGGCTTTTATCACTCGTTGCCTGATGATATTGCTCGATTCTCCCTGTCTTTGATCGGAAATCTTATCAAAGGGTACAGGTACAATCTCTATCTGAATGTCGATGCGATCTAATAATGGACCGGATATCTTATTCAAGTACTTTTGAACCTGTCCGGGGCTGCATACGCATGCTTTTGTCGGATGGTTGTAATATCCACAGGGGCATGGGTTCATGGATGCAATCAGCATCAGATTGGCCGGATAGCTGATAGTACTTTTGATGCGGGAAATAGTGATCTGGCGGTCTTCCAATGGTTGACGCAACACTTCCAACACTCCTCGGTTGAATTCCGGCAATTCGCTATTCTTAAAATACTTGCACCATTGTAGAAACTTTCTTATCTTTGCGAGAGGTAAAGACTATTATCTGTGCTATTATATTGCATTATAGATAGTTAGCTAATAGTCTTGATTGCAATAATATTAAATGTAACAGATATGAGAGCTGCATTTTTGATTAGGTGCTCAACTAAGAAGCAAGACTATGAGCGACAGGTAAATGACCTAACTAGACTGGCTAAGAAGTTTGGTTATACGTCAAGTGATAATATGATATTTGGTGAGCATATCACTGGTAAAGATGATGCAAGTAAGAGAGATAGGCAGTCTATTCAACGTCTAAAAGATGCTGCTATTAATAAGGAATTTGATGTCGTTTTAGTGTCGGAAGTTAGCCGAATGAGTCGTGACCCTATGTCGGGTCGGTTATATGTTAGACAGCTTATCAACATGGATATTCCTGTGTATTTTAGGGATATTGATACTTGGACTATAGACCCTGTAACTGGCAAGAAAGTTAGAGATGCTGAAACTATTATAGGTGCTGCCTTTGATGCTGCTTGGAAATACATAAAGAGTATGAAAACACAAATAGCATCTGGTAGACGTGATGAACTGGATAACAATCAAATGAGTATAGGACAGCCCTTCTTTGGTTATAAAAGATATGGTGGTAGAGATAAGGGTAAGAAGAATAGTTGGGTGATAAATGATGATGCCGCTAAAGTTGTGGTAGATGTATTTGAAGAATATGTTAAAGACGGTGCAACACTGAAATCTACAGCTTTGGCTATTACTGCCAAGTATGGTGAACAATTTAATAAGAAATTCAGCATAGGGACTATAGAGCATATTTTAACCTTTGAACCTTATTGTACTGGTATAAAGGTTGTATCTCTTACTGACCCAGATACAGAAGATGTAGATGAGTTTGAAGTCGAGATACCTACTATCATAACTAGGGCTATGTTCGATAAAGCCACCACTAAGAGAGCTACAAATAGAACTGCTAGAACTCCTTATCCAAAACAGGCTACTTATATATTGAGTAAACTTCTTAAATGTCCTATCTGTGAACACTCATTAACTCCACAGAAACGTGGTGGAGATAAGGGGGATAAATATAGATTGATGAATGGGAAGGTAGCTATTAGGTGGTCATGTATGTCGGGTATCAATAATGCTACAGATTGTAGTAGTCGCATTACAATTAGTAATGAGAAATTAGAAGCTATTATTTGGGGCTTAGTTAAACAGGAGTTAATAGGATTTGCCAATTTGAATGATGAGGATAGAGTAGCTAGGGTGGTGGAACTTACCGATAAAATAACCAATTTGGAAATGAATATAGCCAACTTTACATCTCATATATCTAACATGGATAGATTGATAGAAAGAGCTTATAGTGCTTATATGGATGCTCCGGATTCTGTAATGGATATAGCTAAAGATAAGTACTATAAAACCCTAACTAAGTGTGAGAATGAGAGAGCGGAGTGCAAGGATAAGATAGAAGCTTTAAATGTAGAGAAGTTAAGATTGGAGAATATGAGGACGTTCTTCAACCAACCTACCTTGCCAAAGGATGCCATTGAGAAGGCAGAATCAGACCCTATTAAAATGAGGAACTTAGTAATGGAACTAGTAGACAAGATATATCCTTATAGGATTACAACCTATGTATCACCAGCTACTAATAGGATAATGAAGAATGGTATAGTTCTATTGGAAGTATATACTATAAATGGAATTTATAATGTCCTATATGACGGTAATCAGAGGAATAATAAGGTAGCCTATTATATTAGCGGTAATTATGCCACATTCCAAAATGGAAAGAATAAGCTTGATGCTTATGATGCCGGAGAGTACTTTGTTATCTCTAATGCCACATTGGTGACTGAAACAGAAGATGTAGATTTAACAGTAACCTTTAATGAACTGATAAAGATATGTATGCAGAATGGTTGGGAAATAGATTATACTTACAAGATGTAATATTTCACTGAATATAATTATTAACTAGTAAATGTGGTTGATTAAATTGAAAATGAGGTTGTGCCAATGTCTTGACACAACCTCACGAAAGATGCTATTGGGCGTTTAATGCAGCTAAAGCTGCTTCTAAAGCTTCTTTAGACATGCCACTCAATAACTGTGCTTGACTTGAATGTTTCAGTTCTGTACAGTTCTTAATCCATTCACTGTAAACTGCTATTCTTGCATCACACCAAGAAACAAGGTCGGAAGCTGTTGCTCCCTCTTTATACCACATTCCATAAGTTCTATGCATTTCTGCACGTTTACGTTCTTCAGCACTCTTTACATTTGCATTTTCCAAATTTGACATAGTTTTAATTATTAAGTTAATAATACATTTATTACCAGCAAACCTTACTGGATATTCAGATTATAAGCTAGTAAATTAACTATTATCTGGAAATGCGTTGCAAATGTAGTATGAAATTTAATAACCTCAAAGGAATAATAAGGATTTCTTGTATGATAATTAATTCTTATATAATAATTGATTTATACGTAATATTGTATCTAGCCTATCAAGTATTATCTAAACAAGTTATTTGAATGGCTAGGTAATAATACTACTAGTCCATACTAATAGAGCTATTAGAAGCAAGTACATGGGAATTTACTAAAATAGGATATATGGTTATACAAAGACTTTATATCCTACGTTTCTCATCATATCCTAGATTATAGAACTTCTTAAACATCTCCCAAATGTAGCCAATAAATCCAATTATGATGAATGGCAGGAAAGGCAGAAGAAGGCTGTTCCAACCATAGCCCAAACACAACCCTACAATTACGCCAATGACATATAAGGCTGTTATAATCCCACAGCCTATCATTACCCCTCTTCCTCCTGCCATTGCGTATTTAATTGGAGCATTAGGAGTAAAGAAGTCTGGTTCTTTATTCTCTGATTGATTATTCATAGATTAGTTATATTAATTAATAATACGTGTTATGTTTGAAATAAAGTTATTGATTATTAGCCAATTAAACTAATGTAAGAATGTTAAGTATTGTTACTTGGTGGTATATAATCATCTGGTACATCATGCGGTTCACGTGGGTCTTCAAACCAAACTCTATCTACTTTGTCCAGTTCTGCACATACTTCCTCTGCTGTCATTTCTCCTGCATTGAATTTGGCAAATAAGTCTCTGGTAAATTCACTGTACTCTCTATTACTCATTTCTATCATAATTCATTCCTCCTATTAATGCTGTACCTACTGCTGTAGGATATATAAAATATCTACCTGTCAATGCATTCCATACTCTCTTAGGATGTTTCATATTTAAGTACTTAGTTATAAATGCATGTTCATTACCAGATTCAGAGAACTCCTTAAGCATCTGCTCTAAAGCTTGTCTGCCTGGATATTCTTGTCCTGGTTGTAATCCTAACCTCTTACCTAGTTCCATTGTATTAGCGGCTGCTTCTCCTCCCTCAAACAAGTATTTATAAGTTTCTAAGTCCGGAGCTTCATTCTCTGGAATTAATAACTTCCTAGTTTTAAAGTCGTAAAAATCAGTAGTATTAGCCTTACGTTTAACATGTTCAAACAAATTACCTCTTATTGGCATCCTGTCCTTATCAGCCATTCCATAATATCCTCTATGCAAGGTTTCATGGTATGCAGTTGGATGTAAGTTATAATGCTTATTATACTGTAGTATATCTTTAGAAGGGTCTGCATCAAATGCTACCCTACCAGCAAACTCCCCATTAGGATAAGTAATCGTTTCATAATCTGGCGTTACTTTAACTCTAGCCCTCTCTGCGCCATTTGGGTATGGTGTAAAATGTTCATATCCTAATCTCTGCGCTAGTCTCTTATTATACAAATCAGTCTCCTTCTTTACGTCTGATTCCAAGAAATCTATAGCTTCCTTAGTTCCCTTATCTACATCACTATGTATCTTATCCATATTCCAACTTCTATCTGGATTAAGATTAACCTCTAAATTCTTAGCGGGATATTTATTAGCTGCTTTAACAACCTTCTTACCAACTCGTTTAAGTGCCTTTAATGGCTTCTCAATAAAGTTGGGAAGTAATAGTAATCCTGCGCCCAAGGCGGCTTGACCATAATTACCAGACCTAGCATCTTGGTATATATCTTTAGCTGATTCTATATCACCTAATGGAGTAGTTGCAGATAGTATCTCTTTACCCATATTACCAACAGTTCTCCTTCCTCTATCTACAGCACCTGCTAGATTAATATTCCTAGGAGTAACTGTTACTTCTGGTAAAGTTACATTATTCATACCATTCTCATTAGTAACTGGCAATACTATATTACCTCTCTTATCATAACCTCCCATATATTTAATAGGTTGTGCAGGTTCTTGATATTTAATAATCATACCATTCTCACCTTTAGGAATACCATTATATACCCCAGTAAGTACTTTAGCATAATTAGTAGCTTCTGCATATCTTCTCTTGCCTTTATTAGAACCAGTAAGCTTAGCTACAAACTTATTAATATCATCATTCTCATCAAAGTCATATAGTCTCTTTAAGAATTGTACCTTATCTGCTGCATACTCATCCATAGAATTATAAGACCTAAACTTCTGCTTAATAGCTTCACCTTTAGCATTCTTATCATTACCAGTTACATAATCACCTTTCCATGAACTACCAGTAGTTAAATTGCCAAAGTTGTATTTACCTTGTGCAGACTTACCCCAACTAGATTCTAATGCGTCTTGTGCTAATAACATTCTAATTGCATTATCATTAGTAATACCTGCCTTCTTATAGGCATTAATAAGTTCTGTAGACCATTGCTTTCTGTTAGTGTATGGACTCTTCCAAGTTGAGTTGGCAGTAACAGGTTTATTGGTAACAGGTTTACTAGCTACTGGCTTATTAATTACTGGCTCTACTGTAGGATTATTAGCTACTACATCAGTTTCATTAGCATCTCTTACTGGAACTACTAATGCTTCTGGTTTATCGTAAGTTGTGTTGTAATTATACTCACTAAATGGATTAATAGGATTAGTAATATCAGTGTAATCTATTGTAGGATTACTTACTGGATTATAACTTACGAACTTCATTCCTTGTTGAGCTTTCTTAATTCGCTTCCTATAGGTTGGACGACTTGATTTGATGAACTTCTTGCGCATGTCTCGTTTGCCATTTATAAATATTCAACCTTTCCGGCATAGGGGTATTATATATAGATATATGACTAAGAAAGGTTGAATATTATATTAACAGCATGAGTATGATTCAATAAGGAAATAGTAATCCAACTATCTTCTTAAATACATCACCTGCCATTAGTTCACCACTTGCAGGTAATCCAGCCTTATTAATGGAAACTATGATACTATACTTGGGATTATCAGTAGGGAAGTAACCACAGAACTCTACCGCATACATATCCTTAGTACTATCCTCGTTAGTAGATAATGAACTAGTTCCCTGCATACCTGCAACTACTACCTTATCAGACTTGGCAGGTTGACCTAATCCGTCAGTAATATTAAATACTAGAGCTTTCTTCAAACTATCAATACTAACCCTACTTGCTATTTGTGGATTAATAACTACTACACTATCCTTATATAGTTGAGGCTGTATCATCTTCCCATTATTAGCGATTGCATTATAGAAGGTAAGGACTTGAATAGGTGAAATAAGCTGTTCATATCCTATACAGTTCCAAGTGATATTTTTTTCTGTAATCTTGTAAGGTTGCAGACTGGCAATTCCATTGATACTATCTGGCTTACCATAGCTCATATTAGTAAGTAAATCAAAAAAGGTTTGAGGATTATCACCAAAAGCCTTCTCCATTGTCTTATAAATGGCAATATTGGAACTAGCTGCCAATCCTTCTTGTACTGTAAGCTCACCATATCCACCTCTATGCCAATTATGGTCTTTAAGTTCTCTGCCTTGAACTTGGTAGATACCATTTCCAGTATCAACCTTATCACTCAATTTCACCTTACCTGTTTCTAAAGCTGCCAATAGCGATATTGGGTGCATCAGACCAGTAGACTGCCATACAGAGAAGTTCTCACATGATTGGTAGTTCGTACTGTCTTTCCTAGTAAGTCCAACCAGAGCTTTTATTTGCCCTGATTGAACTTCCATTACTATAGCCTGCCCAGATAAAGCATCGAGTTCAGATAGTTTATTCTCCAGTAGAGAAGTTACATTTACTTGTAATATACTATCTATTGTGGAGATATTCTCTGTAACTTGTTGCCTAGATTGGCAGGAAACTAATAAGAACAATATTATTAACGCTATAAATTCGTTCTTCATTACCTTAGAGTAGTTTCTGTATTAGTTGTTCCATTCTTTACATACAGAGCAATTAGGGTCATGAATATTCTTTCCGTCTTTTAGTATAAATTGATGTTCATAGTACCCTTCTTTCTCTAGTTGTTTACACTTCTTACAGGTAGGATGATGCATTCCTTCTCCGCTTTGTGGTGTCCCATCTCTATTGTAAAACATTATATATTCATGTCCATCCGGTTTCGTAACTTTCTTACTACCTGCCAGTTTCTCATCATTTGGATAGAATACACCGTCCCTATAAGTACCACCCTTTCCTTTACAACTGAATAATGTAATTAGTGCAAATATTACACAGATGTACAATATGTTTACATTTGGTCTCTTCATTGTAAATTCCTCCTTAGCTGATTAATATATAGTTAACCCCTTTGGGATATTAAATAATAATTGTCAATAAATAACTGCGATATTTATAATTAGAATATAATTGTCACAGGCTTATTATTGATTTTAGTATTGCCGTAATATTTCTTCTTAGGATAGTCCTTTAACAGATAATTCTTTGTTTCCTTAGGAATATTGGGATTAGCTATGTCGTCTTCAATCTTACGCATAGGTACATATATACTCATCCATTTGTCTTTATTGAGTATAGCATAATCATCATACAGAGCTATGGCGGTAATTTTACCATTATCTTGTACTTTAATCTTAATAATTACACTGGTATTACTAAAACCTCTAGCTTCTCCATTTACATTTCTAATCTCATCTGCATATATGATACTTGAAATTAGAATCATCACATACAATAGAATTACTTTCTTCATATCATTAATAGATGCCCTTTTGTTCCTTAACAGGCTTTTAGTTATTAATTATAGTGTGAGGAACACAACATAGAGTTGCACACTTCTTTAATAAAGAACTGTTGAGTAGTAAAATAGACTGTCTGTTTCTTATATACCTGTATTTATGCCAACCTGTTCCCTATAGTTG